>ENA-ORCS01001138-ORCS01001138.1-marine-metagenome-genome-assembly--contig:-NODE-1138-length-12617-cov-3.399841_pt1 | contig 12617 bp, 12 predicted proteins | sample MGYA00237781_ERZ508513 | MGnify/ENA primary metagenome ERZ508513 (study PRJEB26184, sample SAMN06268793) | marine metagenome | isolation source: Eden Landing Ponds, San Francisco, CA, USA | place...
ATGATCTGCTGGACGCGGTACTGCTCGATGTCCTCGCCGCGGGCGTCCTGGATGGCGAGTTCGAGCACGTCGGCCATCACCTGGCGGTCCGCATCCGGACTCAGCGTCCCCATCTCGACGAGCGTGTCGAGGATGGACTGGATGTCCTGGTTGGCGACGGCGATGTAGAAGTCGACGATGCGGTCCTGGATGAACGGGTCGACGTACCCGCTCATCCCGAAGTCGTAGAAGACGAGCGTCCCGTCGTCCTGGACCGCGAGGTTCCCCGGGTGGGGGTCGGCGTGGAAGACGCCGTCTTCGATTATCATCTGGAGGTACGCTCGCTGGAGCGTTTTGGCCAGCTCCGACCCGTCGAGTTGGCGCTCGTTCAGGCCGTCCAGGTCCGTGATCTTCGTCCCGGGGACGTACTCCATCGTGAGCACTCGCTCGGTGGAGCGACTTTCGTCGACCGAGGGGATCCTGATGGCGTCGTCGTCGGCGAAGTTCGCGCGGATCTCTTCGAGCATGCGCCCCTCGCGCTCGTAGTCCATCTCCTGGTTGATCGTGCGGTCGAACTCGTCGGCGAGCGTCTCCAGGGAGAACGCCCGGGACTCGTCGACGAAGTACATGAGGATGGGGAGTGACCACCTGATGACCCGCAGGTCGGCCTGGACGAGGTCCTCTACACCCGGCCGGCGTACCTTGACGGCGACTTCCCCGTCGGCCGTCTCGGCACGGTAGACCTGTCCCAGACTCGCACCGCTTATCGCCTCGGTGTCGAACTCCGAAAAGCGTGCGTCGATAGGGCCGAGATCCTCCACGATGACCTCACGTGCCGCCGACCACTCTGCCGGCGGGACCCGGTCCTGCAACTCTTCGAGTTCCTCGATGTATTCGGGAGGGAGGACGTCCGGCCGCGTCGAGAGCAACTGGCCGAGTTTGATGAAGGTCGGCCCGAGCGTCAGGAGCGTCTCCAGCAGCGAGCGAGCGCGGCGGCGGCGCTGCTCGGAGGACACCGCCCTGCCCCGGCCGAAGAGCAGGAAGCGGTTGCGGTCGCGGAGATACGCGACGAGCAGCGGGAGAAACTGCCAGACGACGACGACGAACCGCCAGTATGCGCGGGGATTCACCGGAGGCACCTACCCGTCGATCGGGATCGGCGTCTCGGGTGTGTGTTCGGCTTTCGGGAGTTCGATCTCGAGGACGCCCCGTTCGACGGAACCTGAGGCCTCGACCCCCGTGACGTCCGGCGGGAGGGGTAACTCGGCGTCGAGAAAGAGCGCGCGTTCCTCCTCGACGTAGTCGAATTCGATGGGGACGTCCTTCTGGCGGCGCGCCTCGACGCGCAGTTTGTTCCCCTCGACGCTGGCGTCGACGGTCTCGGCGGTCACACCGGGCAGGTCGATGACCAGCAGGTAGGCATCGTCGCTCTCGAGAACGTCGGCGAACACCGCGTCGGGCAACTCCCGCAACGCATCACGCAGCGCTGACATAGTCGGTCCTAGGACCGCCAGCGCGAAAAACCCCGCGGTGTCGACACCATGACTGGTCCGGAGTGTGACCTGTTGGCACACCAGTGTCGCTCCCCCGTTCGGGGCGTTCGTTTCCCGGTCACGGGCAGAAGTTCCCCGTCACGGGCGGGAGTCTTATCCGCCGGCGCTCGAACACCCGCACATGAGCGAACGACGCGAGTCGGGGTTCAAAGAGCGGACCCGACTCACCGAGGCCGTCGCCCGGTTGCGCGAAGTCGTCGACCCGGTCGACCGGGCCGAACGGGTCCCCGTGACGAGCGCCGTCGGGCGCGTCCTCGCGGAAGACGTGCGCGCCCGCAGGGCCGTCCCCCACTACGACCGCGCGGCGATGGACGGGTTCGCGGTCCGGGCCGAGGACACGTTCGGGACGAGTCCCCGCTCACCGGCCGCGCTCCGAACGGTGGAATCCTCGCCCGACGGCGATCACGGGGTGGAACAGGAACACGAACACGACGAGGAGGGGAAAGCGTCCGTGGCACCCGGAACGGCCGTTCGCGTCCACACGGGCAGCGAACTCCCAGCTGGCGCCGACGCAGTCGTCAAAGTCGAAGACACCGACGTCCGTGGCGAGACCGTCGAGGTCGGAGCGGCCGTCGCCGGCGGGGAGAACGTCGCACCCGTCGGCGAAGACGTCCCCGAGGGCGAGACCGTGTTCGACGCGGGGAGACGTATCCGGGGGTCGGACCTGGCGCTGTGCAAGTCAGTCGGCACGACCCGGGTCGAAGTCCTCTCCCGTCCGACCGTTGGTGTCGTCCCGACCGGCGAGGAACTGGTCGACGCCGACCCTCGTCCCGGAGAAGTCGTCGAGACGAACGGACTGACCGTGGCGACGCTCGTCGAGCGCTGGGGTGGGAAACCCACGTACAGAAACGTCGTCGACGACGAGCGCCACGCGCTCCGGGCCGCTATCGAACGCGACCTCACGAAAGACCTGATCGTGACGACGGGCGGGACCTCGGTCGGCGAGCGCGACCTGGTGCCAGAGGTCGTGAGTGACCTCGGCGAGGTGCTCGTCCACGGTGTCGCGCTCAAGCCCGGCTACCCCGTCGGCTTCGGCGTCGTCCGCGAGACGCCCGTCCTGATGCTCCCCGGCTATCCCGTCTCCTGTCTGGTGACCGCGGTCCAGCTGGTCCGCCGGGCGGTCAAACGAGCGGGGAACCTGCCGCTCGACCCCCATCCCGGGACCGAGGCGACGCTCGCCGAGAAGATACCCAGCGAGGTCGGGGTCCGAACCTTCGCCAGGGTCGCCATCGAGGACGGGGCGTCACAGGACCAGGGCGAGGTGACAGACACCGACCCGACCGCGCGGCCGGTCCGGACGGGTGGAGCGGGCGTGCTGTCGAGCGTCGCGGCGGCCGACGGCTGGGTTCCGGTGCCCGAGTCACGGGAGGGGATCCCCGCCGGCGAAACCGTGACGGTGGCGGACTGGGAGTTCGAACCATGAGCGACCGCAAGGAGTTTCGCGACCTGGCCTCGCCCGAGCGGTTCCACGAGACCATCGACTCGCTCGATATCGTCGGTGGTACGGAGACGGTCGACATCGAGGACGCTCGCGGACGCGTCCTGGCCGAACGAGTCGACGCGACCATCGACGTGCCCGGATTCGACCGCGCGGCGATGGACGGCTACGCGCTCCGCGCGCAGGACACGTTCGGCGCTGGCGAAGCCGACCCCGCAGTCCTGCCGGTCGTCGGGACAGTCCACGCCGGTGAGGAACCCGACGTCGTCCTCGACGCGGGGGAAGCCGTCGAGATCTCCACCGGCGCGGTGTTGCCCGAGGGGGCAGACGCCGTCGTGATGGTCGAGCGGACGAGCGAACAGGGGGGGACAAACGAACGAGAGGGGACGAGCGAACGGCAAGCGGAGACGGCAGCGACGAGCCACAGCAGTGACCGTACCGTCGCGGTCGCGACCTCGGTCACGCCGGGCGAGAACATCATGCTCGCCGGTGCGGACGTCGCGGCAGGCGAGCGAGCGCTCGGACCGGGGACGCGACTCACGGCCAGTGAGATCGGGCTACTCTCGGCACTCGGGGTCGCCCAGGTACCGGTTCGAGCCCGCCCCAGAGTGGCAGTCGTCTCGACCGGTGACGAGCTCGTCCGCCCGGGTGAGGGCCTGAACAGTCGCGCCGGGCAGATCCACGACGTCAATACCTACGCAGTCGCGGCGGGCATCGAGGCGGCGGGCGGCGAGGCCGTCGTCTACCCACACGTCGAGGACGAGGCCGACGAGATGGCGGAGACACTCACGGACGCTGCCGAGGAGTGTGACCTCGTCCTGACTTCCGGATCGACGAGTGCGAGCGCGGTCGACGTCGTCTATCGCGTCGTCGAGGAACGCGGCGAGTTGCTGTTGCACGGCGTCGCGATCAAGCCCGGCAAGCCCACCATCGTCGGGCGTATCGCCGACGCGGCGTACATCGGCCTCCCCGGGTATCCCGTCTCCGCGCTATCGATCTTCCGGACGTTCGTCGCACCGGCGATACGCGCTGCAGCCGGAGTGCCGCCGACCGAGCGCGCGACCGCGTCGGGCGAGATGGCCGTCGAAGAGCGATACGAGGCCGGACGACGTCGCCTGCTCCCGGTCGGACTCGTGGCGGACGGTGCGGGAAACACACTCGTCTACCCGGTCGACAAGGGCAGCGGCGCGACGACGAGTCTCACCGAGGCCGACGGCGTCGTCGACGTCCCCGCCGACACGAGCTACCTGGCGGCGGGCGAATCGGTCACCGTCGAACTGTTCTCGCCGGACGTTCGCCCGCCCGCGATGCTTGGCGTCGGCGAGGACGACCCCGCGCTCTCCCGGGTGCTCGACCGCCTCGACCGCCCCCGGTATCTCGCCCGTGGCACCCGTCCCGGCCTGCGGTGGCTCCGCGACGGTATCCCGGACGTTGTCGTCGCCGCCGGCCCGCTCGACGGTTCGAGCGCGTCCGACGCGGTCGATCTGGGCGGCTGGTCGAGAGAGTGGGGACTCGTCGTGCCCGCGGACAACCCCGCGGACGTGAGCGGCCTCGCCGACCTCGTCGACCGCGACCTCGCGTTCGTCAACCGAGGCACCGACTCGGGGTTACGGACGAGTCTGGCGAACGCGCTGGCCGAGTTGGCCGACGAGCGCGGCGTCGACCGCCACGAGTTGACCGACGCGGTCCGGGGCTGGGACCTGGCCGCTCGGGCCTTCGAGAGCCCCGCGCGGTCGGTCGCTGCCGGCGATGCCGACGCGGGACTCGGACTCCGGGCGACGGCGACGAAACTCGGGCTGGGGTTCGTGCCGGTCGGGACCCAGCAGGTTCGCGTCCTCGCGAACCCCGACAGGACGGACAAGCCAGTGGTCGAGCGATTGAGCGACGAACTGGATCGCGTCGACGACGTGCTGTCCGAGCTCGACGGCTTCGAGACGACGTAGGAGCAAGCCAGTTTGAGGCTCCCGGCTCACCCACACATTCGGCCCGGTCTGGATGCCGCCTCAAAACGAGACGTCGGTGAGACTGTTCACGCGGTGGTCGCCGAGGACACACTGCCCGCGGCGTTCGGGGTCGACGCGGCCGACGTAGAGTGCGTCGAGACCGGCGTTCCAGGCGGCGCCGATGTCAGCGGGGTCGTCACCGGCCAGGACGCCTCGCGAGCGCTCCGGCGAGACGCCGAGTTCGTTCATCGCCACCTCGACCGGCCGGGGGTCGGGTTTCCAGCCCACCTCGTCGTCACAGCAGACGACCGTGTCGAACCAGTCGCGGATGTCTAACCTGTCGAGGAGCGGCTCGGTCAGGTAGGACTGACAGTGCGTGACGACGCCGACCGGGCCGTCGAGACCGCTGACGAACGTCGCGGCGTCGTCGTAGACGAAGGATGCCCGCGCCCGTCGCTCGGGCCCCTCGACTTCGTGGAAGACCTCCCAGAACTGGTCCGGGCCGACGTCGAGGCGGCCGATGACCTCCTCGCGGGCGCCGCCCATCCCGTACCAGAGGATCTCTGCCTCGCGCTCGGTGAAGCCGTGGCCGAGGCGGTCGCCCACCTCCTCGAACACCTGCCGCGGGTAGGAGGGCTCGACGTCGACGAGCGTCCCGTCGAGGTCGAACAGCCAGAAATCGTAGGTGTTTGGGGCCATGGGGATCACTGACGTAGTCGATTGGTAGGTAAGTATCTTCTCCCGATACTATCGTCCGGTGGAATCGGCCGGGTGGTCGACAGCGAGGCGGTCGGTCGACGACGCGCTTTCTCTGCGGAATCAGCGTGTGAACGACTCCTCGTGCTCCCACGGGGATCGACCGCTCTCGTTCGATTCCCCGTTCAGTCAGTCCACACGGCGCGCGCTGTCGAGCGGTGCGAGGCGCTCCGCGCCTCGATGGTAACGGGGAACACAGTGACCCGTAAGCGAGCGCGTCGAGGACTTTCAATCGCCACTGTATGCAGCGGTTGAGTCAACACCTCCAACTAGCGAGCACCCCGAGGGCTTCTAGCGGTTGGGTAGCTCTCTATCACTCGTCATCGTGGTCACATCTATCGTCGTTTGCACCCCGCTTCATCGTAGCGCGTCGACGTCCTCAATTGGGTCGGCCTCATCGTAGTTTGCGAGAACGTTTCGGTCGTTGGCCTCGGCCATCACCTGCGCGATGGTCACGTCCGCTTGCTCGGCCCCACCCCCCATCCCGACTTCTCCGTCTCGATACCGTTGAAGCGCGAGTCGGATCAGTTCCTCACGTGTACCCCGTCGGATCGCCTGCCGGATAGTCTCACTCCGACTCACTTCGCGGGCCTCGACGAGTCGCTCAACGAGGCCGAGTTCCGCCTCGCTCAAGCACGTCGTGACTTCTTCCACGCGTAACAGGATACGTTGTATCTTGTTAAAACCGGTGCGCGAACAATCGAGTGAGCCAGTTACGCGAACTTTGAAGCCATCCCCGGCACCTCACCGGGCAACTCCTCCCGGTCGTGCGCCGCCTCGAAGTCCAGTTCGGGGCCGACGGGCACGAATCCGGTCGGGTTGATATCCGTATGACTCCGGTAGTAGTGTTCCTTGATGTGCTCCAGGTTCACGGTCCCGGCCACACCCGGCAACCCGTAGACGTCCCGCACGAACCCCCAGAGGTTGGGGTAGTCGACGATTCGCCGCCGGTTTACCTTGAAGTGGGTGTAATACACCGGGTCGAACCGGACCAGCGTCGCGAACAGGCGCAGGTCCGCCAGCGTCAGGTCGCCCAGCAGGAATCGCTGTTCCGAGAGCACGTCTTCCCAGTGGTTTAGCGCGTCGAAGACGTCCGCGACGGCGGCCTCGTAGTCGGCCTGCGTCTCGGCGAAGCCAGCGCGGTAGACACCGCGGTTGACCGGGCCGTACAGTTCGTCGATGACGGCGTCTATCTCGTCTCGACGGTCCTCGGGATAGAGGTCGACGCCCGTGTATCCAGCACCGTCGCCACCAGCACCGCCCTTCCCCCCGAAGTTCGCGGCCAGCGTCCGCATGATCTCGTCGGATTCCTCGTTGACGATCGTTTCGGCCGCCCGGTCCCAGAGGACCGGCACCGAGACCCGGCCCGTGTAGTCGGGATCCGCCGCAGTGTAGACCTCGTAGAGGTAGTCACTGCCGTGGAGTCTGTCGGGCGTCGATCCCGCCTTCTCGGGCGTGAACTCCCAGCCGTCGTCTCGCCTGTGCGGGTCGACGACGCTGATACCGATCGCGTCGTCGAGTCCGAGCAACGCCCGGGTCAGCAGGGTCCCGTGGGCCCACGGACAGGCCCAGGAGACGTAGAGGTGGTAGCGTTCGGGGTCGGCGGGGTGGGCGTCAGTGCCGATCTCCGTCCGGAACGTCGTCACTTCGTGGTCCAGGTCTGCCCAGACCTCGTTCGATACGTCAGCGTGCCATTCGCCGTCGACGAGTCGTCCCATCGGTGTCGTGTGTGCAGTGTGTCCGGTGTTCGTCGTTCTTCCAGCCGGTGTGTCTTTCGTCGGTATTCCAACCGGTGTGTCTCTGGTCGGTCGATACTCCACGATCACAGCAGCGTCGGCCCGACGGCGTAGGGCCAGGGCATCGCCGCCAGCGCGAGAAAGACCATCGCGGTCCCCGCGAGACCGACGTTCTTGAGGAAGTGGATCTGTTCGTTCTGACGGTCCATCCCGTCCTGGTTCCAGAAGTCGTGCATCACCGGCGTGACGCCGAGGAGGAAACCCAACACGGCGAGTGCACCCAGTGCCGGCGCGGCGCCCAGCAGTATGGACGCCGCCCCGCCGACCAGCGCGACGCTCGCCAGCGGGACCGTCAACCGCGCCGCGGGCGCGCCCTTGCTCTCGGCGTAGGCCACCGTCTCGTCGAGTTCCTGCAGGTTCCCGAACGCCAGAACGCCCAGCACCGCCGCGAACAGCGCCCGTCCGACCAGCAGCGCCGCGCCGCCCAGCGCCGTCTCGAAGACCATCAGCCCTGCACCTCCCGGCGGACCGCCAGCGCTGCCGTGTTCTGCCGTTCGATGCCTCGGCCGCTTCTCGCCTGCGTTTCGTTCATCGCATCTCCGACTTCCGACGAGACGGATATAACTCTCAGGCATACCACGGTATACCGGGTTGGGTGGAGTGGACCGGGTATACTGTAGTACACCGGGCGGTGCCAGTCAGCACCGTGGGAACGACTCTGGAACGTTGCACAGGCAGCGACAGCGGGGGTGGGTTTTTCAGGAGGGAGATCCGATCGGGTGACAGGATGAAAGCGAGCGACCCGGACGACCCGTTCGCGAGGGTGGACCCGCAGGCCTGTCCCACCGCGGAGACGATGGACGTCATCGGCACGCAGTGGCGCCTCCACGTCCTCCACGACCTGCAGGGGGGAGAACTGCGGTTCAACGAACTCAAAGCGGAGATCGGCGCGAGTTCGCGCACGCTCTCGCAGGCGCTCGACGCGCTGATGGACGCCGGCCTCGTCGACAAGCGCATGGAGGAGGCTGCGCCCGTGGCGACGTACTACTCACTGACCGAGAAAGGCGAGGCGCTCGCCCCCGTCTTCGACGAACTCGACGCCTGGGCCCGCGAGTACGTCGACCCCGCCGAGTACACAGAGGAGTGAGTGCGCGAGGCCATTCGGTCTGTCGTGCGGACTGATGGCGGTTCTGGGAGAAGTAAGCACACCTATGTCCCGGAAACGCCCGTCGTGAAGTACAACTTTTGATAATGTGGGGGTTGGTTTGATAAACACGTCTTATCCATCGTAGTCACATGATATCAGTGCGCGACCTGAATCACGTAGAGTACGAAGAACGGGACGGAGTGGGTGTTTGGACCGTGACCGACGCTGCCGCATATTTCACGTCCGAAGAGGACATCGAACGAGGCGAGTCGCACTACCGCGAACAGGCGTCTGAGGATAGAATGGCTGCTACTGTCGTCGAGATGCAAAACGCCCAAGCGCTCGGAACGGAAATGCGGGAGACACTCGACCACATCAACGAGGAGTGGTCACAGTTGGCGAATGACGTCGGAATAGACCGACTCGCTTACGTCGCCGATGGAGTGATGGCCAACACAGTGAAAATGAACGTCGAAGCAGACATCGATATCGAGGCGTTCGATTCGGTGAACGAAGCAGTCGAGTGGTGTCGTCAAGCTTGAATCATTCGATACACGTTCCGTACTGATCAGACCTCCCGAAACGATCCCTGAGAAAGTACAACACACCCACACCACATTTACCATGTGCCCGCCGACACGTCCAGGTGCACCGATGACGACTCACGCACTGGACCGCGGGACCGCGAAAGCGGCTCGCGGCTGGGTTCCGGCAGTACAGAACGCGTAACCGCTGGTTTTCCACGAGCGCACGAATCGACACACAGCGATGGCTGTACCGAGCGCCACTGAGTACCTACGAAGGCAATAGCCGCTGCAACGGAGGTGACGGCCGTGCGGCGTAGCGAGGCGTTCCTCGCCACCAGCAAGGAAGCACCCGACGCTGGCACCAGGGTCGTCGCACTCATGCGACGGGCAGGCCTGATTCGCGAGTTCGGCAGCGGCCTCCACGGCTTTCTCCCCACCGGCGAACGCGTCCGGCGTACCATCACGGACCGCGTCGAACGGGCGATGGACGATTGTGGCGCCCAGCAGGTCAGTCTGCCCGCCCTCCAGTACAGCGACGTCTGGGAGGCGAGCGGCCGCTGGTCGAACTTCGAGGGCGAGATGTTCACCCTCGAAAACAGGGAGGGGCAGGCGATGTGTCTCGCCCCCTCCCACGAGGAGGGCGTCGTCCACCTGCTGGACGGACTGGTCCGCTCACACGACGACCTGCCCCTGCTCGTCTCCCAGGTGAGCGAGAAGTACCGCGACGACCACGCACGGAACGGCCTGTTGCGGTGCAAGGAGTTCACGATGAAAGACGCCTACAGCGTCCACGCCGACCGGACGAGCCTCGACCGCACCTACGACCGGATCCGCGCGGCGTACCTCGGGGTCTTCGACGACATCGGCCTCGACGTGGCGGTCGTGCCCGCCGACAACGAGGTGATGGGCGGGCACGCCTCCGAGGAGTTCGTCGCACCCGTCTCCGCGGGCAGTGACCGACTCGTCCACTGCACGGACGGGGGCTGTCGCTTCGGCCGCACCGACGAGTCGGCGGACTTCGACGCGTTCGCTCACGGCGACGCCTGTCCCGACTGCCCCGACTGCGGCGGACGTCTCGAAGTGACGGAGGGCATCGAGGCCGGTCACGTGTTCAAACTCGGGACCCGCTACGCCGAGGCGATCGATTTCACCGTCGACGGGCCCGACGGCAGTCGAGTCCACCCCACGATGGGTAGCTACGGCATCGGCGTGACGCGCGTCCTCCAGACGCTTCTCCAGCAGGCCACGGAGCGTGCGAGCGAAACGAACGAGGGCGCGACCGATGCGGACGGCTGTCGCTGGCCCGTCACCGACTGGGGGACGGTCGCACCCTACCGGACGGCCATCGTCCCTCTCGACTACGAGGGTGACCACCGAGCCATCGCCGACGAACTCTACACGGCCTGTGGTCGCGAGGAGACACTGCTGTTCGACGACCCCGACCAGTCGATCGGCGAGCGCTTCGCCGAGTGTGACCTGCTCGGGGTGCCCGCAGTCGTCGTCCTCGGCAACCACTACTCCGAAACCGGTGAAGTCGAGATCGAGTGCGCCGACGGATCGACCGCGTTCGTCGACCCCGAGACGGTGTCCGACGCAGTCGCCGAGTTCGGGGGTGAAACGAACCGCTGATCCGGGTTCGAACCACCTGAATGGTCCGGTCGAACCGCTCGACTGGTCCGGTCTCGACGCCACATCGCACTGGATTTTTGCCGACTGACCGAGAAGCACCCGTATGGTGTCCCGTGATACGAAAGAAACCGCTCTCCTCGTCGCTCTCGCGGTCGTCGGCTTCGTCGTCGCGAGTGTGTTGAACGCTCCGGACGTCGTCACGTTCGGGATTCTCGTCTGTGTCGGCGGTGTCGCGCCCACTGTCCGCGACGAGTGGCGCCGCCGCCGGGAAGCGTAGCTGAAACGAGTTTCGGCGGTTGCTTAAGGACCACCCAGTCCACCGTTCGGGCGTGCCCACCACAGCCTACGCCGCACTCGACGACCGACTGCTCGTCGTCTCCGCAGCCGGCAACGCGACCACCGAGGGTGGTTCGGCCGGCGACGATGGGTCGACCGGCGACAACTGGACTGCGACGGAACGCCTCGTCGGTCTGGACTGCGAGTCGGTCGCTGCGAGTCCCGACGCGCCGGGGCGTGCCTTCGCCGGCACCATCGAATCGGGTATCCAGCGTACGACCGACGGCGGCGAGACCTGGGGGCGGGTATTCGAAATCGACGACCGCGTCACCTCGCTGGCGGTCAGCCCGCACGACCCTGACGTGGTCTGGGCCGGTACCGAACCCTCGGCGGTCTACCGGTCGACCGACGGCGGCCATACCTGGGAGCCCCTGCCGTCGCTCACCGACCTCCCGTCGTCGTCGGAGTGGTCGTACCCGCCGCGACCGCACACGCACCGCGCCCACTGGCTCGAACCCGACCCGCGTGATCCGGACCGCCTCTACGTCGCCATCGAAGCGGGCGGCCTGGTCCGGACCGAAGACGGCGGCGAGACCTGGATCGACACGCCGGCGGGCGCCCGCTTCGACAATCACACGCTCGCGACCCACCGCGACAGGCCGGGCAGAATCTACGCAGCCACCAGCGACGGCTACGCCCAGTCCGAGGACGGCGCCGGGACCTGGCGCTACCCGCAAAACGGCCTCGGTCACCGCTACGCCTGGGGGATGGCCGTCCCGCGCTCGGACCCGGATACCGTGGTCGTCTCAGCGGCCAGCGGCCCACGCAGTGCCCACAGCGTCTCGACAGCCCAGGCGTACGTTTACCGGACGGCCAACGTCGATGCCGTGGACCGCGACGACGGCCCGGACACGGACGCGTCCGTGGAGTGGACGCTGGCGATGGATGGTCTCCCGGACCCCGAGGGGACGGTCCGTTCGGTTCTCACCGCTGGGAGAGGTTCGACGCTGTTCGCCCTGAACAACCACGGGCTCTACCGCTCGGACGACGCCGGCGAACAGTGGCACCGGATCGCCCTCGAGTGGGCGGAAACCTACGAGTCACAGACACCGCACGGGTTAGCGGTCGTCCGGGACTGAGACGCCGAACCGGTCTCGACTGCGGTCCTCGACCGGTCGTCATACGGTGGATTGTAGCGATTTACCGGTACGCGCCGACTCCGGGGTCGGCGCTATCCGGAAATAATCTACAGTACACCGTATCAGTCGTCGTCCGCGGCGGCTCCCGGCTCCGGGGACTCGTTCTCGGCGTCCGGGCCGACGCCGACACTGGATCCGCCACGTCCGCCCACGGAGGAGTCGTCGCGCACGTCGAACTCGTCGATGGTCTCGGCGAGGTCTGTCGATTCCGTTTCCAGTCGCTCGACGGTCGCCGTCACGTCCGAGACGGCCCGCTCCTGGTCGGTCACCGTCTCGGCGGCCGACTCGGCCCGCTCGACGGTCTCCCGGCTGACGTCCCCGACCGACTCGACCATCGCGGCGACCTCCTCGGTGGAGGCTGCCTGGTCGTCAGTCGCGGCGCTGATGGACTGGACGCCGTCGTTGGCCTCCTCGACCGCCGCGACGATGGCCTC
>ENA-ORCS01001139-ORCS01001139.1-marine-metagenome-genome-assembly--contig:-NODE-1139-length-12610-cov-3.468523_pt1 | contig 12610 bp, 12 predicted proteins | sample MGYA00237781_ERZ508513 | MGnify/ENA primary metagenome ERZ508513 (study PRJEB26184, sample SAMN06268793) | marine metagenome | isolation source: Eden Landing Ponds, San Francisco, CA, USA | place...
TTTTCTTGCACCGTCGCATCGCTCCCGACCGAGCCGTTTTCTTGCACCGTCGCATCGCTCCCGACCGAGCCGTTTTCTTGCACCGTCGCATCGCTCCCGACCGAGCCGTTTTCCTCCCGTGGCTCCGACCGCTCAGTCATGCCAGAGTTCACCGTCTCCACGGACGAGCGAACGCAGGCCATCGACGTGACTGACGAGGTCGCCACGGCCCTGCCTGCCGATGCCGACGGTACCGCGACAGTCTTCGTCGAGCACACGACTGCCGGCGTCGTCGTCCAGGAAGCCGAATCGCGGCTTCTGTCCGATATCGAGCGCGCTGTCGAGGGACTCGTCCCGGACGAGGGCTGGCGTCACGACGAGATCGACGACAACGCCGACTCGCACCTGCGGGCGATGATCCTCGGCGAACACGTCACGATACCCGTCGTAGCCGGCGAACCTGACCTGGGACGGTGGCAGTCGGTCGTCTTCGTCGAGTGTGACGGGCCACGTCGGCGCACTGTGCGAGTGATCGCGGAGTGACCGCCCTCAGGGATCGCGTCTCTCGGGCACTGTCTGAGTCGTTTCGGTGGGCGGGCGCATGTCATAGCGTTCTCATCGAGGGCTCGTTTGGGAGGCCGGTCAGACTGTAGGACGTCCCCTCGTGAGGTATTCTTATGATGCAAGGCCAATTTTGGCGGTCTAGAGGCACGTCTCAATGAGTGGTCGTCACGAGCGAACAACACCATACGGAGCCTGGCCGTCGCCGATTTCCGCCGATATGGTCGCTAGCGCGGGGATCGACTTCGGTCACGTGTCACTGGATGGTGACACGGTCTACTGGCGCGAGCAGCGACCAGCGGAGGACGGGCGCGGCGTCGTGGTTCGCCACAGCGACGGAACCAACGAGGATGTGACGCCGGACAGTATCGACGTTCGAACACTCGTTCACCAGTACGGTGGCGGTGACTTCGCTGTTCACGACGATACTGTCTTCTTCACACGGTTCGATGATCAGCGAGTCTACCGGCAGTCCCCTGACAGCGAACCGGTGGCCATCACACCTGAGCCGACCACCGAGCGCGGGTTGCGGTACGCGGACTTCGAGATCGCCGACGACGGCAGTCACCTGTACTGCGTCCGGGAGAATCACGACGCGGCGAGCGGCGAGGACGGCGCCGACGAGCCGGTGACGACGCTCGTCAGGCTCACACCGCGGCACCCACACTTTCGCCCGACGGGGGCCGTCTCGCCTGGCTCACGTGGGACCATCCACGGATGCCGTGGGACGGCACCGAACTTCACGTCGCAGATGTAGAGGCCGACGGGTCTCTCTCGAACGAGTGCGTCGTCATGGGCGGTTCCGAAGAGTCAGTCTTCCAGCCTGCCTGGCGGTCCGACGGGACACTCCACGCGGTGTCTGACCGGACCGGCTGGTGGAATCTCTATCGTCGGGAGGGCGAGGACTGGGTCCCTTACCGAGAAGAGGACGCAGAGTACGGCTTCCCACAGTGGGGGTTCGGACTTGCCACCTACGCGTTCCTCGATGACGGTCGGGTCGCAGTGGTCGTCACCCGCGACGGCGAACAATCGTTCGAACTCGTCGGCCCGGACGGGTCCCGGGACGTTCCGGACGTACCGTTCGAGGGATTCGACCCGCGACTCCGGTCGGACGGCGAGTCCGTCTACGTTCTTGCCGGTGGTCCCGCGACACCAGCTCAGGTGGCCCGGTGGACACTCGGCGAGGGCACGAACGTACTCCGAGACGGGAGCGATATCGATCTCGACGATGCGTACGTTTCGACGCCGGAGCACATCTCCTTCCCGACGCGTGATGGGGCTGAGGCCTATGCGTTCGTCTATCCGCCGACCAACCCGGACGTGAAACCACCTGACGACGAACGTCCGCCGGTCGTCGTGTTCGCGCACGGTGGTCCGACGAGCGCTACGTACCCGACGTTCGATCTCAGCAAACAGTTTTTCACGTCCCGCGGGCTTGCAGTCGTGGACGTGAACTACCGCGGTTCGACCGGACACGGCCGGGAGTACCGCGAAGCACTGTACGGCGAGTGGGGAGTGACTGATGTGAACGATTGTATCGACGCTGCGCGGTATCTCGCCGAGAGCGGTCGGGTAGATGGCGATCGGATGGCAGTCAGGGGCGGGAGTGCTGGCGGGTTCGTCGTCCTGTCGACGCTCGCGTTTCACGACGAGATGGCTGCGGGAACGAGTCACTTCGGGGTCGCCGACCTCACGCGTCTCGCTGAACTCACACACAAGTTCGAATCGCTGTATCTCGACCAGCTCGTCGGACCGTATCCGGACGCTGCCGACACGTATGAAGCCCGGTCACCGGTCAACCACGCCGACGACATCGATGCGCCAGTGTTGCTCCTCCAGGGAGACGAGGACCAGGTCGTGCCGCTCTCACAGGCCGAAGAGATGGTCGACGCACTCGCCGGGAGCGACGTCCCGCATGACCTCCTCGTGTTCGAGAACGAGCAACACGGGTTCCGGCGGGCGGAGTCAAGAAAGCGCGCTCACGAGGCGGAAATCGCGTTCTACGGCGGGATATTCGGATTCGATCCCACCGACGATAGCCTCCCGGAACTCGACCTCTCCAGGGATGGAGATCCGTGACCTCCGACTCACGGTCGATCGGTTTCAGGGACCGTGGCCGGAGGTCACTGCGCGGCCTGACGGTCACCGTGCGACCTGATGGTCACTGTGCGACCGGCTCTTCCGTCTCTTCCTCGTAGATCCGCCGGATCGCCTCGGCGTGGGCGTCGCGGATGTTGCGGCGTTTCTTCTTCATCGACGGCGTCAGGAGGTCCTCGTCGGAGGTCCACTCGGTCGGAACCAGCACGAACTTCTTGATCTTCTCGATGCGCTCCAGGTCGGCGTTGACGTCCTCGACGGCCTCGCCGACCCACTCGCGGACGCGTTCGTCCTCGCACATCGCGGCGTGACTCGCGGGCAGGTCGACGTCTTCGCGGTCGGCCCAGCGTTGCAGCGCCTCGAAGTTCGGGACGAAGAGTGCGCCGACGAACTTCTGGTCGTCGCCGACGACCATCACCTGGTCGACGCGGTCGTTCGTCGCGAATCGGTCCTCGATGGGCTGGGGTGCGACGTTTTTCCCCGTCGAGAGGACGATGAGCTGTTTGAGCCGTTCCTTGTAGACCAGATAGCCGTCGTCGGTCTGTTCGACGATGTCGCCCGTTCGGAAGTACCCCTCGTCGTCGAAGGCATCGTCGGTCTCCTCGGGACGGTTCCAGTAGCCGTCGGTGACGTTCGGGCCGTCGACGAGCAACTCGCCGACCGTGCCCTCGGCGTCGGGAAACTGCCCATCGGCGACCATCGACTCGTCTATCTTCACGGCTTCGTCGACGACTGGCGGCCCCAGCGTGCCGGGTCGGATATCCTCGACCGGATTGACCGAGACGACCGGCGCGGTCTCGGTCAGTCCGTAGCCCTCGACGATGGGCACGCCCATCCCGAGGAACAGTTCGGCGAGGTCCTTGCTCAGGCTCCCCCCGCCACTGACGAGGAAGTCGACGTTCCCGCCGAGTCCCTCCCGGACGGTCCCGTAGACGAGTCGGTCCGCGATAGCGTGTCTGGCCCGTAGCGTGGCGCCCGGGTCGTCGGTCCTGGCGTACTCTTTGGCGACGCCGACAGCCCACTCGAAGATGCGGGCCGTGACGGGGGACTCGCTGGCCTGCTCGCGCATCCGGTCGAAGATCCGCTCGTAGACTCGCGGGACGCTCGCGCCCGTCGTCGGTTCGAGGAGTTCGATGTCATCGGCGACCGTATCGGGGCTCTCTGCGTACCCGACCGTCGCCCCCGCCGCGAACATCAGGTAGTGGCCCGCGAGGCGCTCGAAGACGTGTGCCAGCGGCAGGAACGAGATGGTCTGTGAGTTGCGGTCGAGCACTGGCAACTCCGGATCCTTGTCGTCGCGGGGTCCCATCCGCGCCCAGCACTGGTAGGCGTTCGCCCGGAAGTTCTCGTGGGTGAGTCGCACGCCCTTGGGCTGGCCGGTCGTCCCCGAGGTGTAGATGAGACTCGCCAGGTCCGCCGCCTCGCGCCCGGCGACCCACTCCTCGTAGGTCCCGCGGTCGAAGACCGCGTCGCCGCGCTCGTAGACGTCCGCCAGCGTGTAGACGTCCTCGCGCTCGCTCTCGTGCTCGTCGATGACGACGACGAAATCGAGATCCAGGTCCTCTTCGACGTCTTCGAGGGTCGCGAGGAGGTCCGCGTTTTCGAGCACGACACCCGTCGCGTCGGGGTCGTCCAGCAGGTACCGGACCTGCCGGGGCGAAGAGTCAGTGTAGACCGTCGTGACGACGCCGCCGGCGGCCAGTATCCCGAAATCGGAGAGGGCCCACTCCATGCGAGTGTTCGCGTAGATGCCGACCGCGTCGTCGTCGCCGACACCGAGGTCGCGAAACCCCGCAGCCAGACGGCGGACGAGAGCGCCCATCTCGGCGTAGGTGATGGCGGCGTACTCACCGGACGGCGCGGGGGGAACGACCGTCTCGGGGAGCGAGCGGTCGTAGACGCCGCCCTTGTACCGCTGTGCGTCCTCCTCCTCGTAGGCGTCGACAGCCCGTTCGAACAGTTCAGACAGCGTCCCGTCGCCGATGACCTCGTCCTCGAAGCGTTGCTCTGCCCCCCACCAGTCGGCATCGGGAACGTGAGACATTGATTGTCATAGAAGGTCGTCCCGTAAATACGTTTTCGCGTATCCGGCGTTTCGAGCGCTATGAACCCGATACAACGGCACCGAAGTTCACATCTGATAGAATTGATACTGTCTGTCAAAATCGAGTCGATCGAGTATTACTTCACGTCGATTGCGGTTCCAGGTGACGCTGAATTCACGGCCGAGTTCCGCTTGGGACTCGCTGAACTCCGGATCGCTTCGGTTCAGTTCCTCCACTCCGTTCTTCTGTGGATTACTCTTTTGTGCCTGTTGAATTACGTGATAGTATGGATGCCCCCGAGATTTTGGATTTCTTTTTTCGGACCGGGCATATCCCAATCAACCGTGGTACGATCTTCGACTCGGAACCCAACGCGGAGACAGCAGTTGAATTTGATGACATCCGCGGGATGATGCTCGGTCTCGCTGTCGGTGACTCTCTTGGAGCACCCACCGAGGGCATGCTTCCTGATAGACGCCGAAGCAAGCATGGCGATATACGCGACTACCAACCGAACCGGGCCAACGGACAGCGAACGGGGCTTCCCACCGACGACTCACAGATGGCATTCTGGACGCTTGAGCAACTCCTTGAAGACGATGGATTCGTCGCTGACAACGTCGCTCAGTGCTTCTGCGAGGACGAAATATATGGTATCGGGGGATCAGTCCGCGAGTTCATCCGCGCGTACAAAGATGAAGGCAACGCGTGGTTCGTGGCTGGGTCGCAATCGGCTGGGAACGGCGCATTGATGCGAATTCCAGCGATGGCAATTCCGCATATCACCGACCCTGGTGCCTTGTGGGCAGAAACCGCTCTTTCGGGGATGATCACGCACAACGATTCGGCCTCGATTGCAGCCTGTGTCGCCTACATGCGGATCCTCTGGGAGTTGCTTCAGCGGGATAGAACGCCCGACCCGGAATGGTGGGTCGATTGCTATACGAGCGTGGCGCGGGAACTCGAAACCGACAGTTCCCATGGGGCGCGTGACCCGAACATCTCGATTCAGTTCCAGGGGCCGGTCTGGCGGTTTGTAAGCGAGTATGTTCCCACTTCCTATCAGCAGGATCGGACGACACTTGAGGTTTCGAATTACTGGTATTCCGGCGCGTACCTGCTCGAAACAGTTCCAACGGCGTTGTACATCTTAATGCGACACGGGGATGACCCAGAAGAAGCCATTGTCAGAGCGGTCACCGACACTAAAGATAACGACACGGTCGGGGCGATCGTCGGTGCGGCTGTCGGCGCCCTCCACGGTGTTGACGCGTTACCCAAGCGCTGGCGAACGGGTCTGACGGGACGTACGCGAGCCAATGACGAGGGTCGGATGTTCGAGTTACTGGCCCAAGCAGAACAACAGTGGAACGAGTAACGCTTGAGAGAGAACGATTCGTCAACCGTCGATTGACAAGCGTATCTCCTCCTCAATACCCCGATACCGGGATTCATATACGATTCCCCTGAGTCGTTTCTGAACATGACTAGCAACGCCGATTCTTCGGGGTGGTTCGAAGACGTCGACCCCGACGATCTCAGCGGTGCCCGTGACGCGATCGAACATGGGACGTCCGAATCCCCGGCGGATTGGCCGGTAGAGGCGGTTGAAGACGGGTTCGCCGCCGACGAAGACGACTACTACGACAAACTGCACGAGGCGACGATAGCGGCCGCCCGAGAACAGGTCCGAGAACGAGAGCGTGCCGACGACCGACAGCTAGTTCACGCTGTCCGCGCCATGGACGACGCGCGCCGAACTGCGAACGAACTCGCCGAGCGCGTGGCCGAGTGGGCGGGCAGCCGCTACGACGACGCCGGCACCGGTGTCGAGTACGCGCGAGAACTCGCCGACGCCGATACAGGGGGCGAACACGAGGAAACCGGCGCCGCCCCCGACTACGGCGCCACCTCCGCCTCCGACCCCAGTGCCGAGCGACTCCGCGCACTGGCCGCGCGGACGGCCGAGCTGGCCGACGAAGCGGACCAACTCGAACGCTTCGTCGAGACGGCCGCCCACGACGTCGCACCCAACCTCGCGGCGATGGCCGGGCCGGTGCTCGCCGCGAGGCTGATCTCGCTCTCGGGCGGCCTGGACGACCTCGCGAAGTCTCCCAGCAGCACGGTCCAAGTACTCGGCGCTGAAGACGCCCTCTTCGCGCACTTGCGGGGGAACGCTCCCTCGCCGAAACACGGCGTCATCTACACACACGAGTACGTCCGGGGGACTCGCGAGACAGACCGCGGGTCGGCGGCCCGCGCGCTGGCGGGCAAACTCACCATCGCCGCACGCGTCGACCACTACAGCGGCGAGCGCCGCCCGGAACTCGACGCCGAACTCGACGAACGGATCCGGACGATCCGCCAGCGGGGTGCGGACGAATGACGCTCCCCGAGGGCGTCGAGCGCCACACGTTCGACGGGACGGCACGTCTCGCGACGCGTGGCGAACCGGTCTATGGCGAACCGACCGACGGCGAGTGGCGCGCGTGGAACCCACACCGCTCGAAACTCGGCGCGATGCTCGAACTCGGACTCGATACCGGACTCACCGGCGGCGAGACCGCCCTCTATCTCGGCGCGGCGGCGGGGACCACGGCGAGTCACGTCGCCGACTTCGCCGGCCCGACCTACGCCGTCGAGTTCGCCGCGCGCCCGATGCGAGACCTGCTGGACGCCGCCGAACCGCGGTCGCGCCTGTTCCCGTTGCTGGCCGACGCCCGCTCGCCCGAGGAGTACGCCCACGTCGTCGAACCGGTCGACGTAATCGTCCAGGACGTGGCGACCCGCGGCCAGGCGGCCGTCGCGACGACGAACAGCCGCTTTCTCCGCGAGGACGGCCGGTTGCTCATGGCCGTCAAGGCCCGTAGCGAGGACGTCACACGCGACCCCGAGGCGGTGTTCGAGGACGCACTCGACGAACTGCGCGGGGCCTACGAGATCCTCGACACCGAACGGCTGACGCCGTACCACGACGACCACCTCGGCGTGGTGGCACGCCCGCTGTCGGAGCAGTGAACCCGCGTCGAGACAGTGCGTCGTGGGGGCGTGACACACGTCGAGACGATCTGTCGCCGGAACTATGGCGGCCATTCGGTAGTTCGATTCGCGGAGTCGATTCGTAGATTCCCTGGAGGGGAAGGTTTTAGCGCGCAGCGTTCCACGTCTCGGGCGATGGACGAGCGGGGTTCGCGCGAGCGTTTCACCCGGGCCGGGACGCTCGGTATCGAGGAGGAGTACTACGTCGTCGACGAGCAGGGCCGCCCCACCTCGGGCACGGACGAACTCGTCTACGAGTCCGACCCGCCCGAACTCCTGGCGGGGCGACTCGACCACGAACTGTTCAAGTGCGTCATCGAGTCCCAGACGCCGACGATCGAACCCGACGAAGACCCCCGTGAGCACCTGCTGGCCGTGCGTGAAGCGCTGGTCGAACACGCCGGGTCACACGGCTACGGCATCGCCGCCGCCGGGCTCCATCCGCTGGCGAAGTGGCGCGAACTCGAACACGCCGAGAAACCACGCTATCGGTCCCAGCTCGACCGTATCCGGTACCCCCAGCACCGCAACACGACTGCCGGGCTACACATCCACGTGGGCGTCGACGACGCCGACAAGGCGGTGTGGATCGCAAACGAGACCCGGGCGTACCTGCCGATGTTGCTCGCCCTCTCGGCGAACTCGCCGTACTGGAACGGCTTCGACACCGGGCTGGCCTCGGCCCGTGCGAAGATATTCGAGGGGCTCCCCAACACCGGCATGCCGACCCGTTTCGAGGATTACGATGCCTTCGACCGCTACGAGCGCCGGATGGTCGAGTCGGGGAGTATCGACGACCGGGGAGAGCTCTGGTTCGACGTCCGCCCCCACTCCGGGCTCGGCACCGTGGAGGTCCGGACGCCGGACGGCCAGGCCGACCCGGACCGCGTCATGGCATTCGTCGAGTACGTCGAGGCGCTCGTCGCGGACCTCGGTGCCCGCTACGAGGACGGCGAGTCGGGCACTGCGGCCCGGCGCGAACTCCACGACGAGAACAAGTGGCGAGCGATCCGACACGGCCGGGAGGCCGACCTCTTCGGCCCCGACTTCGAGGAGACGGTGTCGCTCGGTGAACTCGTCGACCGCGAGGCCTCCCGGCTGGGGGTCTCCCGGATCGTCGACGTCTTCGAGGCCGAGAGCGGCGCCGACCGTCAGCGCCGGATCCGCGAGACCGAGGGCGTCGCCGCGCTCGCGGACTCGCTCGCACTGGGCTACGAGTAGTCGACTTCGATCGTGGTAGGAGCGAGTCGATTTCGACTGTGTGAGGGCGACCCGGCTCAGTCGACGATTTCCGAGCGCTGGCGCGTTCCAGGGGAGTGGGACCGGTCGGCAAGGTTTTTACCCGGCAGGGGCTTGTGTCCTCCTAGAGACGACGTATGTCTACCGACGATCCAACCGACGACGGCGAGGGGACGGATAGCCCGGAGGACGGCGGGGACGTGCGAGACCGCCTGGAGGAGGAGGCAGACAAGGCGGTCGAGCAGTTCGACGAGGGGATCGTCGACCTGCTCTCGTGGGTGCTGGAGACAGAGACCCGCGCGCGGATCTACGTCTATCTCAGGGAGCACCCCGAGAGCACGAGCGACGAGATAGCCGACGGGACAGGCCTGTATCCGAGTACGGTACGGGAAGCGCTCGCGGAACTCCACGGCGAGGGGAAAGTAAGCCGGCACAAACGCGAGAGCGACGGCGCGGGCAACAACCCCTACGAGTACGCGGCGATGGCGCCCAGCGAACTCGTCGGGAACATCGTCGACGACGTCCAGAACCAGCTCAATACCGTGTTTAATCTCGACGACGCGCTCGACGTCGACGCGCCGCCGAAACCCGGAACGAACGAGGACCCCGTGACGATCACTGTCGAAGACGCCAGTGACGTCGACGAAGACGAACCCGAGGACGAGACGGACAGTGAGGCCGCTGACGACGGGTCCGACGTGACCGACGACGGATCCGAGGCGACCGGCGAAGGCTCCGGCGCGAACGACGAGTCTGGCGACACCGACGACACGTAGGGTTCCCGTGGACCGAGTGAACGTGTCGCTCGGTCAGGTAGAGGCGAAGGCACTATTACTGGAGCACGACACGGAAGGGATATGAAAGTCGCCCTGGGTGGGACGTTCGACCCGATCCACGACGGGCACCGCGCGCTGTTCGAGCGTGCGTTCGAACTCGGCGACGTCACGGTCGGACTGACCAGCGACGACCTCGCGCCCAAGACCCGCGGGGACGACCGCTACATCCGGTCGTTCGACGAGCGCGAACGCGACCTCGACGCCGAACTCACCGACGTCGCCGACGAGTTCGACCGGGCCTACGAGATCCGCGAGCTGACCGAACCGACCGGCATCGCCACGGAACCCGGCTTCGACGTCCTGGTGGTCTCACCCGAGACCGAGACTGGCGGGCGCCACGTCAACGAGATACGCGTCGACAACGGTCTCGAACCGCTCGACATCGAAGTCGTCGACCACGTCCGCGCCGAGGACGGCGAGATAATCTCGAGTACCCGCATCGTCAACGGCGAGATCGACGAACACGGCACCCTCACCCCCGACCGCGAGGGTCGTCCCCGCCCCGAATCCCGCGACGCCACCGACTGACCGGCCACTGTCGGTCGACTCGTTCTCCCACGACACGGGTGTGTCTCACCACGTCGGCGCGTCCAGCCCCGCGTCTTCGAGGATAGGTTTCCAGCGTTGCTGTATCGTCAGGCGAGCGACGCCCACTTCCTCGGCGACGGCACCCTGCGAGCGGCGGTCGCCCTCGGCGAGGCCGGCGACGTAGAGACTCGCCGCGATCACCGCCGGTTTCGAGCGGTCGTCGTCGGGGAGATTCGAGAGAAACAGGTCGACTGCCCGCGAGCGCGTCCCGCTCCCGAGGTCGAGGCCGTCGGCCGCGCGTTCGAGATCGTCCAGCCAGGCCTCGTTTGCCACCTCGTCGCGCGCCCGGTACATCTCCCACGAATTCGCCGTCCAGCGACTTAAATCCTGTCGGCCGCGGTCCCTGATCACCGGCCGACGACGGCAGAAACACGCAGTCGCGTTCGGAACCGTCTTGGCGACCCTGTCCCTACCGTCGACCGTGACACAGTGGGTCGAGAACCCCGAGGGTGGGCGTGACCGCGGACCGGTCGCGGTCGTCCGTGCGTGGGCCGAGGTGCTGGTGCGGCCGCGCCGACTCTTCCGGTCGGCAGTCGCGCCCGCCGACCAGGCACCGGGGTTGGTGTTCGCTTCCTCGGTCGTCTTCGTCGAAGAGCTCTCCCGCGTCGCGACCGGGACGGCCGCCTACCCCGTGCTGGGGAACCGGCCCACCGCCTCGGTCCTCTTCTGGTTCGCCATCGCGACGGTGCTCGTCGCGCCCGCCGGCCTCCACCTCCTGGCCGCTTTGCAGACTGTCGTCCTGATCCCCTTCACCGGGGAACGAGCGGGCGTCAGCGAGACCGTCCAGACGCTCGCCTACGCCGGTGCACCCTGCGTCTTCGCGGGACTGCCCTACCCGACGCTCCGCCTCCTCGCGGCCGCCTACGGGGCCGTCTTGCTCGTCGTCGGCACGAGTGAGGTCCACGACCTGTCGCTCCCGGCGGCCGCGGCACTCAGTGCCGTCCCCTCGGCGCTCCTCTTCGGCTACGCCTTTCGCGGTTTCGCCTCGTTTTCGGCCGTGACCGGCCTGACGTGGGCCGACGTCGCCGCGTTCGCGTAACTGGTACGGATGGAGGTTGCGGTCTGTCGGACGGTTTATGCCCGGGCCGGACCCACCACCGGTATGCTCACGCTCGACCTCGACAAGTTCACGTTCGAACTCAAAGACGGCACGCTCAAACACGTCGGCGCCTCGAACAAGACTGCGACGGCGAAACTCTACGACGTCGAGGGTATCGACGTCCGGGAATTCGGCGACGAACGCGTGAAAATCGGGTTCACCGACGACGAGGGCAACGAGGTGGAGGTTGCGCTGTTCCCCGAAGAAGCCCGGGAGGTCGCCCGCGGTATCGAACTCCTGGAAGACGACAGTCGGGTCTTCGAGTGAAGTGCCCCGGGCGCGTTGGCCCGCTGTGTCCGCGTCGACTGACGAATCGGACGGCTTCGCACTATCAGGACCCGACAGACGTCGTCGACGACCCCCTGGATGATACTGTCTAGCAAGACCCGAGGACCTTCGAGGTCCCGCGCGCGTTTCGACAACCGTTTTAGGGACCGGGCGCAACCTCGCCTCAATGGGTTCGTGTATCATCTGCGGCTCGTCTACCGACGGTCGCATCTGTGACCTCCACGAGGAGGACGTCGTCTTCGAGTTCCGCGGCAATCGCCCCGACCAGCTGACGGTCGACCGCTTCTACCGCGGCACCGTCGACGGCTACGCCGAGTTCGGCGTGTTCGTCGACGTCGGCGACAGTGTAACCGGCCTCCTTCACCGGAGTGAACTGGACCAGCGCCTCGAGAGTCTCGACTGGGACGCCGGCGACACCGTCTTCGTCCAGGTGACCAACGTCCGTGACAACGGCAACGTCGACCTCACGTGGTCGATCCGCCAGTCCGAACGGGAGTTCCGCGGCACACTCGTCGACGACCCCGACCAGGGTCCGCCGTTCGTCAAAGGCGAGGACGAAGCGGACGCCGAGACAACCGAGGAGACGAGGGAGTCGCCTGGAGGTGGGTCGGACGCCGACTCCGAGGACAGCGAGGACCCTCGGGGCGCGCCTGACACACCAGCCGACGAGTCGACTGACTCCGCGGAGGCCAACGCGTCGACCGAATCGGTCGACGGTGACGTACCGACAGACCCGACGACAGACGCGAGTGCCGACGTGAGTTCGGCACCCGAGACGGCTGGGAGTTCCAGCCCGGGTGCGAGCGCAGGTACTGACGCGGGCGCCGACACTGCGGCGG
>ENA-ORCS01001141-ORCS01001141.1-marine-metagenome-genome-assembly--contig:-NODE-1141-length-12593-cov-5.161473_pt1 | contig 12593 bp, 10 predicted proteins | sample MGYA00237781_ERZ508513 | MGnify/ENA primary metagenome ERZ508513 (study PRJEB26184, sample SAMN06268793) | marine metagenome | isolation source: Eden Landing Ponds, San Francisco, CA, USA | place...
GGCGACAGCGAGATGTGCGAGGTGCGGGTGCGCAACGACGGTGGCGGCGCCCACGTCGGCGTCCGCGTCACCGTCAACGGCGTCGAGATGCACGAGAAGACGGCCTACCTCTCGGATCTAACGACCGTGCCGGTCGGCGTGTTTGGCGCCGACGCGGACGCACTCGAGTTCCGCGTCGAGGTGTCGTTCCCCGAGTTGCCGTTGCGGCCGTTCGTGGCCGAGCGGACGGTGCGAGTGGCGTAGGCCGCCGAACCTTTTCATCCGATGCCGGGGCCACCCACCCCGTGACCGACGCTATCCGCGCCTTCGCCGGCGACTGCACCGTCGAGACCGACGACCGGACCCACCGGGGTCGCGTCCTCGTCCTCGTCAAACCCGACCGGACCGTCCTCGTCCACGACGCCGAGGGCTACCAGCCGGTCGCGTGGCTCACCCGCGCCGACGCCGTCACCGTCGAGTCCGACGGCCCGGGGTTCGGCCTCACCGCCCGCCTCGACGACCGGACCCTCCGGGTGACCGCCGACCGGATTCGGCGGTCGGTCTATCCCGTCACCGAGGCGGGAATCCCCGTTGGGACCAGCCCCGACTCCGGCGGCCCTCTGGTCCGGACCGGCGGCGCAGTCGTCGACATCGCCGACGACATCCGCTATCCGCTCGTCGCGGGGGCACACATTGCCGACGAACCCTGTCCGGACTGTGGTCTACCGCGCATGCGCGTCGACCGCGGCGCCACCTTCGAGGTGTGCATCGACCGCGACTGTGACCCGCTCGACGACGCGGTCCGAGAGCGGTTCGACCGGGCGTGGCCCTGCCCGGACTGCGGCGACGACCTGCGGATCATCCGCCGTCGTGGACGGCTGCTCGCGGGGTGTGACGCCTATCCCGACTGCGAGACTGCATTTACCGTGCCGGCGGGCGTCGTCGTCGACGACTGTCCGTGTGGCCTCCCGGTCTTCGAGACGGCGACCGGCCGCCGGTGTCTCGACGGCACCTGTGACCGGTGGACGGGATGACCGGGCACCGCAGGCCCTTTACCCCCACCGCGCCCCCATCCGGGTATGCAGGGGACCTTCGAGGACGGCGTCGTCCGCGTCGGGGGCGACGCCAGACAGCGGTTCTACGACGCCCGCGGCTACGGGCGGCCGCTCTCGGGCAACCGGATCGAACTCGCGCCCGTCGAGGCCGCCCACCTCCTCTTTCGGGGGGATCTCGACGCCGTCGTCGCCGGCGACGACCCTCTCGACTTTCGAACCTTCCTCGTCGCCACCGACACTGCCCTCGCGTTCGTCGTGTACAAGGACCTCCGCGACCGGGGGTTCTACCTCTCCCCCGCCCGTGACGGCTGGGTCGACGACCCCGACGGCGCCGACTTCGTCGTCTATCCGCGGGGGAGTGGCCCCGAGGACGACGCCGTCGCCTACCGGCTCCGCGTCGCCGGCGAACGCGAGTCCATCCCCGCCGCCACACTCGGCGACGTGACCCTCGCCGTCGTCGACGAGGAGGGTGAACTCACCTACTTGGAGACGGCGCGGCCGGCCGCCGACGGCGACGCGGACGGGGGCGAGCGATACGACCCACCGACCGACCTCGACGCCGCGCTCCTCGCCGACCGGGCGGTGGTGTGGGAGCCGCCAGCGGCGCTCTACGACCGGGGGTTCTACGGTCAGCGGCTCCTCGGACGGAACGCCGAGACCGGCCCCCTCCAACTGTCGCTCGTGGAGGCGGCGTATCTCGCTCGCCGTGGCACCCTCGACTTGGCCGAACCCCGCGTCGTCGAGCGTGGGCGGACCGTCGAGGGCCAGCGGTTCGACCGCCGACTCCGCGCGTACGCGGCGCTCCGGGCGGCGGGTAGCGTCCCGAAAAGCGGGTTCAAGTTCGGCGCCGACTTCCGCACTTACGACGCCTTCACCACCGTCGAAGAGATGGACCACTCGGCACGGCTGATCCGCGTCGTCGCCCCCGATCACACCTTCCTGCCCCGCGATCTCTCGCTCGACGTGCGCCTCGCCGGCGGTGTCCGGAAGCGAATGGTTTTTGCGCTGACCGACGTGAACGAGGGGATAGACTGGCTCTCTGTCGCCCGACTCACGCCCTAACATGACACGAGACACATCGGACGAGACGGAGGACGTGGCCCCGACCCCGGCGACTGACGGCGGGAGCGACACCGCCAGCGGCGCCGACGACGTCGCGCTCGACCCTTGGGGCTCCTCTACGGTCTCCGACTACCGCAAGCTGTTCGAGGAGTTCGGCATCGAGGCCTTCGACGAGGCGCTCGGCGAGGTGCCCGAACCCCACTACCTGATGCGTCGGGGCGTCATCTTCGGGCACCGCGACTACCGCCCCGTGGCCCGGGCGCTCCGCGAGGGCGAGGACGCCGCCGTCCTCTCGGGATTTATGCCCACCGGCGACCCCCACATCGGCCACAAGCTCGTCTTCGACGAGATCATCTGGCACCAGCAACGAGGCGCCGACGCCTACGGGCTGATCGCCGACCTCGAAGCCCACAGCGCCCGTGGCCTCTCGTGGGACGACATCGACGAACACGCCCGCGACTACCTGCTCTCACTGCTCGCGCTCGGGTTCGACCCCGAAGAGGGTGAGCTGTACCGGCAGTCGACCAACCGCGAGGTGCAGGATCTCGCCTTCGAACTCGGGTCGAACGCCCGCTTCGCCGAGTTCGAGGGAATCTACGGCTTCGACGGCGAAACCTCCGTCTCCCACATGCAGTCGGTGGTCACGCAGATGGCGGACATCCTCTATCCCCAACTGGAGGAGCCGAAGCCGACGGTCATCCCCGTCGGTCCGGATCAGGACCCCCACATGCGTCTCGCGCGGGACGTGGCCGCGCGGATGCGCTACTTCAAGGTAACCGAGGCGTACGCAAGCTTCGAGGCCGACGCCGCCGAGCGCGACCACCTAGCGGCCGCGTACGCCGCACTCGACGACGCGGAGGGCGTCCGCTGTGAGGACGCTGCCGACTGGCTCGACGCCGAGATGGCGCCCGACGCCGCCCGGGACGCCGCCATCGACAAACTCCGTGCGGCCGGCAAGGAGCCGCTCCGCCCCCGGGTGCGGTTCCTCGACCGCAACGCCACCGACGCCGCCTTCGATGCCCTGATCGAGGCGGTTCCGGGTGAGAAACGCCGCTACGACGAACACATCGACGCCTTCGAGATGGACCGCGCGGCCGCCGAGGAACTGGCCCGCGAGGTGGAGGTCGACCACGGCGGGTTCGGCTTCGTGCCGCCCTCGTCTATCTACCACCGCTTCATGACCGGACTGACGGGGGGGAAGATGTCGTCGTCGGAACCCGCCTCTCACATCTCCCTGCTCGACGACCCCCAAGACGGCTACGACAAGGTGAAAGCTGCGACGACGGGCGGCCGCGAGACGGCCGACAAACAGCGCGAACTCGGCGGCGAGGCCGACGAGTGTCCCGTCTACGAACTCTACGCCTACCTCTTGGCGGGCGACGACGACGAGTTCGCGACCGAGGTCTACGAGGAGTGTGTCGGCGGCGAACGGCTCTGTGGCGGCTGTAAGGAGCAGGCCGCCGAACTCATGCGCGAGTTCCTCGAAGAACACCAAGCGAAACGCGCGGAGGTCGAGGACCTGCTCGACGACTTGGATATCGACCTCGACTCGGATCGGCGGGGCGTGCCGGGCGACGGCCACTGACCGGCGGTTCGGGCGTGCAGAACGCTTTTGCCGCGCGACCCGCACCCTCGTGTATGGCGACCGAACCCGCGACGACCGACTCGCTCGCTCGCGAAGCGACCGCGTCCGGGGTCGGGTTCTTCTTCGGCCGCTGAGGACGGCGGACTCCGCCCGCGGCGGGCGGACGAACCCGACCTCTTCGGCCGCTCACGCGGACGACCGCGTGAGCCTTCGGAACTGCTAACTGACCGTATTCGGTGGACGTACACAAGAGATGCGACTCCCGGAATCACAGGTCGCGGTGTTGGAAGCCGCGAGCGCGACGGAGCAACGGACGATAGAACAGGTGAGTGAGGCGACGGGATTGAAACCGGAGACGGTGACCGGTGCCGCCTTCGACCTCGAAGACGCGGGGCTGATCGAGGTGTCGGAACGTACCGACGCGTCGACCGAACTCACCGACGAGGGACGCCGGTACTACGACGACGAACTTCCGGAGGTGACCCTCCACCGGGCCGCCCTCGACGGCGCCGGCGGCGACGACCCCGGCGTGGACATCGGCCGCGCGGTCGCCGAATCCGGGCTCGACGACCGGGCGAACATCGCCCTGTCGAACTACGAGCGAAGCGGGTACGGCACCGTCTCGAACGGCGTCGTCGTCCCCGACGAGGTCGACCCCGGCACCGACGAGGTGACGGCCGCCCTCGCGGCCGTCGCCGACGGCGACACCCCGGGTGACGACCTACTCGACCTCCTCGAACGCCGTGACCTCGTCGTCCGTCGGGAGCGGACCGTCCGTTCGGTCACCCTCTCCGACGAGGGCGTGACCGCACTGATGGAGGGTGTCGAGGCCGCCGAGACGGTCGACCGCCTCTCCCCCGAGTTGCTCACCTCCGGCGAGTGGCAGGACGTCGAGTTCGCCGACTACAACGTCGAGGCCGACGCCCCCGAACGGCGCGGCGGCAAGGTCCACATCCTCCGTCAGACCGCCGAGCGCGTGAAAGACACCCTCGTCGGCATGGGGTTTCGGGAGATGGACGGGCCGCACGCCGACGCGGAGTTTTGGATCAACGACTGTCTGTTCATGCCACAGGACCACCCGGCGCGAACCCACTGGGACCAGTTCGCCCTCGACGTGCCCCCGATGCAGGAGATTCCGGCGGACCTGCTCGACCGCGTCCGCTCGGCGCACCTATCCGGCGTCGGTGACGACGGACAGGGCTATCACTCGCCGTGGACCGAGGAGGTCGCCCGCGGGGTCGACCTCCGGGGACACACCACCTCACTGTCGATGCGCTACCTGTCGGGGCACGAGATCGGCGACCTCGAACCCCCGGAGCGGTTTTTCAGCGTCGAGAAGGTGTACCGCAACGACACGCTCGATCCGACACACCTCCTCGAGTTCTTCCAGATCGAGGGCTGGGTGATGGCCGAGGACCTCTCGGTACGAGACCTGATGGGGACCTTCGAGGAGTTCTACGCACAGTTCGGCATCACCGACCTGCGGTTCAAGCCGCATTACAACCCCTACACCGAGCCGAGCTTCGAACTGTTCGGCGAACACCCCGAAACCGGGGAGCTCATCGAAATCGGCAACAGCGGGATGTTCCGCGAGGAAGTCCTCCGGCCCCTCGGCGTCGAGTGCGACGTGATGGCTTGGGGACTGGCGCTCGAACGACTCCTGATGCTCATGTACGGCTTCGACGACATCCGCGACGTCCACGGGACGCTCTGTGACCTCGACCTCCTGCGGAACACGGAGGTGTTGCACTGATGCCCGTCGTCGACGTCGATCCCGACGAACTCCGCCGGCTGACCGGGCACGACGAGAAAAGCGACGAGGCGTTCAAGGAGGATCTGTTCGCCCTCGGCCTAGAGTTCGAGGGTGAGACGGAGGACGGGCAACTCCAACTGGAGTTCGGCCCCGACCGCCTCGACCGTCTCTCGGTCGAGGGTGTCGCCCGCTCCCTGCGCTACCAGTACGGCGACGACCGCGGGGTGTACGTCCCGAACACGAACGACCCCGACTGGACGGTCGTCGTCGACGACTCGGTGCCCGACGAGCGTCCCTACGTCACGGGCGCGGTGATCCGTGGGGTCGACCTCGACGACGACGCCCTCGACTCGCTGATCCAGTTGCAGGAGAAACTCCACGCGACGATGGGGCGGAAACGCGCCAAGGGCGCCATCGGCATCCACGATCTGACGATGCTGAAAGGCGCCGCTTACGGCGACGACGGTAATTCCATCACGTACCGCGGAGTCGACCCCGAGGGAGACCGCTTCGTCCCCTTGGACACCGACCGCGAGATGACGCCGGCCGACGTGCTCGAATCCCACCCCACCGGCGAGACCTACGCTCCGTTGGTGGACGAATACGACCGCTATCCGGCCATCTACGACGAACTCGGCCTGTTCTCGTTCCCGCCGGTCATCAACGGGCGGCGGACGGAGGTGTCGACCGACTCCCGGGAACTGTTCGTCGAACTCACGGGCACCGACCAGTGGACCATCGACCGGATGTGTAACGTCATCTGCTACGCGCTCGATGCCCGCGGCGCGACCGTCGAGGAAGTCACGGTCGAGTACCCCGACGAGCGCCTCGTCCGCCCGAACTTCGAGGTGGAGCAAAAGACCGTCGCCCACGAGCGTATCGAAGGGATGCTCGGCGTCGACCTTGATGTCGAGGAGGCCGTCGACCTGTTCGAGCGCTCGGGGCTCGACGCCGACCCGGAGGCGGACGGCGAGACCGTCACCTACGAGGTGTCGATTCCGCCGTACCGCACGGACGTCCTCCACCCACTCGACCTCATCGACGACGTGGGTCGGGCCTACGGATTCAACGACCTCGACCCTAGCTACCCCGACGTCGCGACCGTCGGCGGTCGACACGAACGCTCTGTCCACGAGTCCGCGGTTCGCACCTCGCTCGTCGGTCTCGGCTTCGAGGATCTGCTCAACTTCCATATGATCTCCGAGGCCGAGAACTACGACCGGATGGGGATCGGCCCCGGGACCGACGCCGTCGGCGGGGGAGCGCCGGTCACCATCACCGAACCGTACAGCGAGGACTACACCATGCTCCGGACGTGGGCACTCCCCTCCCTGCTGATGGTCCTCGAAAACAACACGCATCGGGCCTACCCACAGGATCTCGCGGAGGTCGGATTGGCGGCCGTCGCCGACGACGGCGAGAACACGGGCGTCGCCGAGCGTCGTACCGTCGCGGGCGCCGTGGCCCGCCACGACGCTACTTACGAGGACGCCAAGGCGCGACTGGCGGCGCTGTGTCACGACTTCGACGCCGACGTGACGACGCCCGCCACGACACATCCGACGTTCATCGACGGCCGGGCTGCCGACGTGGTGATCGACGGCGAGACCGTCGGCGTGATCGGCGAGGTTCACCCGCGCGTGCTCGTCGAACACGATCTAGAGGTGCCGGTGGCGGCCTTCGAGTTCCGCCTAGACGCGCTGGCGTAGTCGCTGCCCCGACACCACCCGTCATCACCCAACCGAGGCGTTTAACATCGGTCACTCCGGTAGCGTCACGCGAGCAATGCCGAGCGGAGAATACGACCCCGAGACGGTCGAACGACAGTGGCAGGAGCGGTGGGTCGAGGAGGATCTGTACGCCTACGGTGACGGCGCGGTAGATCCGGACACCGTCTTCTCCATCGACTCCCCGCCGCCGACCGTCTCCGGAAGTCTCCACTGGGGGCACGTCTACGGCTTCACCCTGCAAGACTTCGTCGCCCGCTACAACCGAATGCAGGGCGCGGACGTGTTCTTCCCGTTCGGCTACGACGACAACGGCATCGCCTCCGAGCGTCTCGCCGAGGACGAACTCGACGTCCAACACCAAGAGTACGACCGCGACGTGTTTCAGGAGATGTGCCGTGGGGTCTGTGCGAAATACGAGGCGGACTTCACGGAGAAGATGCAGGCGCTCGGCATCTCCATCGACTGGACCGAGACCTACCAGACCATCGAGCCGCGGGTCCAGCGCATCTCGCAACTCTCCTTCATCGACCTCTACGAGCAGGGGCGGGAGTACCGACAGCGCGCGCCAGCCATCTGGTGTCCGGACTGCGAGACGGCCATCTCACAGGTCGAGATGGAAGACTCCGAACAGGACTCGCACTTCCACGACATCGCGTTCGACGTCGCCGACCGCGACGACTCCTTTACCATCTCCACGACGCGCCCCGAACTCCTGCCGGCCTGCGTGGCGGTGTTCGTCCACCCCGACGACGAGGCGAACGCGCACCTCGTCGGCGACGAGGCCGAGATCCCGATCTTTGGCCAGACGGTGCCGATCATCGAGGACGAACGCGTCGACATGGAGACCGGGTCGGGGATCGTGATGTGCTGTACGTTCGGCGACCAGACCGACATCGAGTGGTACCAAGCCCACGACCTGCCGCTCCGCATCGCCATCGACGAGTCGGGGACGATGACCGACGTCGCCGGCGAGTACGAGGGACTCTCCGCCGACGAGGCCCGCGAGGCCATCGTCGACGACCTCGACGAGGCCGGGGCGCTTCTCGACCGCTGGCCCATCTCTCACGTCGTCAACGTCCACGAGCGCTGCGGGACGGAAGTCGAGTTCCTCGTCACCGAGCAGTGGTACATCAAACTGCTCGACAAGACCGAGGAGTATCTCGACGCCGGGCGGTCGATGGACTGGTTCCCCGACAAGATGTTCACGCGGTACAAAAACTGGATCGAGGGGCTCCAGTGGGACTGGGCGATCTCTCGCCAGCGCTCGTCGGGCATCCCGTTCCCGGTGTGGTACTGCGAGGACTGCGATACGGAGGTGATGGCCGACCGCGATCAGTTGCCGGTCGACCCGCTCTCGGACGACCCACCGGTCGACGCCTGCCCCGAGTGTGGCTGTGAGACGTTCGTCCCCGAGGACGACGTCTTCGACACGTGGGCCACCTCCTCGTTGACGCCGCTGATCAACGCCGGGTGGGAGTGGAACGAGGACGCTGGCGAGATGGAGATCGAGCGTCCCGAACTCTACTCGATAAACGTGCGCCCCCAAGGCCACGACATCATCTCCTTCTGGCTGTTCCACACCGTCGTGAAGTGTTACGAACACACCGGCGAGGTGCCCTTCGAGAGCGTCATGATCAACGGCATGGTGCTCGACGAAAACCGGGAGAAGATGTCGAAATCGAAGGGTAACGTCGTCGCGCCCGACGAGGTGCTAGAGGAGTTCCCGGTCGATGCCGCCCGCTACTGGGCCGCCGGGAGCGCCGTCGGCGACGACCTGCCGTACAAGGAGAAAGGGCTGCGTGCCGGCGAGCGCCTCATGCGGAAACTCTGGAACGCGTCGAAGCTCGTCGACGACCTCACCCCCGAGAAGCGACTCTCGCGGCCGGACCTCCGTGAAATCGACCGCTGGATGCTCGCCGAACTCGACGCACAGATCGACACCGTCACCGAACACTTCGAACACCGCGAGTTCTCGAAGGCGCGGGACAGTCTCCGCTCTTTCTTCTGGCACACCTTCTGTGACGACTACCTCGAAATCGCCAAACAGCGCCTGCACGACGGCGATGATCCGTCGGCGGCGTACACGCTTCAGGTCGCACACCGTCGATTCTGCACGCTGTTCGCCCCGATTCTCGCCCACGTCACCGAGGAACTGTGGCGTGACATGTACAACGAGGGGAGCGTCCACACGGCCGACTGGCCCGAACCGCTGGGCGTGACGGCGGATCTCACGGCCGGCGAGCGGGCGATGTCGGTCGTCGCCGCCCTCCGGAAGTACAAGACCGATCACCAGCTGTCGATGAACGCCGACGTGGACGCGGTGCGGGTGTACGGCGACGTGGCCGCCTTCGCCGAGGACATCCGACGGGTGATGCACGTCGGCGAGTTGGAGTCCGTCGACGAGGAACCGCCGGTCGAGTCGGTCGTGACCGGCGTCGACCTCGATTACTCCTTGGTCGGCCCCGAGTTCGGCAATCGCGTCTCCGACATCGAGGCCGCTATCGCCGACGGCGACTACGAGGTCGTCGACGGCGACCTGCACGCCGCGGACGTCGAACTCGATCCCGAGATGTTCGAACTCGAAGAAGAACGGCAGTACACCGGCGAGGGCGAGATGGTCGAGGCGGGCGAGACGGTCGTCATCGTCCGGGACTAACTACAGGTCGGCGCCGACGGCCGCCTCGACGGAGTCGAAGCCGTCCCGTTCCAACAGGTCGACGAGGCCGCGGTTGATATCGCGAGCGAGACTCGGTCCCTCGTAGACCAGCCCCGTGTACAACTGTACGACGCTCGCCCCCGCGCGAATTTTCCGGTAGGCGCCCGCGGCGTCGGTGATTCCGCCGACGCCGACGACCGGCACGTCGGTGCGCTCGGCGATGAACGAAACCATGCCCGTGGCGCGCTCCTCGATGGGGTCGCCCGAAAGTCCTCCTCGCTCGGCCCGGTTCGGGTTCCGGAGGTCGTCCGGCCGGTCGACGGTGGTGTTGGTCGCGACCACCCCATCCAAGTCTAGGTCGTCGACGACGGCGAGAGCCTCGTCGATGGCTGGCCCCGCTAGGTCGGGGGAGAGCTTCACCAACAGCGGTTCGGCGCCGGCGTCGACGAGGCTACCGAGAATGCGCTCCAGCGACTCGCGGTCTTGGAGTTCGCGCAGTCCGGGCGTGTTCGGACTGGAGACGTTCACGACGAAGTAGTCACCGGCGTCGGCGACCCGGTCGTAGGTGTAGCGGTAGTCGTCGGCCGCGTCGGCGAGGGGTGTCGACTTCGACTTGCCGATGTTGATCCCCACGGGGGCGTCTGGCAGGTCGGTGTCCGCGAGGCGCGCCCCGACCCGGTCGGCCCCCTCGTTGTTGAACCCCATCCGATTTATCAGCGCGCCGTCCTCGGGGAGACGAAAGAGTCGCGGTCGGGGGTTGCCAGGCTGGCGTTCGGCCGTGACGCCGCCCACCTCGACGTGGCCGAACCCGAGCGCCGTCAGAATCGACGGAAGTTCGGCGTTCTTGTCGAAGCCGGCGGCGACGCCGACCGGGGTATCGAAGTCGAGTCCGAACACGTCGGTCCGGAGTCGCTCGTCGTCGACGGTGTACCGCTCTCGAATCAACTCTTCGATGCCCGTTCCTTGGGCGGTGTGGAGCAGTCGGTGTGTGGCTCGGTGGGCCGTCTCCGCGGGCAACGCGAACAGGAGCGGCTTGCACAGGTCGTAGACTCTCATCGGCTCGCTCCGTCGGTGCCGTCGAGATCGGTCATCGGATCAGAAGTCGTGTTCCACGTCGTCCGGATCGGCCTGCTGGATGATGATCTTCCCGTCCCGCACCCGGACGAACACTTCGTCGCCGATCTCCATCCCGGCCACGGCGAGTTCGTCTTCGTGCAGGTTGACGTGGACGTTGTGGTACTCGCCGTTCTCGTCCTTGGCACCGCTTGGACTGAGCTTCTTTTTCCGGACCATCGGGGGTGTCTAGGCCCCTTTCGCCACAGGACACACATAAGTGTTGTCTACTGTCCGACGGCAACGCCTGTGGGCGACTCGTCGCGGCCCGTTCGGCTGGCCCGGACGGGGTCACTACCCTGTATTCGTGCCGTGATCCCCGTCAGGGCCCCTGATTTGCCGGTATATTTATGTTGTGCCATGTGTTCGATTCCCATAGAGGTGCAAAATCATGGTACGAGAGGACGGTAAACGGAACTTCGTGATGCGCGAGGAGGGTGAGGAGGACAGCGTGTTTTCGGGGAACATGCCTCGGCAGGCGGCCCTGAAAGCGGCACGTCGTCTCGACCCCGAAGGGTCGGAGGAGCAAGCGGAGGCGGACGCAGAGGAGATCCGACTTCGGGAGAAGGGGACCGACAAGGTCCACATCTTCGAGGCGTGGGCTTGGGAGCAGGAGGCACCGGACGACAAACCCGACTGGATGGGCGACGAGATCACGAAAGGCAACGTCTCGAAGAAAGGCATCGAACACCTCGACGAGTGACGGCGGCCGGCGGACGGGGCGACAGGTGCCGACAGGGCTTTGTTCGCTCGCCGATCACCTCCCTGCGCGCGGCCGCTCACCGGCGGGACCACCCGTACGAGCGGGGGATGACCGACCGGTCTCCAGCCGCGCGACATTACCTTACATCCTCTCCGTGACGACGCCCGTGAGACAGTCCCGTGTGATCGACTGACGAGGCGTCTTCACTTCGACGGCCTTATTTATACCCCTCTCCTCTCCAGTAGTACGCACGTCGTCGGCGTCGATTCGGCGTTCGGAGTCGGTCCGAACGATCCGTAATCGGCGGCCGGCGGCGGGACGCTTCCGACGCCCTTAAGTGTATAAGGGCGTTCGGTGGTAATGCGAAGGGCGAGGGCGACGGTGCCCTCGGCTACACCCGGATCGGTTACGCCGACCGGGGGCGACTCGAAGCCCGATCAACGGGCTTATATGGGTCGCCCTCCTCGGTTCAGATCCGGACGAAACATGAGGATTCCACCCCTGCGGTCCGCCGTAAGCCGGAATCTGATGTGAGCCTTGGTGGTTCGGTGTCACCCGGTCGATCCGGTGACCCGAACCATGGACCTCAGTGGTCTACACGACGCGGAAACACTATGTTTCCCGCCACCCCTCACTCGCAAGAGTGAGTTCATTCCGGTTGATCCTGCCGGAGGCCATTGCTATCGGGGTCCGATTTAGCCATGCTAGTTGTACGAGTTTACACTCGTAGCAAATAGCTCCGTAACACGTGGCCAAACCACCCTACAGAGAACAATAACCTCGGGAAACTGAGGCTAATAGTTCATACCCGTCTCACGCTGGAATGCCGAGACGCGCAAACGTTCCGACGCTGTAGGACGTGGCTGCGGCCGATTAGGTTGACGGTGGGGTAACGGCCCACCGTGCCGATAATCGGTACGGGTTGTGAGAGCAAGAACCCGGAGACGGAATCTGAGA
>ENA-ORCS01001142-ORCS01001142.1-marine-metagenome-genome-assembly--contig:-NODE-1142-length-12590-cov-3.270199_pt1 | contig 12590 bp, 13 predicted proteins | sample MGYA00237781_ERZ508513 | MGnify/ENA primary metagenome ERZ508513 (study PRJEB26184, sample SAMN06268793) | marine metagenome | isolation source: Eden Landing Ponds, San Francisco, CA, USA | place...
TCGACCGCCGGCGTGAACGGGTGCACGTACGTGTGCATATCCGTCATATTCAGGTCGGTCTTCTCGTAGTGGCTCGCAGCCGGCAGGACGATGTCGCTGTACAGCGCCGTCGAGTCCAGCCGGAAGTTGATGTCCACCACGAGGTCGAGTTTCGGCCAGAGGTTCTCCTCGATAGCGACGTTGCCCTTCGCCTGGTTGAAGAAGTTCCCGCGCCAGACGAACATCGTCGATGGGTCGGGCCGCGAACCATCCTCACGCTCCTCGGGGTAGACCGGCATCCAGTCCTTGTCGACCGACTCCTGGATCATCGAGCGGGTCTGTTCGTCGGTGTTGTCGAGGATCCCCGCGTGGTAGTAGGTCCACAGCGTCGTCGGGACGCCCCTGACGCTTCCAGTCGGGAACGAGAGGTTTTTCCAGCCGTTGAACGTCCAGATCTTCTCCTGACCGACGTAGTGATCGACGCCAGTGCCGTTACGGCCGATGTGTCCGGTCAGCGTGGTGAGCAACTGGATCGCACGGTTGCCGAGGTCGTTGTGATACCAGTCGTTGACGCCTTTGCCGTGGATGATCTTTGCGGCGTCGGACTCGGCGAACTCCCGGGCGATCTTCTGGTGTGTCCGTTCGCCGACGCCGGTCTCTTCGGCGACGTACTCGGGCGTGTAGTTCGACAGCTCTTCCTGGAGGTTTACCCACACCGATCGGACGGGCACCTGTCCGTCAGTCGTCACGACTTCGTCCTCGACGGACAGCTGGGGATCGAAGTCCAATTCGATCGACTTGCTCTCGTCGTACTTGGCCTCGCGGTCGCCGAGCGAGGCGGGCGCGATCCGGAGTTCACCCTCGCTGTCCTGCATAACCATCACTTTCTCCGGGTTCTCGACGTCCGCGCCGAGTCCTGGGACCTCGCTAGCGCGCAGGAACTTCCCGCTATCTTCCCGGATGAGCAGCGGCATATCTGACTGCTCTTTGAGATGGGCTTCATCGTACAGGCCTTCGTCGACGATCGTCCGGGCCATTCCCAGTGCCAGTGCAGTGTCAGTGCCCGGGTTCGGGGAGAGCCATTCGTCGGTGTGGATCGCCGTCTGTGAGTAATCGGTGAACACGCCGACGCGCTTGGTACCGTTGTACTGTGCATCGAGGAAGTACTTCGCGTCGGGAATGCGCGTGATATTGATGTTCGAGCCCCACGCGATGATGTAATCGGCGTTGTACCAGTCGGCCGATTCGGCGTTGTCTGTCTGGTGGCCCCAGGTGATCGGCTGACCGGGCGGCAAGTCCGAGTACCAGTCATAGAAGCTGTGGCTGACGCCGCCGAGCAGATTGATCAGCCGCGTCCCCGAGGCGAAGGAGACGGGACTCATCGCCGGGATCGGCGTGAAGCCCGAGATGGCGTCGTACCGGCCCTCGGTCACCTCGTCGATGACGTGTTCAGCGATCTCGGTGAGTGCCTCGTCCCAGGAGATCCGTTCCCACTGGCCCTCGCCGCGCTCGCCGGTGCGCCGCAGCGGGTATTTCACGCGCTGGTCGGCGTCGACGTAGTCACTGAAGCAGGCACCCTTGTTACAGCCCCTGGGGCTCGGATCGGGGAGGTTCTCGTCGAACCGCGGGTAGTCGTTGGCCTGCTGTTCGCGCCAGACCTGCCCGTTCTTGACGTAGACTTCCCACGAACAGGAGCCGGTGCAGTTGACGCTGTGGGTCGACCGGGCGATCGAGTCCCAGTCCCACTCCTCGCGGTAGAAGTCCTCCCAGTCACGGTAGGGATAGTTGCCGATCGGGTCCTCGACGGTTTCGAGGCCCTCTAAGGCCCGGTCGGCGACGGTCAGGCCAGTCGCGCCGACCACGCCGGCCGCTCCGGCACCGAGCAGGAAGTCACGGCGCGAGAGGCCGTCTGTACTGTCGTCGGATGGGGTTGGGTCGCTCATTGGTTATCGATGAAGACGGTTGCGGTCGCGAGTGTCGCTCCGATCACGACGAGCGCGAGGCCGGAGGCGGTCGTCGGCCCTACTTCCAGGGCCGCAGCCACGAACGCCAGGCCTGCGAGTTTACTCGCCGTATCCACGCGTCGGTACGTCCGGCCGGACAGTGCTGGCAGGGGATCACTCATCCTCGGGCACCTCCGTCGACTCTCTCTGTCCGCCTGCGTCACCTGCCGCCGGTTCGTCGCCACCTCCATGCTCGCGAGTGATCGTCCAGTGGACGATCCCGAACGCGGCGATCGGGCCGAGTATCATCGCGAGCAGGAGCGGCAGATTGACGACGTCGGTTGAGACCCCGATCGCCTCGGCGAGCAGGTTGTTCATGCCCGCGATCGAGGCGATCATGATGAACACGACACCGGCGACGCCGACGCCCGTCTGGACCGGCCGCTCGAAGGGATCGGCCGTGAAGTGGACGCTGTCTCTCCGGCGGTCGATGAAAGGCCAGGCGAAGACGGCGAGGAACACCAGCGACGGGAGGGCGACCCCGCCGAGGAACTCCGCGCTGATCTCGATCGGCCCGAGGTGGAATCCAAGCGAGGAGGGAAGGACCTTCAGGAAGCCATAGAGCCACATGAAGAACCAGTCGGGCATGATCAGCGCGGGCGTGCCCGCCGGATTGTTCGGGCCGTACTCTGCGATGTTGTGCACGGGCAGGAACCCGGCGAGAAGCGACAGTGTCGCCAGCGTCAGGAAGAAGACCACGGCACTGACCGCCGCCTGGTTGGGGAACGCCGGCAGCCCAACGACGACGCTGTCGTCCTCTCGATCGACGGTGTTCCGGTCGCGGCCGTCGACAGCCTCGGCGGCCGAAGAATCGACCGGCTTCACGTCCGCCTCGCGCTGTGCTTCGGTGTGTTTCTGCCGGACGAGCAGGCCCATGTGGATCGCCAGGCCGACGGCGATCAACACGGGGATGACGAAGACGTGCAGGAAGTACAGCCGCGGGATCGTCGCGCTGGAGGGGAAATCCCCGCCGAAGACGATCGCGGCGATCGGGTCGCCGAGTATCGGGATCGAGCCGGCGATGTTGTACCCGATCCCGGTCGCCGTCGAGGCGAACTCGTCGAAGGGCAGCGCGTAGCCGGTGTAGGCTGCGCCCATCGCGAGGATCGCCAGCGTCGTTCCGACGACCCAGTTGATCTCGCGGGGCTTGCGGTAGGCACCGTGGAAGAACACCCGCAGCATGTGCAGGCCGATCGAGGCAACGAAGAGGTGGGCTGCCCAGTGGTGGAATCGGCGGATGAACATGCCGAATGGCACGTCGTAGGTCAACTGGAGGACGCTGCCAAAGGCCGCCGGCAGGGACTCGCCCTGGAATTGGGCGACGCTGCCTTCGTAGGTCATCTCCGTCGTCGAGGGCTCGTAGAAGAACCCGAGGAAGATACCCGTCAGCACGAGCATTGCGAAGGAGAACAGCGCGACCTCCCCGAGCAGGAACGAGTCCTCGGCGGGGAAGGCCTTCCCGAGGAACGCCTCGGCCTCGTCGAGATCAAGGCGGTCGTCGAACCAGTCGTAGACGCGCTGGCTCCGGGACATCACTCACCCCCCGCGCCGACGGATCCCTCGAAGTCCCCCGTCGCGATCAAATGGCCCTCGCTGGCGAGCGTGATGGGGAGTTGCGGGAGTGGGCGAGGCGGCGGCCCGCCCGTGACTGCCGCGCCGTTCGTCGGGTCGAACTTCCCGTAGTGACACGGACAAACCAGCGTGTCGTCCTCTCGGTCGGAGACCGTACAGCCTGCGTGCGTACAGATCTTCGAGTAGGCGGCGTACCCCTCGACGGTGTAGGCGAGCTCGGTCCCGTCCCCGTACTCGGTCTCCGGGAATCGGACAAGCAGTGTCGGTGCGTCCCCGATGCCCGGGCGTGGCTCGGGGAAGACGGTCATCTGTTCGCCTTCCGCGAGGCGATCGGGCGTGATCCGGTTACCCTCGCCGTCCACGAGCGGGATCCCGTCACCGTAGATCGGGCCGGTGTACGTGCGCTGGAAGACTTGCTGGAGCCCGGCGAGGGGCGCGGCCAGACTGGCAAGGGCGGTGAGCCCGCCCGCGGTCGCCAGGAGTTTGGCGATGTCCCGGCGCTCGATTTCGGCCCGATCGTCCGTGAAGATGCTCGGTCGAACGGGTCCGTCCGCCTCCCGCTCGCAGGGACACTCGTCACTCACCGTGACCCCTCCGTTCGGCGACGGCGACGTGAGGCATGAACCAGGCGTAGTAAGCGACCGTGAGCAAGGCCAACGAGGTGAACAATCCGGTCGCGTACAGCCCGAAGTACTGGGTCCGGGCCAGCGTGAGATACTCGCCGGTGAACAGTGCGGCGAAGGCGATCGCGAGCACCGTCAGCCCGGCCATCGCGACCAGGCCTTCGATCGAATCGGGGGCGTCCTCGTAGGCAACGAGCCAGCGATCCTCGGTCTCGAACCAGGGGAGGATTCGGTCCGGGATCGAGGGGGAATCATCCGGATTCGAGCGTCTCACCGCCCGATTCATGAACTGATGGGCGGCGGCCAGGACGCCGACGAGGGCGAACAGGACGACCCAGATGATCACCCCGACCTGGCTAGGTGACAGTTTGTTCGGCGTATCGATCAGCCCCTCCAGTGGTTGCATGTCGGAGACGCTCTGATCGATCGCGATCTCTTCGGCGGGTGGCTCACCGTGCAACGCCACGAACCACATCGGCAGGAGCACGGCGAGTACCACGACCGCGATGACGAGTGTGGACCGTTTCATGATGATCACTGTGTGCTGATGAGTCCCACCACCAGCGACTGAGGAAACTGGTAGGGTGGAGACGCCGGTCCTCTAGACGATGGTGATTCTCCTCCATAGAGGGGGAACCTCAACGCTGAGGGGCTTTATGTTGGATAATTGTGAAATATGTTCGGGGAGACCTTTATGTACAGTCGCAGGGAGTATCCCGAACCAGTTCGGGCCAAACGAAATATAGCCTGTCCGGTTGTATGTGGTATAATGGAGGGGATTCGGGCGGAACTCGTCGTCGAGGACCCACGCCGTTGTGACGTGGCTGCCGCGTCACGGGACTGCGGGCCGGTCGCGTCGGTCTCGCGTAGCGCGATCCCGGACGAGTCCGGCCACGTCCACGACGAGTTCACGGTCCGGGACGGCGAGTGTCCCGACTCCCTGGGCGATGCGACGGCGATATTCCGCGACGATCGCCGGACGATCTACCGGCTGGCACGCACACCCGGTCGGGGCTGTGTCTGTGAGTGCATCGAGCGCGAGGGCTGTACGGTCCGGGACGTCCAGATCGTCGACGGGACGCTGTTCGTGACCGTCCTTGCCCGTGATCTCGACGGGATCAGGGCGATCGTCTCGACGTTGCGGGAGACCCACGACGGCGTACAGGTGGGGAAACTGGTCCGAGCCCCGCCAGAGGACGACGCGGGGCCGCTGTGGGTGACTGACCCCGACGAACTGACCGCCCGCCAGCGCGAAGTGCTCGAGACCGCCTACGGGATGGGCTACTTCGAGTACCCGCGGGACGCCAGCGCCGAGGACGTCGCGGCCGAACTCGGCGTCGCGACGCCGACGTTCACCGAGCACCTCGCGGCCGCCCAGCGCAAACTCCTCGAGGGGCTGCTGGAGAAGCCGAGTTGTGGGACGGACGCGGCGTCACAACCGGGGCCCCGCAACGAGCACCGGTGATCGTGACGACGCCTCCTCGGCAGTGACGTGGATCCCGACGGCATCGAACGGCCGAAACCGGCTTGCACCGTCAACTACGGATCGACTTGGTCTTTCGTCCGCTCGTACTCGTTGATAGAACGGATCCGGCCGTCCCGAAACGTCACGTGGCTCGAACCGAAGAACGCGTGTTCGTCCCCGTCCGCCAGACACTCGAAGTCCCACTCGAACGCAACCGCTGTCGCCTCCGGATCGAACAGAAACGCTTCGATCGTCCACTCCAGGACACGATTGCCGTCATCGTGCCAGGACCGGAACCAGTCCTCACAGGCGTCTTTCCCCTCGTATACCGGCCCGTAGCACTCCCTGACGACGACCTCGTCGTGAAGGGTCTCCAGAAAGAGCGGCAGGTCCTGGGTCACTCACGCCTCGACGTACTGTTCGACGCGTTCGGTCGCAATCTCACGGTTCATGCTCTCACGTTCCTTGGGAACTGACTCCCGTGGCATGCACAATAAAACCGTCTCAGCGCTCGGCCGAAACGGTCACTCCGCGACCAGCCGCCGCGCCTCGGCGAGGTCCGCCCGCGTGTTGACGTTACACACCGACCGCTCGAGGGGGACGTCCCCGGGCGCGTCCCCTGCCTGGACCACAGTCGTCGAGAGTCGATCGAGCAACGCATGTAGGCTCCGACCCGTCCGTTCGGATCGAAGCGCCGCCGCCAGCGCGTCACGTCGATACCAGGCGTGTAGCGGGTGGATCCCGTCGTCGGTCCGCGGGAGGACGGCCTCGACCGCGTCGGCCCGTCGCTCACCCAGCCACTCGAACGCTCGCCCCTCGACCAGCGGCATGTCACAGCCGAGGACGAGCAGCCACGCAGCCCCGGACGCCTCGACGGCACTGTCCAGGCCAGCCAGTGGCCCCGCTTGCCCCGACGTGTCGGTGACGAACCGGACCGGCACGTCCAGCGCGTCGGCGTAGGCCTCACGCTGGTCGTCCGTCGCGACGGCAACGATCGGCGTCCTGTCGGTGACCGCTCCGGCGACGTCCACGACGCGCGCGAGGAGTGTCCGGTTCCCGACCGTCGCCAGCGCCTTCTCACTACCCTCGAACCGACGACTCCGGCCGCCGGCCAAGACGATCGCCCCCGCGTTCTCAATCGACGGCATACCCAGTCAGTCCCTCGAACAGCTTCTCATCGTCGAGACGTTCGGCGAGACGAGTCACGGTCGGTTTGTCGACTCGATCGGACGCGGCGACGATACTCACGGACTGAGCGCCGAGACGCCGGAACCCGATATCCATCCGCGCGGCGGTCGCGGCCAGTCCGAGTCCGACATCGGCGTCGCCGCGCGCGATCCGCCTGGCGGGACTCTCGATACCCTGGGTCTCGACGCCGTAGCCGGTGATCCCGTCCCGCACTGCGGAGGGGTCCTCACAACCGTCGATGGCGGCTTCGAACGCATCTCGCAACCCCGAATCGCGACTGCGATTGACGAACCGATAGTCTCCGTCTGCAAGGGGAGCAACGCCGTCGACGTCGACCTCATCGGCGACCAACAGTCCCCATTCCCGGGTCCAGCTGCCGAGCGTCTCGACTGCGGATCCGTCGGAAATCTCGCCGGTGACGACCGCGACGTCGGCGATCCCGTCGGCCAGCCACCGTTGCCCGCCCGCCGATCCAGGAGTCCGATAACGCGTCCGCTCGATCCCTTCGATGGCTGTCAGAAATCCGGGATCGTGTTCGCCGACGGCGAGCAGTTCGGGCGGGCGATCGGCCGTCGAAAACGACTCGACAGTGACGATCTCGCCGACCTCGAGCAGACGCGTATCGGCGGCCATCTCGACGACGCCGTCGGCGTAGGCCAGGCTCGTCGTCGCGCCGCTGCCCCGGTCGACCGGATAGACTAGCAAGTCCCCATCACCATCCCGGACGATACCCACAGGGACAGCCCGGTGGCGCCCTTCGTCGTACCGCTCTGAGATAGCCAGTCGGCCCGTCAGAGTCGTCGCCTCGCGATCGGCCCCGGTCCACTCCCGGAGTATCGGCGCAACGAACAGCCGGAAGATCGACAGCGCCGAGACGGGATACCCGGGTAGTCCCACCAGCGGCGTCCCCTCGTAGCGGCCGACGATCGTCGGCTTTCCGGGTTTGATCGTCACGCCGTGGATCGTCAACTCGCCGTCGGCCTCGACGAGGCGATAGAGCACGTCGCCGCTGCCCGCGCTGGTTGAGCCGGCAGTCAACAACAGATCACACTCCGCTGCCGCACGCGACAGGGTATCCCGCATCTCCGCCTCGTCGTCCGGAAGGATGCCGTACCGGACGGGATCACCGCCGGCCTCCCGGACCGCGTTCGCGATCGTCGTCCCGTTCACGTCGTAGATCTCCCCCGCCTCGGGCGCGAGTTCGTCGCCGGGCGCGACGAGTTCGTCGCCGGTCGGGAGGACGCCGACGATCGGTTCGGATCGGACGGGAACCGTCTCGCGACCGATCGCCGCCAGCAGCCCGACGGTCCGTGGTGCGAGAAGGGTTCCGGCGGTCAACGCGCGATCGCCGGCCGCCACGTCGCTACCCGCGGTCATCACGTTCGCGCCTGGAGCGACCGCCCTCCCGATCGCAACAGTCCCGTCCCGTTCCGCACATCGTTCGACCATCACGACGGCGTCGGCGCCGTCGGGAAGTACCGCGCCGGTCGCGATCTCGATCGCCGTCCCCGATTCGACGGGAACGTCCGGCTTCTCGCCCGCGTCGATCCGTCCGGCGATCCGTAGTTCGACTGGATCGACCTCGCCCGCACCGGTCGTATCGCTCGCCCGGACGGCATAGCCATCTTTGCTCGCCCGATCGAATCCCGGCACGTCGATGGCCGCATCGACCGACTCTGCGAGTACGCGGCCGCTCGCCCGCTCGACCGGGATCGACTCCGTCCCGTCGGGCGACTCGAAGCCCGCAATCGCCTCACGGGCGCGTTCCGGTGACGCCAGCTCACGCATCTCGCGTCGATCAGTCATTGGCTGCCGTACGGTGGAGTCACGAAAAAGTCTCTCGACAGCCACACTCTTCGACTGGACACTCCGAACCCGGATCCTAGTCCTCTCTCCTCGAACGTGAAACGGTACTGTCGAGACCGGTACCCGGGCCACGAGCAGGACGATCGAACACGTTCACCGATAGATTCGAGTCAAACGGGTCTCCATGGACAACCGTGACGGGCCCTTCGATCTTCCGGGGACGGGCACTACAGAACCGATATCGCGCGGTCGTGAAGACTCTCCTCTATCGACTGGTGATGATCCTGATCACGATCGGCGTGGCGTTGGCCGTGACCGGGCAGGTCGATCAGGCATTGAGCATCGGTCTCGTGGCCAACGTCGTCAAGACCGGGACGTACTACGGCTACGAGCGCCTCTGGGATCGGATCGCCTGGGGAGTCGAGGAATAGGCCACTCCAGACGTTCAGTTCGGGGAGGCTCAAACGGTCCAGCGCCACGCCTCGACGGTAACTGTCTCGCCCGCCGGGTATCCCTCGACGGACTCGGGAACGACGACCCAGCCGTCGGCGTCGGTGATGCTCGAGAGGACGCTCGCGCCCGCGACCCGAATCGGCTCGACCTGTCCCTCCCCGGTGTCGACCACGCGCGCGAACGTCCGGACGCCCGGTTCGCTCGCGATCTTTCCCGCGAGTTGCGCTTCCCGGTTGTGGATCGGTGCCGGCTCGAACTCACCGGCACGGGCGATCGCTGGACGCAGCAACTGCGTCGCGCCGACGAAGCAGGAGACGGGATAGCCGGGGAGGACCAGGATTGGTGTTCCCTTGACCGCGCCGAAACCGAGTGGATGACCCGGTTTGATCGCCACCCCGTGGGCGCGCATCTCGCCGATCGATTCGAGCACGTCGGGCAGGAGATCGCGATCACCCACGGAAGAGCCGCCGGTCGTGACGACCAGATCGTCGGTCTCGGCGGCCGTCCGGATCGCGTCGACCAATCGATCGAAGTCGTCGGTGACGATCTCATCTTTGCTTGCCCGGCCACCCCACTGTTCGAGCAGTCCAGCGACCATCGTCCCGTTGGTCTCGACGACCTCACCCCGGTCGGGATCGTCTTCGACGAGTTCCTCGCCGGTCGCGATCACGCTGACGGACGGCGGGTCGCGAATGACGACGGATTCGACGCCAGTGGCCCGGAGGAGCGCGACATCGGCTGGATCGAGTCGCCGACCTGCTTCGAACAGTCTTCGCCCTTCCGGGACATCCTCGCCGACCGGCGAGACGTTCTCGCCTGGGGCGAGCGCGCTCGTGACGTCGATCACCCCGTCGCGCTCGGTGATATCCTCGATCATGACGACGGCGTCCGCACCCTCGGGCAGCGGTTGTCCGGTGTTGATCCGGACTGCCTCGCCACTCGCGATGTCGTCGGTCGTCGGATCGAGGCGTCGCGGGGCGCGCTTGGATGCGCCGTGGGTGTCCGCTGCCCGGACGGCGTAGCCGTCCATCGCCGCCCGCTCGAAGTGCGGGACGGCACGCTCGGCCGCGACCGGTTCGGCGAGTACACGACCGACCACGTCGGTGGCTTCGACTCGCTCGGTGCGTTCGTGTGGTTCGACGAGCGACAGTAACTCCTCGCGTGCGTCGGCGAGGCGCGTCACCGATCCGAACCCCGTGGCGTGATCGTGGGTCATACCCACAGTGGGGCCCGGCGGATCAAAAACCGGCCGGAACGACGACCCCCGTCGCAGGATTACGATCAGTCGGTCGATTTGACAGTCTTCTCGACGACCCGGACGTCCCGGATCGCCGTCTCGGGGTAGGACCCGTCGTCGTCCTTCTCGGCGGCCTTGACCATGTCCCAGACGACGTTCAATCCCGTCGTCACGCCTTCCAGCGCCTCCATCTCACAGCCCGTCTGCCCCGTGGTCTCGACCGCGACGCGAAGGCGTACTACGTCGTCATTCACAGTAAACTCGGTCTCGACGTTCGTGATCGGGATCTGGTGGCAGAGGGGGATCGCCTCCCAGGTGTGCTTGACGGCCTGGATCGCGCCGACGCGGGCGGTCGCGAGGACGTCCCCCTTGCCGATCCCGTCCTCGCGGATCGCCGCGATCGTCGACGGCGCGAGGGCGATCTCCCCCTCGGCGACGGCACGGCGCTTCGAGTTCGGTTTGTCGCCGACGTCGACCATGTCGGCCGCACCGTCCTCGACGTGTGTGAACTCCTCGGTCATGACTGGCTGGTCGGTCCTCGGGAAGTTGTAGGTTGCGGGCCCGGCGCTGGGGGCCCGAACGGACGGACTTACCGCGTCGCCATCGCGACGAGGTGGGCGATCTCGGGGAGGATCAACTCCTCGATACCCAGCCGGGCGGCGTTCTCGCTGCCGGGGAGACAGAACACCGGGACGCCATCGAGCACGCCGGCCGTCGCTCGCGTCGCCATCGCCCGCGTGCCGACTTCCTCGAAGGATCGGCGGCGGAACTCCTCGCCGAAGCCCGGGAGATCGATTTCCAGAACACGGTTGGCAATGTCGATCGTCACGTCGTCGGGCGTGATTCCAGTCCCGCCCGTGGTCACGACTGCGTCGACTCCCTGCGCGTCGACCAGTCCCAACAGGGTGTCCTCGATCGCGTCGGCGTCGTCTTCGATCAGTCGACGCTCGACGACAGTGGCACCTGCGTCCTCGACGGCCGCGGCGATCGCGTCGCCGGCCGGATCGCTCTCAAGCGTACGGGACGTGGAGATCGTGACGAGTGCGATCCCGATCTCACTGATGTCGTGATCGTGATGGTGGCCCATGCGAGCACGATCGGGTGCCTACGTTATATGGTCGCCGCTCAGATCGGATCGAGAAGTATCTCTTCGCTCTCCCGATCCGGTCCCTCGTCCTCGCCGGTCCGACCGCTTTTGCGATGTTCCGTGACTGTCTTCGCGAGCGCCTTCTCGTGTGGCGTCGACTCCCACCCGAGCGCGTGAAGTTTTTCCGTCGATAATAGGTGAGGACTGTCACGATACAGGGGGAACTCCTCGGGCGCGAGCATGGCCGTGGCGAGTTCGTTGGCGCTGGCGCCGACGGGGGTAACGGGGCGATCCATCGCGTCCGCGATCAGCTCGATCCACTGGCCGAGTGTCGGTACGTGGCGGTCGCCGACGTTGTAAGCCTCGCCGGCTTCGCCCCGCTCGGCGACGATCCGGAGGGCGCTCGCGACGTCCTCGACGTAGGCGAACTGCCAGAGACTGAGGCCGTCGCCCGGGACCACGACGCGGTCGTACTCCGCGACCCGATGCAACCAGTAGTCCAAGCGCTCGGTGTAGTCGTAGGGACCGTACACGACCGTCGGTCTGACGGCCATCGCGTTGACGCCGTTCCCGGCAGCCGAAAAGACCGCGCGATCGCCTTCTGCCTTCCTGTTGCCGTAGGTTCGCGGTGAGTCGTCGACTGCCTGCTCGTCGTCGCAGGGTTCCAGGGGCGTCTCGTCTTCGCGCTTGGGGACGCGTTCGGCACCGTAGGACGCGCCGCTGGAAACGTAGACGTAGGCTGAGACGTCAGTGAAGACGTCGGTCGCGACGCGGACATCTCGGGGGTAGTACGCCACGCAATCGACGACGATGTCCGGCTGGACTTTCTCGCGGGTTCGTTCGAGTGCGTCGTCATCAGTGCGATCGCCCTGGACGTGTTCGACGTGGTCGTTTCCGGCGAAGGGATTGTCGTGGTTCCCGCGGTTGAACACCGTCACGTCGTAATCGTGATCGAGAAACTCCTCGACTGTGTGGCAGCCGATGAACCGCGTCCCGCCGATGACGAGTGCGCTGTCCATGCCAGAGGACAGGGACGGACGAGACAAACCCGTGTCGCTCGAACGAAGAAATGGCTCACATCGAGACGAGCGGTTCGTTCGGCGTCTCCAGACTCGGCGGCAGGTCACTCTCGCCGGTGAGATACAGATCGACGTGGCGGGCGACGTCGCGGCCGCTG
>ENA-ORCS01001143-ORCS01001143.1-marine-metagenome-genome-assembly--contig:-NODE-1143-length-12575-cov-5.158425_pt1 | contig 12575 bp, 13 predicted proteins | sample MGYA00237781_ERZ508513 | MGnify/ENA primary metagenome ERZ508513 (study PRJEB26184, sample SAMN06268793) | marine metagenome | isolation source: Eden Landing Ponds, San Francisco, CA, USA | place...
GAGGGCCGCGTCCAGGAGCTCACGAACAGGTACTACCGGGGGCTCGAAGTCCTCCAAGCACTCGACGAGCCGATGACCGTCGACGAACTGGCCGTCGAATTAGAACTGGACGTCGCTGACGTTGGCGAACGGATCGAGTATCTCCAGAAGTTCGATCGAATACGTCAAAATGGCAATACAGTTAGACCGATAGAATAGATAGAAATAACTCCTGAATCAGCGGAAACTGGGATAGAGTCTATATGGACCAGTGTTACTTCCTGAAGACTGATCGTCTACAACCAACCGATCAACAGGGAAACGTGTATCAGGGATCCACAATATCTCCTGAGTATGCCGTGTTCTGATTGCGGGTCTTTGCTCTGCCTATCTAAAACTGATTCAAATTCGTTATTTTGTCCGGAGTGTACGGGTTACCGTGTTGAATCTCAACCCGTTCTCGATGCGAAAATCAACTGGTATCTAAAAGATTTTTTAACTGAACAACGGATCGATCGTCTGCTTACTGAATACTCGAAACAGAGCTTAACATACAAACTTCTACATCGGGTGAACTATATTAGCAACCAATTTTTCTCGCAAGCAGAAACGTCACTTCCAGCTGACGAATTCGGATATGTTGCGTACCTAATAAAACGCATCTATCAAATAGATGATAATAAATTTGGAGACAAAACACTTCCACAAGATTCTCCGGAACTTGACGAGACGCTCACCACCGTTCAAAAGTACTACACTGAATTCGTATCCCGGCTAGAACGAGTCCAAAACGAGTTCACCGTGTGTATCCGGAATTCTGAGGAATTCACCGGTCGGATGCAGGATTTGCTAACAGATTACGACCGGTATCCGTCTGAGTATGGATTATGTAATGATCGGTGTACGAACAGCGTCGGTGGAGTCGAAGACAGATATGAGGACTTCAGCTACGTGTACGATAAAATCCGACAGACAGACGGTGTTGAGCCGGGTGATGCGGAGACACCGAGAGAATTCGCGGACGCCTGGTATCCAGTAATTCAGCAGCTTCGATTCATTGCTGGCTCAGATGACCGTGTCGGCATGACGTACAAAACTAGATTCCCTGAAGGTGTCACTGTATTCGATATCCGGGAATTTCTGAATAAGCTAGATGATCAGGTCCCGCTTGAACACATGGCGCATGCGCAATATAATAGCGCAGTAATCCCGCTCAGACCGAGAGTGGTAAATAAATGTGGACGGGAGGTGTTCGGAAAGCAGTGGAGTGAGGTGAAGGAATACGTTGTTGTATCTGAGGACAATCTCGAAGCGCATCCGTTCCTCTTCGAAATGTCGTTCGATCTTCCTCACCAAACGATCCCGACGACAAACGTGTACTACCCAAGGCACTATGCACAGTTACTGAAATTCCAAGTTTTCCCGTTACTGCAAAACAATACTGATGAACCGAATGGACACACCTTGCTATCGAATGTCGCAGGCGATAACGGGACGATTCGTGAACGAAATCTGTATGAGTTTCTAACCGAGCAGGGAATCGACTGCTATCACAGTGCTGAAATCACGTCCAAGAATCCGAACGAGATTGACTTACTATGCGTCATGGAGAACCGGATTATCTTTATTGAGGTAAAGTATCGTTTCCCACCTCTCCAAATTAACGAGGCAGACGGGATTACAGAGTTAAATCAGTATTTCAACCGTGTGATATTTAACGAAGTCCCGCCCGATTCCAACCGTGAAGGGAAAGGTCCGTTCCCTGAGAAAGTCCAATCGTGGCGCGAGCTGGAGTCTGGAGATACGTTTACTTCACAAGTTTCACGAGACGATACTGACCGGGACAAACAATCAATCTCAGATGGTTGGACTGATATGGACGTAGAAATGTTCGTTGTCTCGAATGTAGTTCCGTCCTTCATTACGAAACACGATGTACGATTCCTCACTGATTTCGAGTTTTATCAGTATATCAAATATAACGACGACAGTGTACTGTATTCTGTCCAAGAGAATTGAACCGTCCAGCTACAGCTTAGATGGAAGGCGGCCGTCTGGACGGGGAACGCGGCCCCGTTTGATCTCGTGATCGACGCGACGCAGATGCTTGCAGCCGCCTTCGGGTGAGCGCTGCTGCCAGTCGGGACAGGTACACGATTCGTCGACGACGTCGACTTCGTACCTGTTGCCGGACGCGGACTGCACCTCGTAGCGGCCACCTTTCGAGAGGAGTGAGACGTCCATCGCTTCGGCGACGGCACGCTTCGTGCGGGGCTCGAGATCGTCCTGTGACTCTGCGTTCTCGTCGACGACCAGTCGGTCGCGAACGTCGCCCGTTCGACCCCCGTCCGGAGCGACGGCTTCCGCAGGGCCACTGAGCCGCTCGTGGAGCAGTTCCTCCACCGGATGGCCTTCCGGCCACAGGTAGTGGACCTCGCGGCGCTCGCGATGGTCGTAGGAGCCGCACGCGGCTGCGCACCCAGTCCAGACGCGCCAGGCACCGAGCGCGGCCATCACGTCGACGATGTCACGGGGAACCGTCTGGTGGTCGTCCGGGAAGAACACCCGGAAGCGGGTACACGCCTCCTGCGGCGGGACGGTCTCCCACCAGTCTTCGCTGGAGCCCCAGCTGTCGTACATCGCGTCGTCGCTCCCGTAGCCGACGGTCACGCCGTCGATCGGCGTCCAGTCTGCTGGGAGGTGTTCCGACTCGCCTTCGAGCACCCGGAGGACGGCGTATCGGAGGTATTCGTGGGCTTGGTTGTCTGTCGTTCGAGCGACCTGGTCGTGTTGCTTGGCAACGTGCTCGGCTTCCCCGAGGACCGTCGTGAGATAGGCGTCAGTCATGGTTCGCGGAGGTCAGAACGCGCCTCCGCCCCTCGGCGGGCGCAGAAAAACTTAACCAACGACACAGCTGGGACCCGGTTATCTGTTGGTTAATACAATCATCCCAATTCATACTTCTGGTACCCTATCTGCCATTAGTAGCAATCAAACGTCCTCAAATCAGAAGGTGGCGAATCCTGGCCAATACCACACCAAAACCACTATTCACCACGTCTATGATTTATTTGGTAATGAGTGAGGGGTATCCCAGCGATTGGGGATCACGCCGTAAAGAGGTTTACCGGAGAGATGATTTCACCTGTCAGAACTGCGGTGCAGTCGGTGGCCCTCGTGGTGATGCAGAGCTTCATGCCCATCATATTGTCCCAAAGAGTAAGGGTGGAACCCATAATACGAGCAATCTGAAAACCCTCTGTAAAGATTGTCACGATGCTATTCACGGGAATTCTGTGGCTCCGACAGCCGATAGCGCTCGCCCCTCCGAGACCTCGTCTCAAGCACAGCTACAATTCCCCCTGAAAGAGAACAGATTCCCCTATTCAGTTGTCGATGAGATATCGTGCGGGAATCGGATAGCGAATACCTATGAATCAATAAACGCGGTTATTGAGGCCATCGAGGAATTGAACGAGCTCTTTGAGACTGCTCAGTCACTGCCCGCGGACAAAGAATCCGATCGACTCTCGCAGAAGATAGACGAAACGGTTACTGAACTTGATCACCATCTTCAGAGCCTGTATTCTGAACTTAGTACTTTTGATGAGGAGATTTCTTGGAGCGACTCGAAGAGTACGATCTCTAGATATAATGATTTCCAGAAGGCTGCCGTAGAACTACAAGCAGTGGTCGAAGAGTATCGCGCAACCCTTGAGAACCTCTCGGCTGGCCCAAAGGATGAGGATCTTCGTGCCACGCTAGTAGATTTAAAACTACTCGCGGATGATCTCGATGCCGCACTTGAGGATTATTCGGAGAAGTCGGAGGCGCTGATTAATCGACTCTACGGGGAGATAGCAAGTGAATTGGATCGAATCGACTCAAACACGACCTCTATAACACCGATTACTCCGGACAGCTGTCCAGTCTGCACCGGAGAGACGACCGTTATCCGGCGTTCTATAGAGGAAACCAACCATTCTTACACGTTGCTTCGATGTACGGAATGTGATATTGAATGGACTATAGATCTGCAAGATCTCACCGTCTCTAGTGGTCCAGAAGGTTTGGTGGGCGTATCAATGGCCCCGACTGTCTGGAAACGGGGGGCTAACAAGGGCTTCTCCTTACCAGAGGATTTGGATGAGTTCAACAAGCTCTCAGAAATATACGAACGAGAGAAAAAACGACTCCTTGGAGCCGTAGCGATTGGCCAAGTCGGTATCTTGATTGGAAGCTATGTTCTCGGAAGCGTGTTGCTCTGGGTTATTGGAACTGTCCTCCTTGTTTCATCTGCACGTGGACTGTTTACCTGGCGGCTGGATCGGGTCCTTGGCGGCTCTTCTTCCTTCCTGTCTGGGCTGCTGAAATAACCTCAACTATCAAATAGGTCTAGTCCTCCAGAACGTCGATGAGCTCCTCTGCCGTTCGACTAATCCGGCCGAGCCGCTCGCGAACGACCTCGGGATCGTCCGACTCCCAGGCTGCGAGGTAGAACGCCGAGCCGCTAGTGTCGAGCCCGCAGTACCGCCCGACGACGTATGCGACGGCTTCGGCCTCGACTTCGCGTTTCGACCGCTCGGTGTCGTCGTCGACGTCGAAGTGGAGCAGGGCGTGCGCGTACTCGTGAACCAGCGTCCGGGCGAGATCGGCCTCATTCTCCCGATCCCGTACCTCGACACGCGGCTGCAAATCGACGAGACTCAGCTGCTCGCAGATGCCCTTCGCCTCGCCGTGCGTCCACTCCTCGGCTGGAACGATCCGCACCGTCACGCCGAGGTCGTCAGCGGCGTCGGTCAGCTGGCTCACGAGGTCGCCGGCGTCCCCAGTCGCCTCCGTGTCCAAGTCGGGAAGTGGGTCGCCCTCGGTCTGGGAGACATCGAACACCGGCGCGGGCTTGAACCCGACCAGTCCCTCCGACCATTCCTCGGGCGGCGTCTCGTCGTACTCACAGTCACTGTCCTCATGGTAGCTCGGCGAGTTCTCGCACTCCGGACACTGCTTCGTGATGATCGGTGCCCAGATCCAGATGGCCGACTCCCCCTCCTGGACGTGCCGGTCGAATTCCTCTTGCCACGTCCGGTAGCCCGCCACCCGGCTCGCCTCGGGACACTGCCGCTTGATGAGGAGCGTGTTCCGGTAGGAGTAGTCATGGAAGCGACTCTGGACGTCGAGCCACTCTTGGAACTCTTCGCTGGCCTGCGCGTCGTCGACGCCGGCGACGAGCTCGTCGATCCACTGTTCGATGGTACTGTTCATCTCGTCGGATCGTGTGTCGGTCTGGTCGAAGGAGACCGACGAGTCTCTGATCGTGGACATCGCGTTCACCGAATCAAGTTCACGGCGACTGCGTCTGTTCAGACCGCGCCGCACCCCTCAGGGGCAAAGAAAAACCTCACAAGAGGGCTCACTCCAATAGTGGGCCCGTCTTAGACTCTAATCGTGTTTATACAACTGGATACATCAGCCAACTGGTTAATAGTTGAGTATGTAGATGATGGGTGTCTGCCCTGATCAGATGCGTTTGGACAGAAGCCTAGATCAATTACTGTGTATCTCCTGTGAATTCTGGTTCTTCATTTAGCCGACCGATAGTCCCGTTGATCGCGTAAATCAACGTAGCGGCAATTTCAAACGCTTCTTCACGTGAAAGTCCTGATGTAGGTTTTGTTACAAATTCCTCACCGTCTGAGTTAACTCCGGTAATCGGAGATACCGTATAGTCATTCTCCCCCATTGTTCCATCAAGCCGAACGAAAATTGTTGGGTCCTCTTCGTATATCCACTCGATATAGTACTCATCATGAACTTCTTCGTTCCACCCTGTCGGAAAGTAATCTATGTACTCCGTCTCACTCTCAGGCATTGTGTACTAAGCGTTCGAGTGTATACCCGTAAAGGATTATTGCCTACGGCGTACGGTTTTCATAGCGCTACAGTACAGAATCAATTTTATCGTAGTTCGTGGGTCTCGTTTGCAAGGCCGACCGTGACAAGGAACTCGAGGAACTCATCGAACCGCTCGACGTCGCTAGGCGTGTCGGTCGCAAGGTGACGTGTCCACTCGATGGCCCACTGGAAGGCGGGATCCGTACCTCCCTTGCCGTGAATGTACCACCATCGGGCCGCTTTCAATACGACCAGCGGATTCGTCGGGGGCTGCTCACCGGCGAGCCCACGGGTGATAGATTCGATTTCGTCGGGGACGTCGGCGGCATCGACCTCCGATGATTGCGTGTTGTCGATATCGACTGGGATCTCGTCGATCGAGACGTTGTCGGGACTCTGTTGTTGACTCACTGGAAGTCACCTCTGATAGTGATTACTGTAAGTCTGTTCCGGGTCGACCGCACGACTGCGTACGGTCGCACCGGTAAATCGTTACAGTAATCACTATGAGAGCAGTGTAACTCGCCTCGGAGACAAGTGATTCAAGAAGCGGAGATTCGCGCTGTTAGGGATCGATATTCTCGACGTACTGGTAGTCAGTTTGTGTTGCAACCGGATTGGAGTCATCAAGCGAGATCCGCCACCCGTCGATTACGGTCGGATCTGAACATGCGTTTGTGAGTTTCGTGCGTACTTCGAGGACATTGACGCCGTAGTAGTCTCGTGGAATATCACGCAAGTACTGCAGCGCCGTTTTGAAGAGACTCGCCATTCCCTCATCGTTCTCGAAGTCAAAATGCTTGTACGCGCCTGCCGCAACCTGCACCATTCCGTGGGCGAACGCGCTTTCGGTCGTGCCGCGACCGTAGTTGAACCACTCTGCTTCGAAACAGTCGTGACTCTCGTGGAATGCTCCGCTGTTGAACAGCCGAACACCGTGGACGACTGCCCGGCGGAGAGTTGCATGCTCCCAGACAGATCCAGTCCAACCGGTTGGTGACCCCGGCGGCGGCGAAACGCTCTCGTCGCGGGTGTGCTCATCCATAGTCATACGTTGGGAGGACGATAGGAAACACTATTGCCTGGCCGATAGTCTTTTGCCACCTTTGATTGTCGCATAACTTGCTGATGCGGCCGAACACCCGCAGACTCGCGGGGCTTGCCTCCCGATTTCTCTCCCATCCATCATAAGGACGCCGTCGTGCAGTCGATTCAGAACAGACGTACAACAGCCACTCTCAATCTGAACACGGCTGATAGGATGAGTATGTGAACGACCTCGATATGCTTTTGTGGGTCTACCCCTGAACAAAAGTATGGCCACTGAACGAGGTCCGACAGCCGTTTCGCTGTCGGGGGTCGGTAAAACCTACCGTCTCGGCGAACCAGTGCATGCCCTCGATGGAGTCTCCCTTGAGATTCCGACGGGGTCCTACACGGCAGTCATGGGTCCGAGCGGGTCGGGAAAATCGACACTGATGAATCTAGTCGGCTGTCTGGACACGCCGACGGAAGGGACAGTTACCATTGACGACCAAGACGTGACAACTGTGAGCGACCGCGAGCGGACGCGCATCCGTGGTGAGGATATCGGGTTTGTTTTCCAGACGTTCAACCTCATGCCGCGGCTGACTGCCCGAGAGAACGTCGCCCTTCCGATGGTCTTTCGCGGGGTTGACCGGGGTGAACGTCGCCAGCGAGCAGCCGAGGCGCTCGATTCAGTCGGACTGGGAGACCGTCTCGATCATCAACCGAACGAGCTCTCCGGTGGACAGCGCCAGCGTGTCGCCATCGCTCGCGCGCTGGTCAACGATCCGGCGCTGCTGTTAGCCGACGAACCGACTGGCAACCTTGACACTGAGACCGGTGCTCAGATCATGAACTTGTTCGAGGATCTCTACGAGCAGGGGAACACAATTCTGATGGTCACACACGAACGGCCGATTGCCGAACACGCTGAGCGGATCATCCACCTGCTAGACGGCGAGATCGAGCGCATTGAGGAGCTATCGGGGGTCGGCCGATGAACCTCCTGGAGAGTCTTCGGATTTCCTGGCGGTCGATCCGAGGGCACAAACTCCGGTCGACGCTGACCACCCTTGGAGTGATCATTGGAATTGCTGCCGTCATTACGTTCGTCACGCTTGGCACTGGACTCCAGGACGAGATTGTCGGCGACATCAGCCCCGACGACCAGCAGAACGTCTACGTTTGGGCAGCGCCACCCGAAGACAGCGGGCAGGGTCCGCTGGCGGGCGCACAGCCGGTGTTCACCCAGCGCGACGCAGGCGAGATTGCGAATCTCTCTGGGGTAGACGATGCCTACGTGTACACCCGCGTCCCCGGACAGTCGGTCACGTACGCGGGAGACACTGTTCCCCGAGACAGCGGATTCATCGGGACTGGGCCAGGCTATTTCGATACCGAGGACTTCGCGGAGGGAGACCGATTCGAGCGTGGGGAGACCCAGGCGGTGATCAACCCGGCGATGGCCGGTCTGTTCGATGAAAACGTCTCCGTCGGCGATACGCTGACGCTGGGTATCTACCAGGGTGTACAGATCGACGTCACCGTGACGGGAATCCTGGAAAACTCCGAAAGTATGAGCGCGTTCGAGGGGTTCGCTCCCTCACCGCGGCTGTACGTTCCAGCTGACCTGACTGAGAACACTGAGACACAGACCGGCCTCCCTGATCTCTCAGAGGAGGAATTCTCCAATCTCTCTGAAGAAGAGCTCTCGGAGTTGCTGGGCGACAGAGAAATATCGAACCGGTCGAATCTCTCCGGGGAACTTGCCGATCTGCTAGGCCAGTCCACACCCGGCGAGAGTTCGCGTCACATCGCGCTGGTCGTTGAGGCCACCTCGAAAAGCGATGCGGACATCGACCGTGCGAAAGCCGAAACCGAAGCGTACCTCAACAGTACTGAGTCCGACGCAAGCGACCGGTCCGAGGGATTGACTTTCCAGCTTAAGACCAGCGCCGAGTTGATCAGCCAACTCGAGGACGTCTTGAATCTCCTGCAGGACTTCATTGTCGGGATTGCAGGCATCTCGCTTCTGGTCGGGTCAATCGGTATCGCTAATATTATGCTGGTCTCGGTCACCGAACGGACCCGCGAGATCGGGATTATGAAAGCTGTCGGCGCCCAGCGTCGGGACATCTTGGTGTTGTTCATTGTTGAGGCAGTCATCCTCGGTGTCCTCGGGGCGATCCTCGGGACGGCACTGGGACTGTTGGCCGGATACGCCGTCGCGGGATACATCGGGATCCCGTGGGTGTTCCCGGTTGGCTGGACAGCACTCGCAATCGCCGTCGGCATCGCTGTGGGCGTGCTCGCTGGCTTATACCCGGCCTGGAGTGCCTCCCGGACCGATCCGATCGACGCCTTGCGCTACGAATAAGGACCGTCCCATTTTTCTCGGTGGCGCGCGCCGAGACGAGTATGTTCGGAACCAGTGGAATTCGCGGGTCTGTCGGCGAAGACATGACAGCCGAGTTGGCACTGTCGGTCGGCCGCGCCCTTGGCGTCGAAACCGACCGTGTCGTCGTCGGCCGAGACCCGCGCGAGAGCGGGCAGTTACTCATAGACGCCCTCACCGCGGGCCTCCGGGAGTCCGGCACGGACGTGCTTGATTTGGGGGTAGCTGCGACCCCGACGATCGCCCGCGCAGTCGCCTGGGAGGACGCCGACGCCGGCGTCGCGATCACGGCCAGTCACAATCCCGCGCCGGACAACGGGATCAAGCTGTGGCAACCCTCGGGGCAGGCCTTCGACGACGCGATGCAAGACCGGATCTCCGAACGGGTCGAAGCCGACGAGACAGCCCTCCAACCGTGGGACGCACTCGGCACCCGCGAGACGGCTACAGCCAGACAGCGCCATATCGAGGCGATTACTGAGACTGTCGATATCGAGGACCCGCCGTCAGTTGTCGTCGATTTGGGAACCGGGGCTGGCGGTGTCAGCGTCGATGCTCTGCAGGCGCTTGGCTGCTCGGTCGAGACGTTGAACGCCCAGCCGGACGGGTCGTTCCCGGGCCGCCCGAGCGAACCGACTCCAGAGAACTGCGAGTCACTGTCAGAACTCGTCGGCGCGAGCGACGCTGACCTGGGGATTGCCCACGACGGTGACGCCGACCGTATGCGAGCGGTGACCGGCGACGGCGAGTTCATCTCGGGAGACGTGCTGCTGGCGATACTCGCCCGAGAAGCGGCCGAACCCGGAGAGCGTGTCGCGGTCCCGGTCGACACGAGTATGGCTGTCGAGGACACCCTCGCTGAGATCGATGTCGAGGTCACGCGGACGCAAGTCGGGGATGTCTATGTCGCCGAGCGCGTCACCGAACCCGACGTGACTTTCGGTGGCGAGCCCTCGGGAGCGTGGATCTGGCCCGAAGCGACGTTGTGTCCCGACGGACCGCTGGCGGCCGCGAAACTGGCCGAGTTGGCGAGCGAGCGCTCGCTTGATGCACGCGTCGCCGATATTGAGACCTATCCGATTGAACGCGCGAGCCTTGAGGTGTCCGAGAAGGCTGCCGTGATGGAACGAGTCACTGAAGCCGTTACCAAGACGTACGACGACGTGACGACGCTGGATGGCGTCCGCGTCGCACTGTCGGACGGCTGGTTTTTGATCCGAGCAAGCGGGACGCAGCCGCTCGTTCGTGTGACTGCGCAAGCGCGTGACACCGAGCAGGCACGGACGTATCTCACCGAGGCAAAATCGCTAGTCGAAGATGCCAGGGACACGACAGCGAAAGCGTAGGAAAGAGGCGTTCGAAGACGATTCGAGACGGATTATCCGCGACGCGTCGAGCGCGCTTCACGGACGTCCGCACCGTCACGGATCTTGTCTTCACATTGTGGGCACACTCTCGGATTTTCGATCCCGTTCGGCGTGAACACACGCGCGTAAGCCGCCGTTACAAATGAGCCACAGTTCTGGCATTCCGGCATACACCCTTGTGTTGGTCTCATCCACCTTAATCATTGGTGATGTGCTACAACGGGGCACGGATTGCCGGTTTGTGTCGTGGACCGGTAGCCAGTTGCCCTCAGAATGACGTGGTCACAGTCCCGTCTTCTGCGAGATCAATTGTTCCGTCGAACAAGTCACGATAGTCCACGAGTACGTCCGTATCGTGAACGCTTTCGGCTATGTGGAACAATCCAACGGCGTCGTGTTCCGCGAGTAGGTCGAGCAGTGCTTCGACGGCATCGCGAGCGCTGCCCTCGTCAGCGTAGTAGGCCATCTCGGTGACAGAGTCGATCGAGATGCGACGCTTCCCCTCGGTCTCGTTGAGGAACTGACGAGTCTGCGCAACAATCTCATCGAGATTGTCCGGCGCGGTGACATACTGGACGTGGTCAGTCCGACGACGGGTGTAGCCCCGCTCGACAGAGAGGGTGTCAAGGATCGTCGCCTTCGATTCGTCGACAGCGTAATGTTCGAGTTTCTGCTCAACCTCTCGGGCGCTCGTACGCGTCGAGATGATTAGCATATGATCGGTGTCAGTACCGAGAAACTCCGTGTCGATCCGATCTGTTTCGCCGGTACTGGGGTGGACGAGCATAATGCCAGTGCCACCCGCCACTGTCTCCGGTGTGTTCTCGATTGCGAGAGTATACTCCATATGCCTGTGAAAGTGGTGCAAGCGGTATTAATGCTGTCGGGAAGAATCGAGGCTGACACCTCCAGTCACTGCTCGGCCGGCTCTTCAGCCCGCTCTCGGATGAGATCCCGGAGTTCGTCGGCGTCATCGATCGCTTCCATCTCTGATTCCTCGACGAGAGCCGTCCCCTCGACGGCTTCTCGGGTCGCCCGTTCAACGACGTAGACGGAGGTCGTCTTGGTCACATGTCCGACCGAAGACATGATCCGGGCGCGTTTCTCGGCGGTTTCAGTGAACTCCGAGTGGCCAGTCAGCATTTGCTGGCGGCGTTGCTCGCTCTCACTGACTGTCTTGAACGGGGCGCGTTCGGTCGGGTGTACGTCGAAGCCGACGCGGGTAAGGACAGTGACAATCGGCTCGTCTTCCGGGTCAACGTCCGGGTCGTCAGGCGTCGGATCGTCTTCTCGGATATCCCCAGCGCCGTCGAGCACCTCTACTGGCGAGGTCAACGGAGCGTCGAACAGCTCTTCGAGTTCGGCGGCAACCTCGACGCTGGCGTCCATGCCGTCTTCGTATTTCGAGACGGTCCGTCGAGAGACGCCGAGCTCTTTGGCGAGCTTGCCGAGACTCCATTCTCGATCCTGTCGGACGTCTTCTAGTATCTCGCTATCGATATTGACGTACAGCCCGCCGGGAGCGGCATAAATCAGCGGCGGTACTTCCTCGATGAACAAGTCCATAGCAGTGTCCGGTGAGAGGACGGGAACTCCATGGCGGAAGTAGACCACACCTGGCTTGAGGTCCTCGTCACGAGTGCGCAACCCGATGACGATCGGCGTCGCCCGAAGGTACTCCCCGAGCCGGCGCATCTCGCCGCCAGTCCGCCCGTCAAAGGCGTCGATATTGCCGAGAATCTTCACCAGTACAGTGTCTCGCCCGCGCCGGGCGGCCACGTCAAAACTCTTCGGGCGGATCGCACACCGGTCGCTGACGAGGAATCCTGCGTCCTCCAGCATCGCGATCACGTTCTCGACCAGTGCGGATCGGGACATTGGTATCTCGAACTAGACGTAAGTAGTTCATCGCATAT
>ENA-ORCS01001145-ORCS01001145.1-marine-metagenome-genome-assembly--contig:-NODE-1145-length-12516-cov-3.380095_pt1 | contig 12516 bp, 17 predicted proteins | sample MGYA00237781_ERZ508513 | MGnify/ENA primary metagenome ERZ508513 (study PRJEB26184, sample SAMN06268793) | marine metagenome | isolation source: Eden Landing Ponds, San Francisco, CA, USA | place...
GATGTCAGTTGCAGTGACGATCCCGTCGCCGATATCGTTGACGACCTCGCCCGTCTCGACGGCGTCCGTAGAGAACGACTCCTCCGTCGTCTGTGTCACCTGGTCGCCGCCGAAGACCGTTCGTCCGAGACACCCAGAGAGCGAACCTGCCGCGACGAGCCCGCTCGCACCGAGAAACTGCCGTCTGTTCATACCTGTCTCAACGCACTCATTAGTTAAATAATCGACAGTATGTGGCGCGCTATCCGGGAACACGGGGCGAGACAGAACAGAACGACGTGCGTTCGGAGCGTGAGTCGTTTCCGTGAGTACCGCATCGACAACCGCCAACAGCACGACAGTCGGGTTGACGAACCTGGGGAAACGTGACGTCGGGAGGATATCGACCACAGCTGAGCTACTTGTCAGTCATCTCTGTCAGCAGGTGTTTCATCGAGGCCCTTGGTTCGGAATGGCGCGCTGTATCTGTCGGTGCAACGTATTTTTTCACAGAGTGGCCTCGATACCCTCGTCTGTGATAGCATGGCTCCATACTGGTTTATAATCTAATACGTCGTCTGTATATACACGATGTCTTCAGTAACGATAGACGAACAAACAGCAGGACAGCACGGTGACGGCCGAGCGCAACCCCTGAGCAGAACGCTCGACTGGGCCATTTCGCTCTTTCTCGTCCTCTCGGGGAGTGTCTTCGCGGCCGGCGGATATCTCATCTCCGGATTCGCGGACCTGGGTCGGGTCACCTCGTGGGTGGCCACAGGACGGATAACGTCGACCGAGATGAGTGACCCCGAACTGATCAACGCCGTGTACGCGCTCATCTGGGGCGGTGGTACCGGTGTGACAGTTACGGGCGTGTTACTGGTTGTGGCGGGGGTCGCGTTCTTCGCACTCCAGACCCGGGCGCGCCGCCGGTACGACGCGACCGGAATCGCTTCGCCGAGCGTCTTCGGGAGCGCCATCGTCGGTGCGATGGTTACCATCGTCGCGTCCTTCGTGCCGTTCTCGCCCGTCCTCGGGGGCGCAGTCTCCGGCTACCTCCAGCGCGGACCGGCAGACAGTCCCGTTCGAGTCGATGGGATCGCCGGCCTCTTCGCCACGCTACCGGTCGTCATCGTGTTCGCGGTGATAACCTGGAGCCTCCTCGGGAGCGCCACGGGACTGACGACGGTCGTCGTCGCCTCACTGGTGATCTCGCTGGTCATCTCCGTGGCCTACATGGTCGGCCTGAGTGCTCTCGGTGGCTACCTCGGTGCCGAACTGGCAACCCGGGGCGGCGTCGTCGAAGCCTGAGTATCGGACCAGTCCGATAGAGCGCGATTCGAAGAATTTTCCGACAGCTTTTCCGACTACACAGTCCGAATAATCCGGAGATACCACTCCTATCTTTAGAATAAATGATGGACTGGACGTGTTGACCGCCAGTCGACCGACCGTACACCTGGTAAGGTCGAGTACGAGGGCCGACCCGCTCTCGGTCTGTTCGCGGCCGTTCCCATCGTCGCTCTCTACGCGGTCATCGTCGGGAGCCTCCTCGTGGGCGCTCCCGAGTTAACCGGCGTAGTCGTCTCGGTGCTCCTGGTCAGTCTGCTGGTCGTCGTGGTCTATCTGGTCTCGCCTTGAGCGCCGCCGGTGGCTACCTCGGCGCCCGCCTCGCCGACCGCGACGATGCCGACGCGACGGCGTGATACCGACCGACAGACGATATCTTTCCGAGAGTGTCCGATAACGCGGATCTTGCACCCACAGAACCCTGAATCCCGTGATACTCCCTGTCAGTACTAGTTTATGATCCCACACGACGATCATATCGTATGGACGCGATCACAGTATCGAATCTGACCAAGGACTTCGGTGACGTCCGCGCGCTCGACGGCGTGGACCTCTCCGTCGAAGAAGGCGAAGTGTTCGGCTTTCTCGGCCCGAACGGTGCCGGCAAGTCGACGACGATCGACATCCTCCTCGATTTCGTGCGCCCGACGAGTGGCGACGTTCGCGTGCTGGGCATGGACGCTCGCATCGACAGCATGTCGATCCGCGAGCGTGTCGGCGTGTTACCCGACGGCTACCACGTCTACGACCGACTCACCGGCCGACAGCACGTCGCCTTCGCAGTCCGCTCGAAAGGGACAGGTGACGACCCCATGGAACTCCTCGAACGGGTCGGTATCGCCGAGGCCGCCGACCGTCCCGTCGGCGGTTACTCCAAGGGGATGAAACAGCGACTGGTCCTCGCGATGGCGCTCGTCGGCGAACCCGACCTGCTCGTCCTCGACGAGCCCTCGACGGGCCTGGACCCCAACGGGGCTCGCGAGATGCGCGAGATCATCCGCGGGGAAGTCGAGCGTGGTGCGACCGTGTTCTTCTCCTCGCACGTCCTCGAACAGGTCGAGGCGATCTGCGACCGGGTCGCCATCCTCGACGAGGGCCAGATCGTCACTGTCGACACCATCGAGGGATTACGCACCGGCGCGGGCGCGACGACCGAACTCGCGATCACCGTCGACGCCGTCCCCGAGGGCGCCGTCACGGGACTCATGACAGTTCCCGGCGTCGAAGACGTCACGACCGACGACCGACTCGTGACCGTCCGGATGGGCGAGGGCAGCAAGTCCCAGGTGCTCCACGAACTGGAGCGAGCGGGCGCGACCGTCGTCGACTTCGCCACTCGCGAAACGTCGCTCGAAGAACTGTTCGCAGCCTACACCGAGGACGAAGACGAGACCGGGGACCGTGATTCCGTCGAAGCCGGGGAGGCCACTGCGGCCGACACGGTGGGCACGGTCGCGGATGGGTCGGCTGACCCCGCGGAGGTGGCGCGATGAGCTTCACTGCCGTCGCGCGCAAGGACTTCAGCGACGCCCGCCGGTCACGCTCGCTGTGGGTCCTCTCCGGGCTGTTCGTCCTGTTCACGCTCCTCATGACCTACCTCTACACGGTCGTTCCGGAACTCGAGGGCGCAGACGCCGCCGAACTCTCGGCTCTCGGACTGCTCGGGTTCATCGCGGCGCCCGCGACGCTGTTCGTCACGCTCGCGGCTATCGTGGTCTGTTACAAGGCCATCGCGGGCGAGAGCGAGAGCGGCTCGGGCAAACTCCTGTTGAGCCTGCCCCACTCGCGGTTCGACGTGCTCGCGGGCAAGGTGCTCGGGCGCTGGCTCGTGCTCGTCGTCCCGGTCGTCGGCGGTCTGCTCGTCGCCCTCGTCGCAGTCTTCACACTGGGGATCGGCTTCCCCGCCGGCACCCTCGAAATCGCCGGGTTCGACCTTCCGGCTTGGCCGGTCGTCTACGCCGGGTTCGTCGCGCTGACGGCCCTGTTCGCACTGGTCTACGTGAGCCTCGTCGTCGGTGTCTCGGCGACGACGGCCTCGACCTCGAAGGCCGCCGCCCTCGCGCTGGGTGCGTGGGTCGTCCTCGAACTCCTCTGGGACGCCGTGCCAGTCGGACTGGTCTTCGTCGCGAACGGCTTCGCGCTCCCTGCGAACCTCGCAGCGCTCCCGAACTGGGCGGCGTTCGTGAGTCTCCTCTCGCCGAGCGTGGCCTACAGCCACGCCGCCACTGGACTCCTCACGGACAGCGCAACCAGCGCGGTGCCGTTCTACCTCCAGGGATGGTTCGCCGTCGTGATACTCGCCGTGTGGGTCGTCGTGCCCGCGACGGTGGGCTACCTGCGCTATCGCGCCGCCGACCTCTGACCCGACTTTTCCGGTTGCCCGCTTCACCGGCGAGTATCCACGCTCGAATCGAGGTGGAGCGCCGCCAGCGGCTGTTCGCGGGTCGCGCTGTCCGCCGCGCTCGTCGTCCGCTGGTCGCCGTCCCGATGAGACTGTCTCCGCCTGTCGTCCGTGTCGCGGTCTGGCCGAGCACGTCTCATGTGATCCTCGCCGGGGCGGGTTCTCGCCCGGCAGTTCCTGACACGAGAATCACACACTGGGTAGTTCACTCTTCCCCCGACAGGAATTCGGGGGCGGTTGTCGGGCGAGGGGCCGTTCGGGGGCGCCTGACTGCGGTGACCGCTCGTGCGGACCGGTAGCGTCAAAGGGGTCCGGTCGGTGGGTTCGAGCATGCGAACGTCCGAAGAGATCCGCGACCGGATCGAACGGCTGGAGGCGGCCTACGACAGACACGACCCGCCGACGTCGGAACTCGAAGACGAGGCCGAGGTGGCTATCCTGCGGGCCATCGAGGAACTGGAGTGGGTCCTCGAAGAACACGACGAGGAGAGCGGCTTCACGACCTGACAGCCACGCTACGACAGCCGTGACTGACTTTCGACGGGACGCTGTCGTCGCAGCCTGCTGTGGCGTGCTCTTGCTCGGAGTCCTCGCTGTCACCGACGCAGTCGACGAGCTGGCGAACCCGGTCGCGGCCACGCTCGGCGTTCTCGGTGCCGTGGTCGTCGAGGGGGCGTTTCTCGCAGACACGCCGGTCGCCGGCTGGTGGACGCTTCCCTGGGTTCGGGTCGCCAGCGCGCTCGCACTCCTGGGGGGAGTTCTCGGAACGGCGCTCGTCGTCGGACCCCTCGTCGTCGCCGCGGCGTGCTGGGGGCTCGTGACCTATTTCGTCTTTCTCGCGCTGGCCGTGTCGGGGTACTGGCCGTGACAGGCCCGGGACAGTGACAGGACGAGTCGGTGACGGTCAGTGTGTCAGCAAGAGCAGTTGGTCGTCGGTCCGGACGACACAGAACGGTCCCTCGGGGTCGCCGAACGTGTTCTCCCGGCGCTCGGAGACGAACAGGCGGTCGAACTCTCGCTCGCAGGCCGGACACAGGAACCCCTCCCTGTTGGCGAGGTGGGTCGTCTCGCGGTCGTCTTGCAGGAGTTTCAACCCGTAGCGGTAGTCGTGGACGTCGAACCGCCCGCTGACGTCGAGCGTCTCCATACCCGCTACAGGACCGACGGCGGCTTGAAATCCCCGGCCAGTGGGACGTCGCTACGAACGAGCGATATCGCCCGGGGGTTTCCAGTCTGGTTCGATAGCTACACGGGGGCGGGGAGTCAATCGCCGCCGATGCGACGACAGTCATGGGTTCGGACGCTGGCGGGTGTCGGCGGATTCGCACTCGCGCTGGCGACACTGGTCGGGACAGCGTTCGCCCACGGGGGGTCGCTGGGTGGCGCCGCCCGCCCGCCGCTCTCGGTGCCGACCTGGCTGGTCGCCGGCACGGCCGGTGTCGCCCTGGGCGTCTCCGCCATCGTGACGACGCTGTCGACCAGCCGTGTCTTCACTGTCGCTCACCCGGCGCTGGGACGGTACGTCTCGCTTCCTGGCCAGCGCGCGCTGGCACTGGTCGCGAACGCGCTGGGTGTCGTCACTCTGGCGGGGGTGGTCGTCGTCGGCTATCTCGGTCCGGCGGACCCGCTCTCGAACGGTGCGGTCGTGGTCGTCTGGGCGGGCTGGTGGGCCGGCTTCGCGATGAGCACCTACTTCGTGGGGGACACCTGGCCGGCGTTCGACCCCTTCCGAACGCTCGCCCGACCGCTCTCCGCGGTGGGACGGACCTACCGGTGGCAGTGGGGTGCCTGGCCCTCGGTCGCCGGCCTGCTCGCGCTCGGCTGGGTCGAAGTGGTCGGACCGCTGACCGACCGGCCGCCGGTGCTCGCGACGGTCGTCCTCGCGTACGGGGTCGTCACCGTCGGCGGCGCGGTCGTCTACGGTACCGACGTCTGGTTCCAGGAAGTCGACCCGGTCGCACGCGTCTTCGCTCTCTACGGGCAGGTCGCTCCACTCGGCCGTGACGACGACGGCAGGATCCGCCTCCGTCTGCCGGGCACTGCACTGACCGAAGACACCCTCGCAGGTGCGGACGACGTCGCGTTCGTCGTCGCACTGTTGTGGGTGACGACGTTCGACGGGCTGGTGACGACGCCGCTGTGGGGGCGGTTCGCCCGTGGCGTCGTCGGGTGGGGTGTCCCGGCGCTCGTCCTCTACCCGCTCGCGCTCGTGACGGGCTTTGCTGTCTACTGGGGTCTTTATCTGGCCACGGTACGTCTCGCTCGCCGGATCACGGGGGCCGAGGTGGGCGTTCCGACGCTGGCCCGTCGGTTCGCGCCGGGTTTGCTGGCTATCGCTGCCGGCTACCACTTCGCACACTTCTTCGATTTCTTCCTCTCGCTCGTCCCGGCGCTGGTGCTGGCGGTGACGGCTCCCTTCGCGACAGTCGATCCGGGGATCCTGGTCGTCCCGGGCTGGTTCGGCTGGGTCGCCGTCGGGGCCGTCCTCGCAGGGCACGTCCTCGCGGTGCTTGTTATCCGGACGACCGCGTTCGAACTGTTCTCCGACCGCGACCAGGCTGTCCGGTGTCAGTATCCCGTCGCCGCCGTGATGATCTGTTTCACGGTCGTGAGTCTCTGGGTGGTCACCCGTCCGGAGTTCGCACCGCCGTTTCTCGGCCCGTGACCGAGCCGGACAACGCTGGCTCGGCATACTGGCCGACGGAAGCGAGGAACGGCCGACGGTCGCGAGCGACCCGTAAGTTTCATGCGCGCGAGACGGTTCCGTGGGAGTATGGAACTCCGGGTCATCGAGAAGGCGGATACGGAGGTCTCGATCGAGATCGCCGGCGAGGACCACACCTTCATGAACGTGCTGAAGGGGGCGCTGCTGGAGACAGACGGTGTCACCGCCGCGACATACGACATGAACCCCGAACAGTCCGGCGGCCAGACCGAACCGGTGTTGACGATCAAGACCGACCAGGCCACGGACGCGCTGGACGCCCTCGAAGCGGGCGCCGAACGGGTCATCCAGAAGTCAGACGACTTCGAGACCGCTTTCGAATCGGCTGCTTGAACCGACTCACCTGCTATCGGCTGCCTGAATCGGCTCAACTGCTTTTCCGGCGCCGGATGTCGACATCCTCATTTCGCGGCGATACACAGTACGAGACAGACTGATGGATCCGGTTGACGCCGACGAGCGACTACCGCGCGTCGCAGCGACGCTCCTGCTGGCAGTGGGTGGGCTGGCGTTCGTGGCTGGTATCGCCGTCTTCTTCGTCGCTCTCCCGCCGGGTATCGTCGAGTCGCTCCCGACCAATTACAGACTGTTGCTCGCATCACTGGCGGTCCTCGGTGGGACTGCCCACGTCCTCGCCGGCATGTGGGCGCGCCAGCGTCGGCCGCTCTTTCGGATCGTGGCGGCCACGCTCGTGGGGATGGTCCTCTTGCAGGTGAGCGCGCCGGTCGATATTCTGGTCCTTGTCGTCCTCGCAGTCAGCCGCGACCAGTTCGAGGACGACGACTGGTAGCTCCCTCGCTGGTCGTCGCGGCGGGTGCGAACCAGGGGGTCGGCTATCAGTTGCGTGTTCCCCAGGTCCAGATCCGGCGCCGTCTCAGGTCAATCGCCGGCACTGGTCGGGTCGTCGTGGTCGATGGGGACACCGTGGGCTTCGAGTTCGGATTCGTTGTCGCCGATGCCGGTCGTGACGATCATCCGCATACCCTGTCGGACGCTCATGTCCGTCTCGTGGATCTGCGAGCCGGGAAGCATCACGAGTCGACCGGCCGTCGGGTTCGGGCTGTTGGGCAAAAACACCGAGTAGGCCTGTTCGCCCACGACGTCGTCGATGGGCTCGCGGCCCTCGCCGGTCACGAGGCCGATGGAGTAGACATCCTCGCGGGGGTACTCGACGAGCACGACGCTCTCGTATTCGGTGTCGCGGTCGACCAGCGAGGTCGCCGTCTGCTTGATCGCCGCGTAGATGGTACTCACCAGGGGGACGAAGTTGACGGTCTTGCCCAGGTTGCCAAAGAGGTGACGACCCACCGACCACTGTGCGAGCGCCCCGATCACGGTGAGCGTTGCGACGATGATGAGGACGGCGACGACCTGGGCGAGGACTTCGACGTTGCCGGTGTAGTTGGCCAGTCGCGTTCCGGCCACCAGTGGGTTGACGAACTGCAGCGACCAGTTGACGAGGATCCGCAGGATATACAGCGTGATGGCCAGCGGTGCGACCAGGATCAACCCAGCCACGAAACTGTCCTTGACGCGCTGGAGTGGGCCCATACCCTCCGGAAGTCGGGCGCGAGGAAAAGCCTGTGGCCGGGCGAGTGTCAGCACGGGCCGGAATCGCGCTCACACGCGCGAACGGATCGAATTGATTCCCGACCGGCCGCCGCGAGCCACGAGTCGTACTGGTCGGACGACCCGGTAGAGCGGCGCCAGTGACGGGGGAGAGCCACACTCTCGATGTCGCTCTCGCTGGGGATGGTCGCGATACGAGTCGCGTAGACGAGCCTGTCCGGCCAGTTATCGAGCGCACGCCACTGGTAGCCGTGCTGTTCGTTGTCTGCCGGTTTGGTCACAGCACCTTCTCGGAGTCGCTCGAGAGCCTTCCTCCCGAGCGCCTCGATCTCCGGATCGGCTGTCGTGGCGTCGGCGATATCTGGTGGGAGGTCCACCGCGAACACTTCGCCAGCGAGCCACGACGCCCACACCGATCGTCTCACTGACGCCGACCGCGACGAGTCAGCCCGGGCCGTCCGACGGCGGTGACTCGTCGTTTCTCGACTCCATACTGAACCAGTCGTTCCTCCTCGGCCCGGGGTTCGTCGTGCTCGTTCTCGTCGTCTTTGGTATCGGCTACTACCTGGGTGCGCGCAACAGCCGCTCCCGGAACAACTGGTAACGATCGTTTCGTTCGTGTTACATTTACTCGTCGAACGTCCAGACGCCGTCGAACAGCGACCTGAGCGTCTCGATCGTCTCGTCGTCGTGAGCGCCCGGGTCGACGTGAAAGTGTGCCATCACACCCGCGTCTTCGAAGCGGTCGGTCACGACGTGGAGGAATCGGAACGCCTGGTCCAGTTCGACGTACTGGAGCATCGCCGTGACCGAATCGAAACAGACGACGACCTGTCTGTCTCCGACACTCTCGGTGAGCTCCGCCAGGCTGTTGGTGAGGCGCACGCCGAGTCTGGTCAGGTTCTCCGGTGAGGAGATCTGTTCGATCGTAACGTCTACGTCGTCCTGACCGGTTTCCTCGCCCGATCTCTGGGACGCTTTCATCGACCGGGCCGAGGCGTCGACGTCGACGAACGACGCACGCTCGGGCAGGTTGCCGTGTCGGCGCCAGTTTATCAGGTGGTCCTCGGGCGAGCGCATGAACGTGACACAGAGTACGTGGTTCTCACCCACCCCATCGCGGGCCAGCAGGTCACTACAGGTCTTCGGGTCGCTCACGGCGAACGACGGTGCGAGCACGAGAAGGCTGTCGCCAGGTCCGAACGAATCTGGTATGTCCTGTGATATAGTCCGCATTTTCCTCCCCAGTGTCAGAATCTCTTGTTGGTCAAATAAAACCCCTGCCTGCCTGTGACGGTAGCCCGGATCGGATCGGTTATGTACGAGTATAGGCGTCTTCCTGACCCATCTGACACACATGGGTGCTGAACAGTCACAGGCAGTCGAGTTGCCGACGCGGATCGTAGAGCGTGTCGAGGAGCGACTCCCGCGGACGGAGTTCGACTCCTCGGAAGATTATATCACCTACGTGATGCAAGAGGTGCTGTACCGGTGAGAACCGACGAGCGTTTTTACGCTCGTATATTCGATATACATTCGAATGCATGCCCATTCAGTTCGACGAGTATCCCGAGTCGGATGAGTTTGGAGACTGGCTTCGCCCGGATTCGAACAGTTATCTCATCCTCTCGTTTCTGGCAGAGCATCCGGAACAGGGGTTCACACCCACGGAAATACACGGAAACGTCGATATCCCGATGGGAAGTATCGGTCTGACGCTCCAGCGGCTTGAGGAGCGTGGACTCGTCCGACACAAGGGTTCGTACTGGGCGATCGCTCGTGATGACCGTCTGGCTGGCCTCACGTCGACGCTCTCCACGTTGCAATCGATGGACGACCTCGACGACTGGGAGGACGTCGATTGGGATACGGAGGCAGCCGATCCGGACGAGATGGAAGCGTGGCGAGACGCTCGCCGGGAGTAAGGTGTTTCTGAACCACCTGCGGTGTGAGGTAGTTACTCACCGGTCGCTATTCAACTCCTACAACCGTCCGTTCGTGCTCGTCGGCCGCGATACGAGCCCGGAATACCCAGACCAACACATCGCGCTCGGAATATCGACGACCGAGGCCGGAGAGAGTATCCCGATCGCCACAGCTGACTGAGCGGTCGGGAGTCTTTCTAAGCAAAGCTACATTCACCCTCGATATCCGACCGTCGTTTCGGAAGCCGACGTCGTGACGGCGGTCGACGCTCTGACAGCGGATCTCGTCGACGATGCAGTCGTCGCCCTCGGCCGGGAGATCGGACTGACTCCCCCCCCCCACGCAGTGGCCGGCGTGGAATCCCGAGCGGTGGGATTGGACGGTCTGGAGTTCACCTGGGAGCAGTCAGCCGCTGAGACGGTCGACGTCTACCGGGGCGTTCTGTCGCGGGAGTCGTGAGGACTCGCGGCCGAGTGCGAAACGGCGGGTGGATCACACATCGACGGGGTCAGTCCGTGCGGATCGTCCGCCGTGGATGACGTCACGAGAGGCGGCGAGAGAGCGATACAGGGCGGTCCTCGGTGCCCGCTGTCCGCGCCCAGCAGGCCGGGTTCGACCGCCGCCAGCGGCTGGTGAAACGCTCTCTCCGCCAACCCCATTTTTAACCGACCGGTCCGCTATCCCGAACCATGCTCCCTGCCTTCGACCCCCAGACTACGACGTGTACGACTCGCCGGCGACGGAGTGGCTGGAGGGCCTCCCCGTCGGGAACGGTCGGTTCGGTGCGATGACCTTCGGGCGCCCCGGGGTCGACCGGGTCCAGTTCAACGCCGACACCCTCTGGGCCGGCGGTCACGAGGACCGAACGAACCCCGTCGCCCGCGAACATCTCGACGAGATCCGGGACTCCTTTTCGACGGCGAGGTCGAACGGGCCCAGGCACTCGCCGACGAGAAACTGATGGGCGACCCGATACGGCTGCGTCCCTACCAGCCGTTCGGCGACCTCTCTCTCTCTCTCGACGTGGAACACGACGACGTGACCGACTACCGGCGCGAACTCGACCTGTTGGCCGGCGTCGCACGGGTTCGCTACCACCACGGCGAGACGACCCACACCTGCGAGTACTTCGCCTCGGCACCGGACGATGCCATCGTGATTCGACTCACCGCCGACGGTCCGGGCGAGGTTGCCCCGGCTCTCGGTCTCCATCGCGAGCGGGGTGCCCGCGAGGCCGCCCGGAACGACACGCTCTCTCTCAGGGGATCGGTCACCGACATGCCGGAAGACGGTCGCGGCGAGGGTGGCTGGGGAACCCGTTTCGAAGCACAGGCACGCGCGGACACTGCTGGTGGTGCAGTCGAACGAGTCACGGACGCGGACGCACCGGGGGCGTCGAGTGCCGGTCTCGCGGTGACGGGTGCCGACGCGGTGACGGTCGTGCTGACCGGGTTCACGAGCACGAGACGGATGACCCGACCGCGGCCTGCGAAGACGTCCTGGAGACCCTCGCGAGTCGACCGTACGAGGACCTGCGGCGTGCACATGTCGCCGACCACACCGCGTTGTTCGACCGCGTCGAACTGGACCTGGGCGACCCCGTCGACCGGCCGACCGACGAACGCCTCGACCGCCTGGCCGAGGGCACCGGCGAGAGCGAAGGCGCAGCAGACCCACAGTTCGTGGCGCTGTACGCCCAGTTCGGGCGCTATCTCCTGCTGGCGAGTTCCCGGCCGGGGACCGAGCCAGCGAACCTCCAGGGCGTCTGGAACGAGTCCTTCGACCCGCCGTGGAACAGCGGGTACACGCTGAATATCAACCTGGAGATGAACTACTGGCCGGCCCTGCAGGCGAACCTCGCGGAGTGTGCGGCCCCGCTGTACGACTTCGTCGACGAGTTGCGCAGCCCCGGCCGGCGGGTCGCCGAGGCCCACTACGGTTGTGACGGTTTCACAGTCCATCACAACTCGGACCGCTGGTGTAACGTGGTGCCGGTCGATGGCGCGCGGTGGGGACTCTGGCCGATGGGTACGGCGTGGCTCTCCCGGGTGGTGTGGGACCACTACGCGTTCACTCGCGACGAGTGGTCCCTCCGCGAGACGGCGTACCCGATCCTCCGGGAGGCCGCCGCGTTCCTCCTGGAGTTCCTCGTCGACCACCCCGAGGAGGACTGGCTGGTGACGGCGCCGTCCATCTCGCCCGAGAACGCCTATATCACCGACGACGGGCAGGAAGCGACCGTCACGTACGCGCCGACGATGGATGTGCAACTGGTCCGTGACTGCTTCGAGCACTGCGTCGCTGCCGCCGACGTCCTGGATATCGCTGACGAGTTCCACGAGGAGCTGGTCGCCACCGCCGAACGCCTGCCGCCGATGCAGGTCGGCGAACACGGTCAACTGCAGGCGTGGATCGAGGACTACGACGAGGCCGAACCGGGACACCGCCACATCTCGCATCTGTACGGCGCACACCCGAGCGACCAGATCACGCCTCGCGACACGCCGGATCTCGCCGATGCGGTTCGAACCACGCTCGACCGACGGCTCGAACACGGCGGGGG
>ENA-ORCS01001146-ORCS01001146.1-marine-metagenome-genome-assembly--contig:-NODE-1146-length-12511-cov-2.877192_pt1 | contig 12511 bp, 11 predicted proteins | sample MGYA00237781_ERZ508513 | MGnify/ENA primary metagenome ERZ508513 (study PRJEB26184, sample SAMN06268793) | marine metagenome | isolation source: Eden Landing Ponds, San Francisco, CA, USA | place...
GACGGACGAGGACTGGGAGACCGCCAGGATGGTCGCGGGGTACGCGATTCGAGTCGCCGGCGACGACGCCGCCGACGCGCTCCGGGCGCAGGGAATCGACCCCGCATCCATCGATGAGTGACGGGGGAGGTGCGGACCAAACGGCCGGATCGCTCCGAGGGCTCCCCCGGGAGGTGATCGAGGCGGGCACCCAGTTCGCGCTCTTCGTCGGCCTCTTCGGTTATCTGCTCGCCGGCAACCCGTCCCGGTTCTCGCTGCCGGTGGTGTCTCTGTGCGGGTGCTCCGTGGTTTGGTTTCTGAACGACTTCACGAGGCCGTACACGCACCGCCCGACGTACGGACCGTTCACCGAAGGGCAAGTCCTCTCTATCCTCGTGGTAGTCGTCGGTGGGACGTTTCTGTTAGGATGAGACGCGGGACTCCGGTGGGCGATCCCCAGCGGACTGTTGTCGAATACCGCCGCGCGCTGGTACAGAAGTCCCCCGCAAGACTGCTTTCGGTCGGACTCGGCGTCGCCTCGAATCGATCTTCTAAGGCCGATGCGGACGAGCTTCGGGCGGCTCAGTCGAACAGTTCCTCGCCGTCGACCATCCGCGACTCGACGGCGTCCATATCGAGCGTCACCCCGAGTCCCGGCCGTTCGGGAACCTCGATCGAGCCGTCCTCGATGACGGTCTCCTCGACGAGTTCGTCCCACCAGCCCAGTTCGTAGGAGTGGTACTCGACGGCCAGCGCGTTCGGGATCGCCGCACCGACGTGCGCTGCGGCCATCGTCGCGACCGGCGAGGCGACGTTGTGCATCGCCACAGGGACGTAGTACTGATTCGCGACGTCGGCGACCTTCCGCGTCTCGCGCATCCCGCCAACCTTCGGCAGATCGGGCGCGACGATGTCGACGGCGCCGTTCTCGATCAGCCGACGCGCTTCGGTGACGCGGTATCTGTTCTCCCCGACGGCTATCGGCGTCGTCGTGGATTTCGTGACCTCTTCTTGGACTTCAAGATTTTCCGGCGGGACGGGGTCTTCGAGCCACCAGACGTCGTAGTCCTCGATGGCGGCCGCGAGCCGTTTCGCGGACCCGCCCGAGAACGTCCAGTGACAGTCGAATGCCACGTCCGCGCGGTCCTTCACGCGCTCTGTGACCTGCTCGACGATCTCGGCTTTGTGCCGGATTTCGCCCGGTCGCAAGTGGCGGTTGGCGCGGTCCTTCTCGAGGCCGGAGGGCACGTCGAGGTCGAACTTCAGCGCGTCGTATCCCAACTCCTCGACGACGCGCTCGGCCTCGTCGGCACAGGCCTCGGGATCGGCTTCCGCCTCGGTGTGGCAGTCGCAGTAGACCCGCATCTCGTCGCGGTACTTGCCGCCCAGTAGCTGATAGGCCGGGATCTCGAGGATCTTTCCCGCGAGGTCGTGCAGCGCGACTTCGATGCCCGAGATGGCGGTGACGGTCACGCCCTCGATCGATCCCTCACCGGACATCTTCTGTATCAAGTGTTCGTAGAGCCGATCGATGTCGAGGGGGTTCTCCCCGACGACCATCGGTTTCATCCGCTCGATGAGTTCGGGGACCCCGGCTCCCCAGTAGGCCTCGCCCGTCCCGACGATGCCGGCGTCGGTGTACACCCGGACCAGCGTCCACGGGAAGTTGCCGTCGACCATCGTGGTCTGGACGTCGGTGATCTCCACGTCGCGGCCCCCGCCCCGCTTGGCGGTCGCACCCATCGTCTCCGCGGAGAGTTCCCGCATCGTGTACTCCGCGTTCGGGTCGTGCAAGTCGGCGTAGTCGATTCCCATACGAGCTAATTTACTCGATATGAGGTAAATCTTTGGAGACGGTCACTGCTCGGGCTTCCGGCCGATCCCGATTCCCGTTCCCGCCTGCGAGCGGTAGTGAAGGCTCGCTGAGATCAGGAAGCTCAGGACGATGAGCGCCGCCCAGCCGATGTCGGGGAAGAGTCCGAACGGGAAGACGTCGAACGCGGCGACGACGACCAGAAGCAGGCTCACCACCCCGAGCGCGAAGTAGTACTCGTGCCAGGGGATGTCGTTGCCACGGACGACGTCGAGGTAAATGTTGATCTCCTCTTTCATCAGCGTCGGCTCGACCGTCCCCCGGTCTTTGTCGTACACGACGAGACCGGCGCTGTGGAGTTTGGGCAGGTGCAACTGTTGCAGTGCCGTGTACGCTGACTTGCGCTCCTCGCTCGCGACATCCCCGGCCGCCGTACCGTTCTCGGCGCCGGCGACGCACTCGGCCAGTATGCCGATCTCGTACGTTTCGTTCCTGGACAGTTCGCGGAGGACGGTCCGCCGGCGTGGGTTCGCCAGTATCTCGAAGAGTACCTCCTCCGTGAGGTTCTCCGGTTCCTCGGGTTCGGGGGCCTCGGAGAGCCGTTCCATCTCGAGGCTGGGGGAAGTCACACTATTATATGATCCTTTGATAGTATAAGTGTCCCTGTTAATAACAACCGGTTGTGATTTTCGGCCGAGGATTTCACCACACGGAAGCCGAGAAGCAAGTTCTAATCGGTGATTAGCTAACGCTCACGGGGGGGAAGGACGTCCGATGAAAACCGCGAACCCTCGTCGATTCAACTGGAGGCGACCGGAGTACACCGGCCAGAACCGGTGTCTCCCGTGTACGGTAGTCAACATAGTAATCGCCGCAACAGTGACTGTCGGCCTCGCCGCGGTGAGTCCCCCGGCGGCGGCCGCCTTCGCTGCCGTGGGGGTCGCGGCGATCTACTTCCGCGGGTACTTGATTCCCGGGACGCCGGCGCTGACGAAGCGGTACCTGCCCGACGCGGTGCGCCGACTGTTCGAACACGACTCCACACTGCCGGCGTTCGACTCGGACTCCACCGACGCCGTCGACGTCGAGCGGTTCCTCGTGGAGGCCGGCGCGCTCGAACGCTGCCGCGGCGACGAGGACCTCTGCCTCTCGCAGGGGTTCAGAGAGGCCTGGAACGACCGGCTCGAATCGCTCGAGACGGCCGAGACGTCGACGATCGGTCCGCTCTTCGACGGCCTCGACGTCGAGGGACCGATTCGGACCGACGCCCGTCCGAACGCCTTCGTCGCGCTGGTCGACGCGGGGCACCTCGGCCAGTGGGAGTCTGAGACCGCCTTCCTGGCGGATCTCGCCGCCGACGCGGAACTCCGCATCCGCGTCGGAAACTGGGCGGAGGTTCCGTACCGAACGCGGCTGGAACTCCTCGGGGCACTCCGAATCTGGCTAGATCACTGCCCGGACTGCGGCGGGGTGGTCTCGCTCGACGAGGGGACGGTCGAGTCCTGCTGCCGGTCGGTCGACGTGGTCGCGGCGACCTGTGACGACTGCGGGACTCGGCTGTTCGAGGCGCGACTCCCTCCGGGCGGCCTCCGGATGGAATCTCAGCGGGCGTGATCCGGCCCGCGTCCCGTCCGTTCGCCGTTCCCCTTCGGTCAGTCAGTCCGGCTGTTCTTCGAGCACGAACGCGAAGTACGGCCGCATCGCGCGTCGCGCCTCGGCCCACTGCCGAGTGTCGTGGAGTTCGACCCCGAGGAGGTACCGGGCGGGTTCCGGCCCGTAGCCCGACTGCCCCGAGCGGGGCTTCTCGGGGTACGTCGGGTCCTGAAGCGCCGCCCTGAGTTCGTACAGTTGGGCCCGCTGCAGCGGAGTCCAGTAGTCGCCGCCGGTCTTGTGTTCGAGCCACCCGCGCGTGCTCGCCGACGCGTATCGCGGGTCGATACCGGCGACCTCCGCCCGCCGAGCGAAGGCGGACTCGACGGCCGACCAGTCCGCCGCCGCGACGCGGTCCGGGTCGATCTCCCCCCAGACCCGACACGCGTCCTCGACGGCGTCTTTCTCCCAAAGGGCGTCGACGTACGCCACCGCTGCCTCGCGCACCTCGCCCGCATCAAGGTGGGCGAACTGCCGGCGATCGACGTCGGCGAAGGCCTCGATGGCCTCCTCGCGGTCACGCTCGTCGTGGGCGATGAACCCCGCACAGAGCCGGTCCGCCAGGAACTGCGCGGACCCCTCGTCGGTCGACTCGATCGCCGGCGATTGATTCGGTCGCAGTGGACGCTCTCCCATAGCCTACCTGCGCTTGCCCACTCGTCAATGATAAGCCTTCAGGTCCGAATATCACCCCCGAGAATGCCTGAAACGTTCGAATCACGCACGACAAGAGTGGAATTTCCCCGGCTCACTCGAAGTGCGACAGGTAGAGCCAGCGTCGCGTCCAGAGCTGATATAGCGTCGACCCCGCGATGAGCGCAAGAAAGAGACTGGCGAAGACGAGCGGGTCGATCGCGGAGACGAGCGGCACGCCGGTCAGCGAAAGGACCACGAGAAACAGCGCCATCGTCCCGAGGCTTCGGTAGTACGACGCCCAACTCACGCCGTACTTCGTCACGACTTCCATATACTGATCGACTTTCCGGGCGAACCGACAGAGCCGGATCGTCTTGCGATCGGAATCGTAGTCGACGACGCCGGCCGAGTCGAGCTTCGGCAGGTGGCTCTGGTGTAGCGAGATGTACACGCTGTCGCGGATGTTCCGCGGCGCGGGGGTCTGCCCCGTCTCGGACTCAGCGATCTCCTCGGCGAGGTCGCGCAGCATCACCTCCCGGCGGTGGTCCTGCAGACACTCGATGACGCGCCGGCGGCGGTCGTTCCGGAGGATGTCGTGGATGTCTGTCTCAGAAAGGATGGACTCAGGATGCGAGGTGCGGAGGCTCATACGATACTGAGACGCTACGCGTCGGCAAGCGCATAGTAATCATCCCGTTGAACGGCTGATTCGATGGTTGAACCGTCGCTTAAAACCGTGATGGATCGACGTTTTCACGGCGAAACTCCGGTAATGACCCATTTCCGACGGCGCTCACCGGGAATGACGACAATACTATGCGCGTCTCGGTGAGACACCGCTTTCGAGACCCGCTCACCCGAATTCGGACAGGAGCCGTCTCGGAAACGGCCCGTTAATCCCTCGAGAGGTCCGTTAACCTGGAAAATTCGCGATTAGCTATGCGGGTATCCACAGTGGGGGTAGATGCGAAACGACCCACGCTGGACGCCGCGGCCGCCCCGTCTCCGAACGGGAGCTGCGACGGCGGTTCGACTCCGCCGGTGGGCATCCCCCACGGGGGAGCAAAACCATGACAGAACGGTTCGAAATCTCACGACGGAAGGCACTGGCGGCACTCGGAACGATCGGCGTCGCGTCCGCGGGCGCGGGTCTCGGTACGAGCGCGCTGTTCTCCGATCAGGAAACGTTCGAGGACAACACGATCACGGCGGGGACCCTCGATATGACGGTCACTGCGACGCAGGTCGCGAACAGTTCGGACGCCCCCGGCGAGATCTACTACGACAACCTCGGCCTCCAATCCACGATCGGCGCGTCGCCCGGCGACGGCGACGGCATCCGACTCGAGGCCGACGACGTCAAGCCCGGCGATTGGGTGGTCTACTGCTTCGAGATCGACGTCGAGGACAACCCCGGCTACGTGACGATTCACGCGGACAACCTCCTCGAGAGCGGCGGAGCCAACCCCGAGCCCGAGCAGGAGGCAGAGGGTGACAGCGGCAACAGCGCCGACCTGGGCGAGGCCCTACTCGTGACCCACTGGGGGACATTCAACGGGACTGACCCGGCCTATGACGGCAACGGCACCGTCACGAACGCCGGTGATGTCGCGAATAATATGCTCACCGACCTCGAGAATCTCGACAGCACGACGAACAACGCGGGCGGCGTTGCGGTGGGCGCGTACGGCGCCCCGACCGACCTCGACGGCAACGCGACAGTGGGCAGCGACTCCGTCCACTACACGAACCTCCGCGAATTCGTCGAGACGTACGACACGGATCCGACGAGCGCACCATTCAACAACACGAACCAACCGCCGAACAGCTCGGGCGTCCTCATCCGCAGCGACGACGCCAACAGCACGAACAATCCCGACGCGCCGCAACTCGTCGGCGGCGCGAACACCACCGGTCCCGGGACGTTCACCTACTACATGCTGGTCGAGCTCCCCTTCGACGTCGGCAACGAGGTCCAGGGCGACAGCGTCCAGTTCGACCTCGGCTGGAGCACCGAACAGACCCGCAACAACGACGACCCGCGTAGCGGGATCAGCTTCAACAACTCGAGCTAGACACTCGACCCCCAACCCACTCGGAGCACGGCTCGACTCGGTGCGATCGTGACGCGACGTTCTGGGGGTCCCCCTCGGGGAGACCCCGTGCGAGATCGCGGAACGGCGGTTCGACTCCGCCGGTGGGCGTTCCCCGATCGGGGACGCGGTCCATACCGGGCCGCGACACTCGACGGAGGGAGACTATGACAGAACACGAATTTGACCTCTCACGGCGATCGGTGCTCGGCGCACTCGGAGCCATCGGCGCGGCGTCAGCGGGCGCTGGACTCGGTACCAGCGCGCTGTTCAGTGACCAAGAAACATTCGAGGACAACCGGCTCGTCGCTGGCGAACTCGACCTCAAGATGGACTGGGAGGAACACTACTCGTTCCCCCAGATCTACGGCGAGGGATTCGGCGATCCGACAGTCGGCCTCGATATCCGGGATACCCCTGCCGACGGTTACCGCGCGTTCCCGCCGGGACTCGACGAGGAACAGGAGCCCTTTTTCTACGTGAACGAGGGCGACGTGCCGGAGTATATGCGCAAGACCTCGATCGAGGCGTTCCCCGACACCAACAACGACGGGACCGCGAACCTTTTCGATCTGGTCGGCTTCCCTGGCCGGCCAGGGATTGGGGAATCCGAGCCGTGTGAAGTCCTGGCAGATGTCGGCGGGGAGAGCGACGGACTCGGCGCGTACGCGGACCTGGAATCCGAAACGATCGGCCGGACGCAGAACGCCGACACGTATGCCGACGGCGCCGAGGATCCGGTCCTCCCGCTGATAAACATCGGGGACGTCAAACCCGGCGACTTCGGCGAGATCACGTTCAGTCTGCACCTCTGTGACAACGACGGCTACGTGTGGATGAACGCCGACAACGTCGCGGCCGACGAGAACGGCGTGATGGAGCCCGAGTCGTCCGAGGAGGTCGAAGGCGACGTCGTCGAACTGCTCGACGAGATCCAGGTCGCCGCGTGGTACGACAACAACTGCAACAACCTCGTCGACATTGAGCCGGGCGAAGTCGACGTTATGGCCGTCGCGGACACCTCCGGGTCGATCGATACCGCCGAGAAACAGAACCGACTCATCGAGGCCGCCAACGCCTTCGTCGAGACGCTCCCCACAGACGGATCGGTTCAGACTGGTCTCGTGACCTTCGGTGGCGGGGACATCACCATCACCGACCAACTCGGTCCCGTCACGCAGTTCCTGGATGGCAATGGGAACGGAGAAGTCGGGAACCGACTGACCAGTTTCGGCGGCAACACGCCGATGGCGGGTGCGCTGGAGGCAGCGGAAGCGGAACTCAACAGTAGCGCCGCGCGACCGGGGGCGGACAAGATAATCCTCCTCGTGACCGACGGCGGGCCCAACTACGCCGAAAACGCCACGTACACCGTATCCACGAGCGACGCCTCCGTGAACCTCGGCCCGTACCCGGGTGGACGGACGTCCCCCGGTGCGACGATCAATCAAGAAGAGATCGACGAGACGATCACCATCGCGCAGGGCATCGAATCGAGCGGGATCGATATTCTCACCGCCGGTGTCCTCACCGATACCGAAGCGGAGGCCGAGAACGTCGAGGGACCGGACAATCTCAACGCGATCCTCCGCCAGATCGCCGGGGCGGTGGAGGACTACTACAACACGGAGTTCGGGCCAGACCTCGTCACCGTCGCTCAACTCATCGCCGCACAGATCACCGCCGGCGACGAGGTGTTCCTCCGCGGGAGCCTCAGAGAGGCGTTGACAGAGCTGCAAAACGGCGACGGCGTGCCACTCGACGGCGGCCTCGAGACCGCTTTCGACGAGCTCGCGGACCCGGAGACCGACGCCGACCGCCAACCCTTCGACGCCTCCGCGACCTACTGCGTGGGCTTCTCCTGGTGGCTGCCGCACGCGGTCAGCAACGGAGTCCAATCGGACTCCGTGATGTTCGATCTGGGCTTCTACACCGAGCAGGCGCGGAACAACGACGGCAGCGGCCAACCCGCCTGAGCGAACGGCTCATACGATCTCCCTTTGGACTCGGGGTACCCCCCGACGGCCAGTGGCGGTTCGACTCCGCTCGAGGGCTTCCCCGAAACGGGGACCGACCGTCGGTGCGACGGTCAGCGAGGAACACAAATGACAGAATACGAATTCGACCTCTCCCGACGGAAGGTCCTCGGCGCGATCGGCGCCGTCGGCGCGGCGTCAGCGGGCGCCGGCCTCGGCACCAGCGCGCTGTTCAGTGACCAGGAATCGTTCGAAGACAATCAGCTCGTGGCCGGCGAGCTCGACCTCAAAGTCGACTGGGAGGAACACTACTCGTTCCCGCAGATCTACGACCTCCCGGATCCAGCCGATGGCCTCGACGTCACCAGGACGCCGCCCGATGACACGGCCGGCTACGTGCCGCTCCCCGATCCGGCGAACCCGCTCGTGTGGGTCGTTGCGGGCGACCTCGACGCGTATATGTCCAACACGGCGATCGAGTCCTACCCCGACACCGACGGCGACGGGAGCCAGGATCCGTTCGGCGCGACGACGAACGAGGTGACCGTCGGCGACGTGTGTACCGACGGCGCCGACCTTTCGCAGGACCTCGATCCCACTGTGGAAGGTGCGCTCCGGACGCGCAACGCAGACACATACGACGAAGAAGCGGAAGCCTACAACCCACTCATCGACCTCGACGACGTGAAACCGGGCGACTTCGGTGAACTCACGCTGAGCTTCCACCTCTGTGATAACCCCGGCTACATCTGGCTACAGGGACAGCCCATCGCGGTCAGCGAAGGTGGCATCACTGACCCCGAGGCCGACAGCAGCGACGCCGGTGCGAGTGACGAGTCGCTCAGCCTCGTCGACGGGGACACGGTGGGAGATATGCTCGGGTCCGACGTCGAACTGCTCGACGAGATCCAGACCGTCTGGTGGTACGACGACGGTGACAACGTCCTCGGACGTGGGAGCGAGGAGGCGGCCGGCGGGAAAGTCGACCTGGCCTTCATCCACGACCGATCCGGAAGCATGGATAACGAGGCGTCTTTCCTCCAGACGAACATCACCAGCGTCGCAACGCAGCTTCAGAACTCGAACGTCGATGCGGCGTTCGGTCTCGTCCCCTACGAGTCGAACAGCGATGGTACGGACGGCGACATCACCGAAGTCGTGACCGACATCACGACCGACGCCACGCAACTGGACTTTAGTTTCACCATCGGCGGTGGAACGGAGAACGCGTCTGAAGCGATCGAGTTCGCGCTGGATAACCTCACCTTTCGGCCGGACGCGAAGAAGATCCTCGTGGTCATCACCGACGAGGACGACGACGGATCACCGGCCGAGCGGACCGCCGCTCTCAACAGAGTGGACCAAGAGAACGCCTGCCTGCTCGCCGTCTCGCCCAATACGACGGGTTCCGACGAACTCAAGACGATGTCGGAGCAGGTCCAGTGTGGCGACTGGATCAACATCACCGACGGGCTCTCTCAGCAGATCATCAACGAGCTCGTCGGCTTCGTCACCACGGTCGGTGGCGAGGAGGTCATCTACCGCGGTTCGCTCCGTGACTCGCTCACGGCGCTCAGCAGCGGGAAGGGAATCCCTCTCGACGGGGATCAGTCGACCCCCTTCGACGAGATTGCTGGGTCCGAAACGGCACCGGAACGCGACTGCTACCAGCCGCTCACGACCAATTACCTCGGATTCGCCTGGTGGCTCCCGACGAGCGTCGGCAACGAAGTACAGTCCGATTCCGTGAGCTTCGACCTAGGCTTCTACACCGAGCAGTGCCGTCACAACGACGGTAGCGGGCAACAGACCGCGTAAGCCCCGCGCCGCACCACTGACTCCGGTCCTCGCGGGTCGGATCCGGCAGGATCCCGTACCGAACGTTTCGAACATCCAAGCAGTAATTACATGACACACCTCACTCGACGACGGATACTCGCGGCGGCGGTCGGAGCGGGCCTCCTCACACTCGGTGCCGCGCCGGCCCGAGCAGCCGCCGGCCTGGCGCCGGTGGAACTGACCCAGACGGCGCAGATCCAGTCGGGCGACTCGCTGCCCGGGGTCGCGCTCGACTGGCGCGAGACGGTGAACGACAGCGTCGTCGCGGACACCGACCTGACGACGGTCTCGACCGACGCGACGGGCGGCGTCGGCCTGATCGTCGACGAGGCGGTGCTGCCCGGTGATACCGGTGCCGTCACGCTCCGCGCGACGCTCCTCGATGACGGCGGCGCTCTTCAGAACGCTGAGCTGGCGCTGTACTTCGCGCTGTCCGATACCGCTGAGAACGGGCTGACCGAACCCGAGCGGGAGGCCGGCGACGACGGCGACCCGGCGGGTGACCTCCACACGACCGCAACGATCTCCATCTGGCGGGATATGGGCGTCGGGACCGGCAACGGCCGCAGCGAGGACATCCCGTTCCTGACCGACGGTGACGAGGCGATCGCGGCGGGCACGCTGGCGGCGGTGGACGCGAATCCGACCTTCGACGACGGTTACGTCCTCTCGCGCGACGGCGAGACGTGCCTCGCGGTCGGCGATGCGGTCTACGTCTCGTTCCGGTGGGAGATTCCCCGCGGTGCGGGCAACCTCATCCAGGGCGACAGCGCGCGGTTCACCGTCGGGTTCGTTCCCCGGAGGTGTTCGGAGGAATGAACTCGGGACCGACCGTTCGACGCTCGCGGATTAACGTATCGTTACGCCACCGAACCCCCGACAATCGTCCTGGAAACGCCGTCGATACGAACCTTCACGACGGTCATACCCGCAGGCACCAAGGGCCTAACGTATCGATAACTAAGCCCGTTACCGGCCTCCTGAGAGACGTGACAGACAGTCAGTACGCGACGGTTCGATCGGCCCCAAGCACGTCTCCACGGGTCGCGGTCGGCCGCCACGGCACGGGGACGGTGGGGGTGATCGAGTGTCGCTGACCGACCGGTCCACTCTCCGGCGAGCGGCGAACGTGCTCGGTGTCGTCGTACTGATCGCGCTGGTGGCCCCGTTCGTGGTCTACGGGGTCCCGCAGGTCGTCGGCGCCGACCAGAGCTTCGTGGTCCTCTCGGGGAGTATGGAGCCCGCGATGAGCCCCGGCGACGTGGTCGTCGTCCGCGACGCCGCCGTCGGCTCGATCGCGGCGGGGGACGTCATCACCTACCGGACAGACAGCGCGACGCCGACGACCCACCGGGTGATCGAAGTCGTCGAGGCGGATGACGGCACTGCGTATCTGACCAAGGGTGACGCCAACGAGGACCCCGACAGCGGCCTCGTCACGCACGACCGCGTGATCGGAACGGTCTTCCTGACGATCCCGCTGCTCGGCCACGCCATCGCGTTCGTGAACACGCCCGTCGGCTTCGCCGCGGTCGTGGTGATCCCGCTGGTCCTGTTCGTCGGGGCCGAGCTTCGGTCCCTCGTGGGGTCGATCAGCGCCGCCGCGCCGGGAGCGACAAGCACGGCGGGGGCGGGCGGTACCGACCCCAGCGACGGTGATCGTGGCGGGACCGACGCTGCCGGTACTGTCGCCGGCGAGGGTCAGTCAGCCGACGGCGACGGGCCGGAGGCGGAATCGACGGTAGACGGCGACGACACCGATTCCGGCGGCGCGTCGCTCACGCTGACGCGGTCGAGCCTCCAGATCATAATCCTGATCTTCGGTGTCTACCTGCCCTACAGCGCCTACGTCGCCTCCGAGCTCCGCACCTCGTGGTCGATCACGATGGCGATCGCAACGGCGATCGGGCTCCTGTTCGTGATCGGGCTGCACTCCGGGAGCCGATCGGGCGCGGACGCCGACGACGGGGCGGGCGACGACCCGGACGACGACGCGTCCGGTGCGGCGTCCGAGCAGGGCGACGCCGACGATCGCACGACGGACGACGCGGCCGGAGAGAGTGACGTCGACGACGTGGACGACCCGATCTCGTCACCCACAGCGGCCGCCGACGGCGGTGGAGCCCCTAACGAGGACCTGATCTGGCAGGTGGATCCCACCGAGACGGCCGACGACACCCCGGCGGCCGACCCCGAGACGGCCGAGTCCGTCCGCCCCGCGGGAGGCGACGATGAGTGACCCGGCCGGCTCGCGCGACGGGCCGAGCGGCCTCTCGCGGCGCTCGGTCCTCTACGCGGCCGCGGCGACGGGCGCGGCGGCCGCCTCGGGCAGCGGTGTGGCCGCCCTGCTCACCGACACTGAACAGGTCAAGACCCGACTGAGCGCGGGCACGCTCGACCTCGACGTGGCCGTCCTCCGACCGCCGTCGTGGACGGACGGCACCTACACCGGAAACCTCGTGCTCCACGAGGAGCAGACCGCGACGTTCGAGCTCTCGGTCGACACGAACCCGGCGTTCGTCTGG
>ENA-ORCS01001149-ORCS01001149.1-marine-metagenome-genome-assembly--contig:-NODE-1149-length-12494-cov-2.790368_pt1 | contig 12494 bp, 11 predicted proteins | sample MGYA00237781_ERZ508513 | MGnify/ENA primary metagenome ERZ508513 (study PRJEB26184, sample SAMN06268793) | marine metagenome | isolation source: Eden Landing Ponds, San Francisco, CA, USA | place...
CGTCGTCAACGGCGATTCGACGGTCGCGACGAACCTCGCCGTGTTGAACGATGAACTCGGTCCGGTCACCCGACTCGACGGCCCCCGAGCGGTCCTCGTCGGCGACGACGTGACCGTTCTCAAGCGCAACGGTGAACCCGGTGTCGTCCTCGGGACCGGGACCGTCTCGGGGGTGAAGAAAGCGCAGATACTCGATGCCTGGGAGGCTGTCCTTGACGACCTGGATCTGGAGTTCTCGGCCGTGGAGTTCGTCGCGACCGGCACCCGAAAGGAGGGTGAAGAAGGACTGTACGAGGCGGCACAGGAGATCGGTGCGGGAGTCGTCCTCTTCGAGAAGGAAACGCTGGAGGCGTTCGAGGGGCCCTCGCCCTCGCGGTCGAAGGAACTCATCGGCTGGCCGGGTATCGCTGAAGCGTCGGCTATTGCCGGCGGCCGAGAGCACGACCTCGCCCGGAAGAAAGAGCGGTTCGACGACGCCGTGACCGTCGCGGTGGGGCGGTAATATGGGTGGCAGAGAGACCGCCGCCGACGCGATGGGGACCCTGTTCGTCGTTGGCATCGGCCCCGGACTGCCGCACGCGATGACCCAGCGAGCCAAGGACGTCATCACCACCGCCGATTGCGTCATCGCATCGAACCTCTATCAGGAGTTCCTCCGTCGCGACGGAACGCTCCCCCCAGAAAACGCCGAGGTGGAAGCCGCACCTGATGGGGGAACGGCGGCGGGCGAGGAGTCCGGAACCGTCCTCGAACGGCCAGGGGGAAGCCGCCAGACCCTCATCCGGTCGACGATGGGGAAGCAAGTCGAACTGGCTCGTGAGGCGTTCCAGCGTGTCCGGGCGGGCGAAGATGTTGCCCACGTTTCTGGCGGCGATCCGAACGTCTACGGCAAGAGCGACCTCCTGTACACGATGGCCGAGGCGGACGAGGCGTACGACGTTCCCATCGAGGTCGTCCCCGGTGTGACGGCGGCACTCGGTGGCGCGGCGAACCTCGGCGCACCGCTGTCGAACGACTTCTGTACGGTCTCGCTGTCCGACAAGTGGCGCGGATGGGACGAGATCGAAGAGAAACTGCGAGCCGCGGCGATCAGTGGGTTCGTCATCGTCCTCTACAACTGCTGGCGTGACTATCAGCGCGCGATCGACGTGGTTCGCGGGGAGCGAGCCGACGACGTACCGGTCGGCATTTTCAACGACGCCGGCCGCGGCGACGCAGGTCGAAATCTGGACGACGAGACACACACCATCACCACCCTCGGCGAGGCGAACGACCACGACGACGAGGTCGGCGGGATGGGGACGTCCATTCTGATCGGCACCCAGGAGACGACGGTCTGGGAGAACGACTACGGCAACCACCTCGTCACCCCGCGCGGCGGGCGTGACGTCGACGATTTCTGACAATGAGCACTGACGACACCACTACTGAGACGAGCACAGACACCGAAACCAACTGCGGCGCGAGCGGCGAGTCGAACGCGGGTGAAACTGCGACTGACACCAAACCGGGGTCGAAATGCGGAGGGTCGACGCCGGACGCCGAGACCGACGGTGGCGTTTCGAGCGCGGCCGGAACGGCGACAGACGCTGGTGAGAGCACGTCGACGTGTGGCGGATCCACGACGTCGTCGAGTGCTGGATGCGGCAGTTCGAAGAAGTCGGCAACCGAAGAGAAGGTCGGGTCTACTGTCGACGACTTCGAGGCGGATCCCGGACGACTCGTCGCCGTTGGCTTAGGTCCTGGACAGCCAGAGGGGATGACCCAGCGTGCCCGGGGGGCGCTGCTCGACGCAGAGCATATCGTCGGGTACACCACGTACATTGAACTCCTGCCAGAAGAAGTCACGGAGTCGGCAGAGGAACTGTACGACACGCCGATGTGTGGCGAGGTGTCTCGCACAGAGGAAGCGATCGACCGCGCACTCGCGGGTACCGACGTCGCCATCATCGGAAGCGGCGATCCGAACGTCTACGCGCTGGCCGGTCTGGCCCTGGAGATACTTGAGTCGAAAGGCGCGACCGCGAGTATGGTCGACTTCGAGGTCGTTCCCGGCGTCCCCGCAGCCCAGTCCTGTGGCGCGCGGTTGGGCGCACCGCTCGTGAACGACACGGTCAGTCTCTCCCTGTCGGACCACCTGACGTCGATGCCAACTATCGAATCACGGCTCCACGCGGCAGCTAAGGAGGGCTTCACGATCGCGATCTACAATCCCTGGAGCCGCAAGGGACGGGAGAACTTCCAGAAGTGCTGTGAGATTCTCTTAGCGCACCGCGCGCCCGACACGCCCGTCGGAGTTGTCCACGGGGCGGGCCGCGACGACGAAGAGGTTGAGATCGTCGAACTCGGCGAGCTCGAGGAACTCGGCGAGACTGACCTCATCGATATGACGACGACGATCCTCGTCGGAAACGAGGAAACGTACGTCTGGGACGATCGGATGGTGACGCCGCGGGGATACCAGTCAAAGTATGACTACTGAGTACCAGGTGCGGCTCGACCGTAGCGCCTGCGATGGCGTGTTCGCTTGCCTCGCCCGGGACGACCGCTTCGTCGAGGCCTCCGACGGGCTGGCGACTATCGACGGGGGCGACGACGGGAGTCATCAGAAGCGAACTATGGACGGAGCGGAGGTCGTGACGTTCACCGACGGGCAGCTGACGGCAGCCGAACAGGCGGCCCGCGCCTGCCCGGTCGACGCGATCGAGGTCCTGACTGGGGAAGACAATGAGTGACGCGAGCCGACGATCCACGACGCCGGACCCAGTCGAGGATTTGCTCGCCTCGACACCGGCCACGGCGTATTTCTGGGGACGCGTAGCCGGTGATGGCGAACTGACCGAGGACTGTGTGACCGTTCGGACGACAGACGAGACCTCGGCCGACGCGCTCGCAGCGATTGCCGGCACCGGTCGAACGGATCACGACCATCGAATCACCGCCCGGGAGTCGGCGCACAACGCCTCGATCGTCCGGTTCGACGACGAGTACCAGTTGCAGGTATTCGGGACGCTGGCCGAGCGTGCGAGTGCCGCACTTGGGCTTCCAATCGACGGACAGCCCGGTGGATACCGGTTCGACACGTTCTCAGAGTACCGTCCACAGCTCGTTCGTGGATTACTCGAGGCCTGTGGCACCATCTGTTTCCGAGAGTCCTCGGGGTCTGTCGGTGTCTCGTTCGTCCACGACGACGACGCCCTCCTTCGGACGGTTCAGTCGCACCTCGCCGCCGCTGATCGCCACGTTCCGGCCGACGACCTCTCCGAGACGTCTTCCGGTGGCTACTGGTTCGGTCTGAGCGATGATGCGGACACGGCCGCGTTTGCCCGATGGGTGTACGCCGGCAGCGACGGGTCGGGACTGTACTCGACAGAGCGGCGGCAGAAACTCCGTCGGAGCGTCGAACGCGCAAACGGTAGCGAGGTAGGCGAACTCTCCCGATGACCACGAACGCGACAGCCACCTCGATCGGCCTCGACGACGAAGCCGTCCTGCTGGTCGGTCACGGATCTCGCCGCGAGAAGTCGAACGAACAGGTTCGCAGGCTCGCGGCCGACCTCGAAGGCCGACTCGGGGTCCCGGTCGACGCAGGGTTCCTCGAACTCGCGAAACCGTCGATCCCCGACGCCATCGCAGGCCTCGCCTCGAGTGTCTCGCGAATCACCGTCGTCCAGCTATCGCTCTTCGCAGCCAGTCATGTCAAGAACGACGTGCCACTGGCAGTCCAGAACGCCCGCGCAGAACACCCCGGGATCACAATCCACAACGGTGCACATCTTGGGGTACATCCCGCACTCGTAGACCTCCTTGACGATCGGGCCGCGGCTGTAGAAGCGGAGCTGGGGGTCGACCGTGACGAAGCAGACGTCGCGGTCGTCCTCTGTGCCCGTGGCTCCAGCGACCCGGACGCGAACAGTGACGCACACAAACTCGCCCGGTTACTGTACGAGGGGCGCGCCTTCGATCGTGTCGAAACATCGTTCATCGGTGTTACCGAGCCGCGCCTCGAGGAGACGCTCCATACAGTGGCGAAAAACCGTCCAGACGCCGTGGTGGTACTCCCGTATATGCTGGGAGACGGCGTTCTCACCGGACGTATCCGCGACGGTGCCGCCGAGTTCGACGACGAATATCCGTACGTCGACGCCGGTGCGGGCGACCCGCTTGGGACCGACACTCGAATTCTGGACGTGCTCGGTGATCGGTGGCAGGAAGCTCGGACCGACAGCGTAGACATGTCCTGTGACACCTGCAAATACAAGGTGGAACTCGACGGGTACGAGGAGGACGTCGGCGGTGCGAGAGCGATGCTTCGGGCGCTGACACACCAGGAATCACACGCAGATCGCGATGACGTGGACGCCCAACCTCACGCGCACGACGCACCGGAGAAACACGTCGCGGTCTGTACGAACCAGACCTGTGCCGCCGACGGTTCACCAGCCGTTCTGGAACGGTTGCGACAGGAGGGCCGTGACTCTGACGCCTGTGACGCCCGAATCACGCGTTCGTCGTGTCTCGGCCGCTGTGGCGACGGCCCCATCGTCGCCGTCTATCCCGACGGTGTCTGGTACGGGGATGTCGACCAGACCGACGCGGAGCGAATCGTTTCGTCCCATCTTGATCGGGACCGTATCGTCTCGGACCTCGTCGATCAAACACTGTAACCACACCGATGAGCTGCTATGAAATCGAAGCCCTACGACTCGGACTGATGAACGTACTCGGGACCGAAGACCGGAGCGCACGTGAACACGCGGAGACTGAACTAGCGGGTCATCTCGATGGCCCGATCGAGGGGTTAGCAAACGCGGAGAGCGTTTCGGAGATCGAGCGCCACCTCGACGCGGCGCTCGTCGACCTCGAGGAGGAAATCGCCGCCACCGACACAGACGACCCGGAGTACGACTATATGCGTGGCCGACTGGTGGCCGTCCGCGACGCGGAGCGCGCCGTCCATCGGCTGACAGACCAAGGCGAGAGCGTCCTGAGCGGGTTGGGTGAGGCACACGACGTCCTCCACGAGACCTTCCCCGTCGATGAGTAACGCCCTGCAACAGCGGGCGGTCGAACTCGGTGACGTACCGCCCGCTCGATCCCGGCACGCGGGCAAACGGTCGGCAGTCACGTTGCCCGGGGCGTTGGTGGTCACTGGAACCGCCACCGGAGACGTGGTCGCGTACGACCGAACGACTCTCGATGAACGATGGCGAGAGAGAAGGGACACCGAGATGACGTCCGTCGTGGCAGCGGAGCCGTTCGGCGACGGTGTCGTGATCGGCGAGCGCAGTGCCGAGGGAACGCTCCGATGCTACGACCAGAAGACCGGCGAACTCCGATGGCAGTACGCCACCGCGAGGGACCTCGGGGCTCCGCAGAAATCGTCTCGGTTCTTTCTTCCCTTCGTCGCAGCTCTCGAGACGGCCGGAGATCGGTTGTACGTTGCATCCCGTCGTTACGAGCGCGACGGTGACCATCGATCCTTCACTAGTGCCGTCTACGCGTTCGACGAGACGGGCGATGTCGTCTGGACGCACGAGACCGATGCATCGCCGATCAGTCTCGATGTCGAAGAGCGCCGCCTGGCCGTCGCGTACAATCGCTGTCCTGGCACCCATCAGCACGGGGTAGTCGTCCTCGATGCGGCAACAGGGACCGTTCGATACGAGTGGGATCCCGGTACCGACGGTCAGCGACGCGTTGGTGACGTATCGCTCGTCTCGGACGGCGTGATAGTTGCCAGTCACGGCGACTACTGTGGCTACCGCCTCCACGACGGGGGTGCCGAACAGTGGTGTGTCGACCTCGGAACACCAGCGGCGATCGGCGATGAAACGGTGTACGCCTATCCGAACCACGTGCACGCGACGGCGGACGCCGCGGTCTTCATCACGGGGAACACGTACTCGAGGGACGGCCGCGAGACTACGTCACTGCATCCTCGTGAGCACACTGCCTTCGGGTACACGCCGGACGGTGAGTGCGTCTGGACGGCTTCGGCCGGTGGCTTCGCGAGCGAACTCGGTGTCGGAGGAGACCACGTGGCTGTTCCCGGGGCACAACACTTCCGCACCCGGGATGCCGCGGTCCACGGTCTTCGGATGTTCAGTACGGAAACTGGCCCCGAGGCGACCTTCGAAACCGATGGCATCGTCACAGCGGTTGCACTTGACGGTGAATCGTTCGTCGCCGTGGAGGAGCCGGTGGTCTATCACGACGAGGGGGAGAAACGGGGGACCTATCGGTTGGTATCGGGTGCGATCCGCCGGGTGGCCCGAGCACACCGGGATCACTTGTAGCGGAGACGGTACGCTCGGCGCTACTCTCCTCGTTGCGACGCGTCGGCACCGAATTCGTCTTCGAGCAACTCTGGCACGTCTTCCGGACGCACGTCCGAGTACCACTGATTGCGGGGATGGATGACCAGGGCGGTGCCGTCGGCGCTACACAGACCGAGACAGCTCGTCTCCGCGACGTGGACCTGAGACCAGAAGACGTCTCGTTCACGCAACCACGACTTCACTGCGTCGTACACCTCATCACCGTGGGCCTCCGCACAGCAGGCATACTCCGAATCTCGCGCGTTCGTACAGACTAACACGTGGTCTGAAAATCCGTTCTCACGCACGTCGTCGGTTCGGGACCTCATCAATCTGCACTGAGAGTTCCGTCGGTGGGGTCGGTTGCGATAGCAGCGGGCCCCGTGTCCATCGACCGGCGGCGAAGTCGGGCGTGAGTGCCCGCGAGGAGCAGCCAGAGCAACGCCTGTCCGAACACGATCGTTCCCGTTAGTCCACTCGCCAACTCGGATGGAAGAGAACTCTCCACGGCGTTCACCGGGGAAAGAGCGGCTGGAATCGCGAGCAACCCGAGAGAAAGCATCGCGACGATTGTAGCGGTCGGTCGTCCGTGTGTGTCTCGGAGGCGATCGTACACGAACCCTGCGAGCAAACAGACGAACGCACCGGCCACCATCATTCCCCCATAGAGCATACTGCGAAGCTCCGCCGGGAGTGCCTGTTCGGCTCCTAACCGTTGTGGCGAGAGCACGAGCCACGGCGCTCCGGAGACTGTGATGAACCCGGCAACCGCCAAGAGGTAGCTCTGCGTTCCGCCAGTGCCCGGGATTACGGGTTCGAGGAAGTAGTAGGCGATGCCGAACACGACCCCACCCAAGAGAATGCCCCAGAGCACACCGGAGACGATACTCACGCCGTTTGTTACCGTCATCGAAACGGTGCTATCGGGCTGTGCTCCACCGCTCCCCTCGTGGTGTTCCCCAGTTGCGTGTTCGTGGTTGTCGCCGATAGCGTGGCTACCGTGGCCGAGTTCGTCGGCGAACGCGACGAGCGGATTAGCGACGAATGCTATGAGGAGACCGAATACCAGCCCAGCAACCACCCCTGCTTTCACCCCCCGCTTCAGATAGGCAGCGAGCATCGTCAGTGGCAGGTGATCCCCGCCGCGTGCCGAAAGTTGTGCATAGAATCGTGCAGCATCGGGTCCTGAACGAACAGGAGAGCGAATCCGAGTGCCGCGACGAGAGCGAGTCCGACGGCCAGCTGCGTCGGCGTTAGTTCTACGCGTGCCTGTTCGACTCTACCGTGAACGGTGTTGTTGGCAGTCGGCATCCTAAACCACACTTTCACAAAATCAAGTAAGTTTGTAAATCTTCCGGACGAATCAAACCTCACTTTCGTGTGCGGTCGCGACGGCTGCCTCGATTCGTTCGGCTGACAGGGCGGAGAGCGGCACACGCTCGCCCTCCGTTTCGTCGGCGATCAGGCCTGTTACACCGGATCGGTCACCGTCACTTGCGTCGACGACGACCACGTGGGGATCGAACTCGCTCAACCGGGTAGCGGCTTCACGCGTCTCACGGAGTGGGCTCTCTTTCGCAACGTTCGCTCGGCCATCAGTGACCAGCACAACGACGCTGGTGCTTGGTTCGGCCCGGTCGAGCACGTCGCCGGCCGTTCGGAGGCCTGACGGCAGTGGCGTCCGGTCCCCAGTCGGCAGATCCTTGAGATGTCGAGCGGCGAGGGTGACGCTGTCTGTCGGGGGGAGGAGCACGTTTGCTTCCTCGCCGGCGAAGGCGACGAACGCGACTTCGTCGCGCTTCTGATAGGCGTCCTTGAGAAGTTCAAGCACGGTTCCCTTCGCGGCACGCATCGCCGGGAGCATCGACGCACTCGCGTCCACGACGAACACCACCAACGCGGAGGACTCGCTCTGCCGGACAGATTGACGGAGGTCGCGCGACTCGAGGGACGCAGCGCCGCGGGCGGATGCTGCTCGAACCGACGCCGCGACGTCGATGCGTCGGGTCGAATCAGCTTGCCGACTCCGTATCCGTGCCCCCTCGGTGTCTACGTGTGGCTGCGTCCGCGAACGGGATCCGCGTTCTGCTCTCCCGCTCTCGACGGCTTCGGGTGCGGTCAGTTCGGGAGCGCGTGCGGCCCCGATGTCGGCACGCGACTCTCCTGGGACGATCGGTGTCCCTTCGGTCACGTCGTCGTTTGCCTCCGCCTCCGTGTTCTCGTCCGCCGCCTCTGCTTCGACATCGTCGGTCCCTCCCTCCTCACTCCGTTTTGGGGACGACGTGCCGGACTCACCCCCGTCGTGCGTGCCGTTCTGTTCGGACGATCCGGGGTCGGTCGAGTCCGACGGGTCCGCCTCCTCGGCGTCTCCGGTGTCATCCGCTCCGTCCGACGGATTCTCCTCGGCGTCGGGGGGCGCCTCCTCTGGGCGGTCGCTTCGGTCCTCTTGCCCGCTGTCGTTACCCTCACCATCGAAGTGGTCGTCGATGAGCTCACTCGGATCGGGCGCGTCTTCGAACGGCTGTGATCGAAGTCGGTGCGGGAGGGCGAGTTCCGCCGCCCGCTGCACGTCGGCTTCGATGACCTTCGTGCGCCCGTCGAGCGCGGCGAACGTTATCGCGGCACGCGCTGTTGCGATGTCTCCGCGGTGTCCGTCAACACCGGAGTCCCGACAGAGTGCTGCGATGTCCCGGGTGAACTGGGTGGAAAGATCGACTTCGGAGAGTCGTGTGCGGGCTTGTTCCAGCTGGTCCCGGAAGTCCCCGTCCTCGACACCCCCGTTGGTCGATTGCTCCGTTCGGGCTCCATCTGTTCGGCCGATCGCTCGGTCGATGATACTGACCCGTTGCTCTACGCCTTCACAGGCGGTGACCGACGCTTGGAGCGCGAACCGATCGCGAAGCTGCGGTCTGAGATCTCCCTCTTCGGGATTCATCGTCCCCACGAGCGTGAACCTAGCAGGGTGAGAGACACTCAGACCGTCACGTTCGATTCTGTTGACCCCGCTCGCCGCCACATCAAGTAACACGTCGACGAGGTGATCGTCGAGGAGATTTACCTCATCAACGTAGAGGATACCGCGGTTCGCACGGGCGAGCACTCCGGGATCGAACTCGTATTCGCCGTCGAGTGCATCCGCTACGGAAAGTGTCCCGACGACCCGCTCGCGGGTCGCCCCCAGCGGGAGCGTAACGAGAGGAACCGACCGTTCGACGGTCGGGGGATCGGTCCGCTCACGGCAGTCTTCGCACTGATACTCGGGGACGTTCGGCGGGCACCCGTACGGACAGTCCTCGACGGCATCCTGTGTCGGCAGAAGGTCAGTTAGCGCCCGCACCGCCGTGGACTTCGCCGTTCCTTTCTCGCCCTGTATGAGAAGGCCATTCAGGTCATCGTTCGTTGCGATGGTAAGTAAAGCTCTCTTGAGTTCCTCCTGACCGACGATTTCCGAGAAGGACAGCGACGTCCCCCGACCGTGCGAAGCTTTTTTGCCTCCGCCGTTATCAACCATACTTGTATTAGCACAACGGAGATTTAACAACGTTATGCCAACAATCGGCCTATACACCGCGACCGAGAACGAACTCGGTGCTGTCCAGCAGGCGGCGGCGCGAACTGACGTCGATTTGGTCGTTCGCTCGGAGAGCGACATCGACGATCAGGCAGACATCGACGCGTTCCTCGACGAGCTCGAAGATGCGGCGGCGGCGATCTTCTGGCTGCACGGCGCCGAGGAGAGTATGCCAGGCTACGAGCACGCCGTCAGTCGCCTGGAGGAGGCTGGGGTTCCGCTGGTCGTCAAATCGACCGGTGACGCCTACGCACGTGCGGACACATCCGTCACTGCGACAGACCGCGACCGAGTCTATGAATATCTGGAGAAAGGCGGGACCAGCAACGTCGCGAACTGCGTTCGGTTCCTCGTCGACGAGTACGGGTCCGCCGCGTGCGACTACGACGAACCGGTGACGCTCCCGACGGAGGGAGTGTACCATCCAGACTATCCGGGGGCATCGTACGAAGAACTGATCGATATGGTAGACCCAGAGACACCGACGGTCGCCATCTGGTTCTACGAATCTCATTGGACCCACGAGAATACGCGGTACGTCGACGGTCAGGTGCGCGCCGTCGAAGCCCAGGGGGCGGATGCACTGCCGGTTTTCTGTAATCCCGCGACGGACAGCGACGAACAGTGGGACGCTGAACGCGTAACCGAGGAGTGGCTTCTGGACGATGGAGAGCCTCTGGTCGACGCTGTGCTCTCGTCGTTTATGTTCTCGCTGTCGATGGACGAGCGAGGGCGGGCGGCCGATGATGAGGGGAATGGCGCGGAGACTGTCTTCCTCGACCGACTCGGCGTGCCCGTCATCCAAACCGTGACGACGATGCGATCTCGCTCACGGTACGAGAAGAGCGACACGGGCGTTATGGGCTTCGAACTCGCGCTGTCGGTTGCGCTCCCGGAGTTCGACGGCAACGTCATCACTCATCCAATCAGCGGCAAGGAACGGACCGACGACGAGGCGGGCATCGGAAGCGCGCCGAAACAACACTTCCCCAACGATGACCGGGTGGACCACGCCGCGAGGCTCGCGGTCAACTGGGCGCGGCTTCGGCAAACCTCGAACGAAGAAAAGAACGTCGCGGTCGTCCTGCACAATTACCCGCCGAGCGACGATGGCATCGGTACTGCCTTCGGACTGGACAGTCCCCAGAGCACGGTCAACCTTCTCCAGGAACTTCGCGAGCGCGATTACGACCTCGGCGGACGGACACCAACGGACGGTCAGGCCCTGATAGATCAGTTGACCGCGCAGTTAACGCTCGACGACCGCTGGGTCGCCCCAGCGGACGTGCGCGACCTGAGCGTCGACGTCGTTCCCCCCGAGCAGTATCGCGAGTGGTTCGCGGCCACGGACGAACGCTTCCAGTCGAACGTCGTGGACGAATGGGGCGAAGTGCCCGACCGTCCGTTCGCTATCCCGGGTGTTGCGTTCGGGAACGTCCTCGTCACCGTCCAACCACCGCGTGGGTTCGGAATGGACCCCTCGAAGGTCTACCACGACTCCGACCTCCAGCCCCCCCACGACTACGTGGCGTTCTACGGCTGGCTCCGAAACACGTTCGAGGCTGATGCCGTCGTTCACCTCGGCACGCACGGGAGTCTGGAGTGGCTCCCCGGCAAGACGGTCGGACTGAACGGCGAGAGCGCTCCGGACCAACTCGTCGACGACATTCCGAACGTCTACCCGTACATCATCAACAATCCGGGTGAGGGGACCCAGGCGAAACGGCGCTCGTACGCAGCCATCGTGGATTACCTGACGCCGGTGATGCGCAACGCCGGAACGTACGACGAGCTGTCCGAACTGGAGGAGCTCGCCGATCAGTACCGCGAGGCCGGGATGGAGGACGCCCGCACCGACGACGGCGAGGCCCTGGCCGACCGCATCCGGGAGACGGTGGACGACCTCGACCTCGCGGTCGAACTCGGGATCGCCGGCGAGATCGACGAGAAGGCGGACGTTCGCGGGCCCGACGAGGCCGGGTCGACGACCGCCTCCGACGGTTTTCGACGCGATCTGTTCGCGAGCGCTCGGGCCGTCGACGTGCTCGTCCTCTGTGGGGTCCCGATCGTCCTGTTGGCCGTCTTCTCACTCCCGGAGGCGACCCGTCGCTCGCTTTCCTTCGCCTATACCGACCCCACACCGCTGAGCGCCTTTACCGCGCACTACGTCCACCTACGAGGTGGCCACCTCGCGGGCAATCTGGCGAGCTACGGACTGCTCGCCGGCGTCGGGTACGCCCTCGCCGTCTTGGGCGGCCAGCGACGATTCTTCCTGACCGCGCTGGCGACGTTTCTCCTCGCCTTTCCGTTCGTCCTGTCCGCGTTGAATCTGGCCGTCCCGCGGAACGCGATCGGGTTCGGTTTCTCGGGGATCAATATGGCCCTGGCGGGACTGCTCCCGCTGCTGCTCTGGGCCTACGCTCGCGATCAGTTCTTCCCCGACGCGTCGGTTCGTCCGCTTCCAGCCGTCTTCTTCCTCCTCGTCGGGTGGATCGCGATCTTGGCACTGCCGATGTCCACGAACGGCGTGGGGTTCGCGGGGCTCGCCTTGGCTGTGGCCGCGGTCACGATTGGTTTCATCTACACGGTGAGCGCCGGGCTGG
>ENA-ORCS01001150-ORCS01001150.1-marine-metagenome-genome-assembly--contig:-NODE-1150-length-12480-cov-3.971539_pt1 | contig 12480 bp, 12 predicted proteins | sample MGYA00237781_ERZ508513 | MGnify/ENA primary metagenome ERZ508513 (study PRJEB26184, sample SAMN06268793) | marine metagenome | isolation source: Eden Landing Ponds, San Francisco, CA, USA | place...
GACGCGGCGATCACGCTGATGAACGCCGGGACGGACCTCCACCAGCTCGCGGCGTGTTTCGTCCTGCCGGTCGAGGACTCGATAGAATCGATCTTCACCGCGGTCAAGCAGACGGCGCTCATCCACCAGAGCGGTGGTGGCACCGGCTTTTCGTTTTCGCATCTGCGTCCCGAGGGCGACGTCGTGAAGAAAACCGGCGGTGCCGCGTCGGGCCCAGTAAGCTTCATGAAAATCTTCGATGCAGCGACCGAGCAGATCAAGCAGGGTGGTCGCCGCCGCGGGGCCAATATGGGCGTGCTCGACGTTAGTCATCCCGACATAGAGGAGTTCATCTCCGTCAAGTCGGACGACGACGTACTGCGGAATTTCAACCTCTCCGTGGCAACGGATGAACGATTTTGGGAGGCCTACGAGGCAGGTCTCCCCTATGATATCGTTAATCCACGAACGGACGCGGTCGTTCGGCAGGCCGATCCCGACGCGATCCTCGATCAGATCGCAGAGAAGGCATGGGAGGCCGGTGATCCGGGGATGTTGTTCCTCGATACGATCAACGAACACAATCCGACGCCCCAGCTCGGACGGATCGAAGCGACGAACCCCTGTGGCGAAGTGCCCGAACTCCCATACGAGGCGTGCATCCTGGGATCGATCAACCTCGGCCAGCATACCGACGGCGATGAGGTCGACTGGGAGAAGCTTCGCGAGACCATCCACCTCGGCGTGCGCTTTCTCGACAATGCGATCGAGATGTCAGAATTTCCCGTTCCCGGGATCGAGGAGATGGTGACCAAAACGCGCAGAGTGGGCCTCGGCGTGATGGGCTTTCAGGACATGCTCGTCGATCTTCGGGTCCCCTACTTCTCCGAGGACGCTGTCGACTTTGCGGGCGAGCTGATGGCGTTCATTCACGAGGAATCGTGGGCGGCGTCCCGGCAACTGGCGGACGAACGCGAGCCGTTCCCGGCATGGGAAGACTCGATCCGGGAGGAACCGATGCGAAACGCAACGACCACGACGATCGCTCCCACGGGGTCGATTTCACTCATCGCGGGCTGTTCGGCCAGTATCGAACCCATCTACAACGTGGCCTACACGAAGCAGGTGATGGGCGGGCTGGAGATCGTCAACGACCGCTTCGTCGACATCGCGACGGAGCGAGGCTTCTACTCCGACGAACTCATGGAGGAGCTCCACGGTCGAACTACGGTCCAGAACGTCGGAGAGGTTCCGGACGACGTGAAGCTGCTATTCCAGACGGCCCACGACGTCCCTGCCGACCACCATCTCCAGGTTCAAGCGGCGTTTCAGGAACACGTCGATAACGCGGTGAGCAAGACCGTGAACCTCCCCGAATCGGCGTCAATCGACGACGTCAAAGAGATATTTCTGTCTGCACGTGACCGCCATCTCAAAGGGATCACTGTCTTCCGAAGTGGTGCAAAAGCCGAGCAGGTACTCGGTGAAAGCCCACTCAAAGAGGAGTGTGTCGGCGAATGTGACTATGTTGCACCTCGTGAGGAATAGCGCGCGGAACAGGGAGAGGGAGGGATCCCCAGTGGCGATTGCCGACGAGTGGGAATCTATGACATCTACTTTGGTCTGGCTGTCGTAGTGACGGTTCGAGAAAACCATGCAATTAGACGGGAAAACCGCGATCGTCACAGGTGGGTCATCGGGTATTGGGAGAGCTATTGTGGCCGCATACGTCGAGGAAGGAGCGGACGTCGTCATCGCGAGCCGAACCGAGTCGGACGGGACCGAGGTCGCCGACGAGATCGGGTGCACGTATATCCAGGCCGACGTGCGTGAGTACGACCAGGTCGAGGACCTCGTCGAAACGACCGTCGACGAGTTCGGCAACCTCGACGTGATGGTGAACAACGCTGGTGTCGCGAGCGAGAATCCGATCGAGGAGATGGACCTCGACGAGTGGGCGACAGTCGTCAAGACCGACCTCGACGGTGTCATGCACGGGACGAAGGCCGCACTCCCCCATCTGGAGGAGACAGACGGCTGTATCATCAATACGGCCTCGATCTACGGGCTGGTTGGGGGCAAAGGCGCAGCGGCCTACTCCGCGGCGAAGGGTGGCGTCGTGAACTTCACCCAGCAGGTCGCGGTCGACTACGGCGACAGAGGGGTTCGCGTCAACAGCATCTGTCCCGGGTTCGTCGAGACCCCCATGACCGAAGACCTGCTCGAAACCGACCGCTTCTACAACTACGTCAAGAACAACACGCCGATGAACCGCCCGGCTCAGCCCGAGGAGATCGCACCGCTGGCTGTGTTCCTCGCCTCTGACGGCGCCGGCTACATGACGGGCGCGAACGTCCCGATCGACGGCGGCTGGACGGCCCACTAAGCTGATCTAGCTGCGGATTCTCAGTCGCCAACGTCGAGTGCAGGGAGCTCCGGCTGGCAGTCGAGTTGAACTGTGTCGCAACGACGCCCACTCACTCCTCAACTACCCGGGAAACAACGTTTTCGACGACGAATCCAAGGCCGACGAATGCGACGAACGCCGTGCCGATCCAGACCCAGCCGGTCGTTCCGACGGGAACGATGCCGAAGAAGTTGTTCAGGGGCGTGTACAACACCGCCAGCTGGAGCACGAGCGAGGAGATGATGGCCCCGACGAGCCAGCGATCGGAGAACGGCGAGAGGTCGTACCGTGACCGGACGAGTTGAATCCGGACCATCTCCACGACGAGGAGGAACGTAAAGAGCAGGGTCTGAGCCAGCACGAGTTGCCGGGCCACCTGCAATCCGTAGAAAAACAGGGCGAGGCCCGTGATCGTTACAAGAACGCCGATCATCCCGATGGAGAGCATCAGCCGATGGTTGATGACGGGTTCGTCCTCTCCCCGTGGCTCGCGCTCCATGATATCCTCGGCCTCGGGGTCCGTGCCGAGCGCGAGCGCTGGGAGGCCGTCCGTCGCGAGATTGATCCAGAGCAGCAGCACTGGCGTGAGGATCAGCGCCTCCGACTGCCCCGCGAACAGCGACGGGAAGAGCACACTGCCCCCTCGCCAGACCTGTCCTGCGTGCGGGTCGACTGAGTTAACCCGAAAATCGCTTTCGGGTCGAGGAACGCTACAGACGTTCACCGAGATTTCGGTTACGACGCCGAAATCCCACGGTGAGACGCCCTATGCCGTCGCCCTCGTCGAATTGGACGAAGGGATCACGCTCACGGGGCAGCTCCGAGATGCCACTGCCGACAACGTCGCCATCGGCGACGAGGTCGTGCTCGGCACGGAACCACGCGAGGAGGGAACAGCTGTCCTCACGTTCCGGCCGGCAGAGGAGTGAATTAATGTCCGACCTGTCGAGGTTGGTCACCCCGGATCGTGTCGCGGTCATCGGCGCGAGCGACGACGAGGGCTCCGTCGGGCGAGCACTGCTGGAGAACCTCTCGTCGTTCGACAGCGACGTGATACCCGTCAATCCGGACCTGGAGACGGTGCTCGGTCGGGAGTGTTACTCGGAGATCGGCGACGTTCCCGACGCCGTCGTCAGATAGTTCGATCAAGCGATGACCAGACTCCCACAGCAGGTGATCGGCCGGAGGCGGATCGTCCCTGCCCCGTATGTCGCCGGTGACAGGCACACAGGCGGTCGCCGCCGAACGGTCCCGCCGATCACTCTTCTACTCCGTCAGCCTCTGTCGGCCCGACCAGTTCCCGTGCCCGGTCGATCCACGTCCCGGCAAGTTCCTCGGGAGCGTCGGCGACCTCCGCGACGTGTGCGTCGTCCGCGACCGCCAGTTCGGAGACCGACTTGATTCCCGCGGACCGAAGCCGTCCGGCGTACGTCGGCCCGATGCCCTCGACATTCTCGAGGTCGTACGAGCCAGCGATCGCGACCTCTTCGACGGCCTCCTCGACTTCGGTGCGGATCGCCTCACCGACGTCTTCGACGACCGTCGTCTCGATGTCCTCGCCGGTTTCCACCTCGACGGCGATCTCTGTCGGTCCGATATCTAACCCGAGTTCGACCCCGAGTGCGTCCTCGAGAAACGTCTCGATAGCTGTCGCGTCTCGCCTGACCATCTCACGCGCGATTTCGCCGTCCTCGTCTGCAACGACGACCTCCATTTCGTCGACATCCCCCACTGTGACGTCGGTTTCGACGTCGACACCGAGTGACTCCTCGATTCCTTCGCCAATAACGTCCGCGAGTGTCGGCCGTTCGGAACGTTCGAGGAACCACTCGGCGACTTCGGGCCAGAGGTCCCGGTGTGCCCCGTTGGACATCGCGAGGCCGACGTGCCCACTTGGGTACTCGATGGTCGTGACGTCATCAGTGCCGACGACGTCGTTGAACGGTTTGCTCGCTGCGGGCGGAACGAGATTGTCGTATTCGCCGACGATCTGGAGCATCGGCATGTCGATATTCGTAACGTCGACGGGCTCGCCATCGACGGTCAGTTCGTTCTCGTAGAGGAGGTCGTCCTGATAAATATCTTCGAGAAACTGGGCGTAGACCTCACCAGCCACGTCGACGCTATCCGAGAGCCACTGCTCCATCCGAGTGAAGTTTCTGACGAAATCCTCGTTTTCGAGGCGGTCGTAGAGATGCACGTACTTCGTGACGTTGTTGGCCACGGGGTCCAGCAAGTCGAACCCGACGGCGAGAAACTCGCCAGGAACGTTCCCGAACGTCTCGGTCACAGTCCGTGGGTCGTAGTAGTCCTCATCGCCCCACCGTTCGAGTACGCCACCGGTGTCGTCGAAGTGTAATCCGGTGGCCATGAGGCCGAGCGCGTTCACCTTTTCCGGGTGGAGCGCGGCGTACATCGCTGACATCGTGCCTCCCATGCAGTATCCGAGGACGTTAATCGCATCCTGTCCCGATCGCTCGCGTACCTCGTCGACGCAGTTGTCGACGTAGCGGTCGACGTAGTCCTGTAGTCCGAGACGTTGATCGAGTCGTGATGGTTCGTGCCAGTCGATGAGGTACACGTCGTGGCCGGCTTCCAGCATCCGGCGAACGATCGACCGGTCCGGCTGGAGATCGAGGATGTACGGCCGGTTGATCAGCGCGTAGACGATGAGAATCGGCATCCGATGTTGGTGCTCAGTGAGCGACTCGTAGCGGAGCAATTCGAGTTTGTTCTCCGTATAGACGACCTCGGACGGGGTCTGACCCACATCGACGGGCGCGGCGTCCTCGAGACGGTCTGGAACGAGAGTCGCCGTGCGGGACCCATCAGTAGCTGTTTCGAGTACTGTCTGTTGGGTCGAGTGGAAACTCTCGAGAGGTGTCCATCCTTCCCGTTGCCCGTCAGTGGTCATGGGGAAGCCCCATATTGCACCTGACGGTGGTTCTGGGCGTTACGTTCGTCGTGCTTCTGCTCTCGTCCTCTCGCATCGTCATCCCTCGGCTTCGATGACGCGAACGTCCCGTTCACTCCCTTCGAGTACTTTCTGCCCGACTCCAGAGAAATGCTCCTCGTGGGAGCCGTGCTCCCCGACGACGATGACATCTGCGTCGATCTCATCGGCGTAGTCAAGAATGACTTCGTGAGGGATCCCGTGGCGGGTATCCCCTTCGACACGGACATCACGTTCTTCTGCGATATTAACTACCTCGTTGACACATATCGCGGCATGATCCTCGGCGTAAATGGTCGTCAGTTCTGCTGAACTGAGGGCAGGCTCGTCGAAGCGCCGCCTATCCACGACACAGATGACGTGCAACGTTGCCCCCCGCGCCTCTGCGAGGTCGATGGCCTGTTGGGCCGCTTGCCGCGCGTATTCGCTCCCATCAGTGGCCAATAGAATGGTTCCCATAGCTAAAGATTCGACGCCGAACACGTTAACTGTGCATCGTGGTTCCCAACAAATCAGAACAGCCCACGAGTTCTTGTCGTTTGGCTAAAGGGGATGCCATTTCAAGAAGGAAAATCCACTCGAAGAGGTGGGCTGCATCTAATCGACCCCGTATACAGAAGCCGACAGCTAATGGGAAGGTATGACGCCGTCCGAACGGATTGCAATCCTCGGTGGCACGTTCACACCGATTCACAACGGCCATCGCACACTCTTACACAAGGCGTTCCAGACGGCCAGCCACGACGGGAGTGGAGACGGACACGTCATCGCAGATGACCTCGACGTCGAACTCAACCGCATCGACGATGCCTATCTGCCTCCTACAAGATCGTTCGATGAGAGGGCCCGCGGCCCTGCTGCTACACGCAAGGATATCGATGCGCTTGTCGTCTCGCCGGAAGCGAAAGCACAGCGCCGGGCCCACGAATTCAATCAACAACGCGTGGTTATGGATCTTCGGCCACTCGAAATCCACCCCCCACCGTTCGTCATCGACGAAGACGGGTCCCGGATCAGCAGCACCCGGATTCGAAACGGCGAGACAGACGTCCATGGACGCGTACTGGATCAGGCAGAATCGTAGAGCGGCAAGCACGTACGTCGCTCGGGGGGAGAATACCCATGTGCCTGTAAAACTGGAGCTGAACCAGGGTCCGTGAGTCGGGGTGATGACCCATCGCCCGTCGCAGTCTTCTCATACGTTGGGAACCATGACAGACCATTACGTTCCTCGCTGTGGAATCCTAGAGTCCGGGGAATCGGACCTGAAATGACCCGAGAATTCGACCAGCAACTGACCATCGGTCTCTACGTGCGAGCTGACACACCCATCGTGGAACGCAGGGATGCCGTTATCGATCGACTGAAACAACTTGACCGGCAGGACCGGATAGCTGGGTTCCGTATCCACCCATGGCCCCGTGCGATTAGCCTTGACCTCATGAACGAGATCGAGGAGGATGAGATCCACGAAGTCGTTCGTTCCTTCGAAACATGGGCAGCTCAGCACGACCGTCACATTAGTCCGCCTTTCGACATCCATCCCACCCACTCGGCGATTACCGGCGAGTCAGACGAACTGCTCGTCTTGCCGGTGATATGTATCGCCGCGTATGATGCTGGGGACCTCGTCGGGGTGGCACCTTCGAGTGATGGGAAATCTGTCCGTACCGTAGAGGATGCCCTCAACGCGATCGAAGCAGGAAAGGCACCTGTTCCGGAGCCGCAACCCGAGGGGGAGGCCTCGAGTCTGGAGCGGGAACAGGGGGGATCGACGAAAGTCACGGAACAGCCGCTGGACCTAGCAACGAGATAACGCCGACGAGCGATCCGACGGAGCTCGCAATGACGTCACCTCGTTCGAACTCTCCCGGGAATCATCTCCTGAAGCAGTTCGGTGCCTATCCCGTAAATCGTCGACAGCATCACTGCCATGACGGCACCGCGAAGAGGCGGTTCGTCGTCCTCGAGTCGGGCGACGAGCGCTGCTGTGAACCCTCCGTGACCCAGTAGATGAAGGAGCTTATCTGGGCCGTACAAAGGGGTGTCAACTTTAGAGGGTGACATTGTGGAGTGTGGCGAACGCTGTCAGCCACGATCGAGTGGATTTAGCGGTCTGCCGTCCGGAAATCGGTGCCAGAACCGTCTGGTTCGGTATTTGAACAGACCGATCCAGGCCTCGATGAGCGAGCGATTTCCCCACGTTTCACGCTCAGCGTCGCAGTCTAGCGGTTCTAGCGGCCAATCGTACCAGGTGCCGCGGTCGGCCCGCACGAGCGGGCGACCGGGCACCGTGCGAGCACTTCTTTGAGAAACAGCAACGCATCGAGGCTGTATCGACCGGGAGAGGACTCAACGTCCAAGAATTCGCGGGTGTCACAGTCGACTGCCGCCCAGACGTCATGCTCGTCGCCGTCGATCTCGATTTTCGTTTCATCGACGGCCACTTCTAGTCGCGCCCGGCAGTCGGGCTCGAACAAGTGCTTGCAGCGGTGAAACCAGTCTCTGACGCCTCGTGGCAACAGTCCACGAACGGTTCGATCCGCCGGTACGAGAGGCCAGCATGGTACAGAACCGCCCCGAACACCCGCCGTTCCGTCGGGGTGTCCTCACGCGAAAATATTTCTTGCTGACGGGCTTTCTTCGCCACGTGGTCGAGCATTCTGTGTCACCACCAGAATCTAGCTCGGCCGCTTCCTTCAGCCTGAAGTTGACACCCTTTTAATACAGTGATGGGCGAACTCGAATCCCTACTCGATGAACGACCCATGTTCCGACCGTACCCTTTTGAAATATCGCGATGATGTCTCAGTGAAGGATACTCACTACCATTGGGAAAAATGATTCGTGCTCCCAGAAAACACGAGCGTAGGATTTTCTAAGCGATGGTTGATCCGACAACTGCGCCGCTCAGCGAAGTTATCTTACATCTCCTCCTTGCGAGTGGGCTTGGAGCGCTCGTCGGTCTGGAACGAGAACAGAGCGAATCCGGGGGAACCTTCGCCGGGAGTCGGACGTTTCCCCTGATTGCACTCTATGGGGCGCTCGTTCAGGCGTTCTTCCCGGCTATGCTTCCCCTCGCATTCGGGCTGCTCGTCGTGCCACTTACCGTCGCGTACGTCGGGAAGATCTGGTACGAGGGCGATATCGGCCTGACGACACTCATGGCCGCCCTCGTGACAGGCGTCCTCGGTGCAATGGTGATGCATTCCGACCGCGGTGCGCTCATCGCGATCATCGTTGGGGGTGCCGTCACAGTCCTTCTCTCCGTGAAAGGGCCCGTACACGAATTCGTCGATCGGATCGAGGAGAGTGAACGGCGGGCGTCGGTGAAGTTCATTCTCGTCGTCCTCGTCGTGTTGCCTGCGCTCCCAGACCGCTCACTCGACGTCCTCTATGGCCTCAATCCGCGATTCATCTGGTTGATGGTCGCCTTCGTCACTGGTCTCGGGTTCGTGGCGTACGTCCTCGGAGAAACGCTCGGTCCCGAACGCGGAATCGCCCTGACTGGACTCGTCGGAGGGTTCGTCTCGTCTACAGCAACGACCGTTTCGATGGCCGAGAAGACGACCCAGAACGCGACGCTCTATTACGTCTGTGCCTTCGCGGTCGTCACTGCCTCCATCGTAATGTTCCCCCGGGCACTCATCGAGATTGCAGTCGTCAACCCGGACTTACTCCCGAGTGCCGCGTTCCCGTTAGGAGCGATGACTGTTGTTGGGGCGGCTGCTGCCGCGGTGTTGTACTGGCGAACCGCGTCCGATGAGACAGTAGAACCAGAAGAACTCAAGAACCCGTTACGCCTGCGGCCAGCCCTCCTCTTCGGAGCCATATTCGCGACCGTGTTGCTCGTTTCCGAGTACGCCAACGAGTGGTTCGGTGCGTCGGGAGTATACGCGACCGCGTTCTTCTCCGGACTCGCCGATGTCGACGCGATGACGATCACGTTGAGTCAACTCGCAGCTGAGGGGGCAGTCTCGACACGAGTCGCCACAACAGGGATCGTCATCGCTGCCATCGCAAACACCCTGGTCAAAGCCGCGCTAGCGTGGGTTCTCGGCATCGACAGGCTGGGAAAACTCGTGTCGATCGTGCTTGGCATCGTCGTCCTGAGTGGCTCGGTCGTTCTCATTATTTGAGATACTAATGAAAAATACATTCCCGGAACAACGGATGTCTGTTATGTTGTTATGATAGTAGTTATATATTTTAGTTGTCATTCGATGGCTTGACAATTCTCAAGAAGAAAACCAATTACATATTATAATTAGATCGAGCAGATACGACGACCACGTTGGCCAAAGAATTTGCTGCCGGCCACAAGCCCCGCGGAAACCACGCGGCAGGTGGCCTGATTTGGATGACCTTTAGCCTGGCCGATGCAGACTGCTGATATCCATCTCTAGTCACTTATGTTGATCTCGTCGTAGAACTCTTCTGGGAGATTCATTCGCTTCGCCTCTGCTCAACAGCGTTAGGTAGCCCACTCTGATTTCTTTCAATAAGTACCGACAACTCCGATAGAGGTTATCGATATCGCTGGTTTCTTCAAAAATCCCGGAAGGAGTGCCGGCGTCCACATCAGTGCATTAATTTCGACTTTCTCGGGAGTCATCAAACGGCCTGTTCTGTATGTATCATCATAATCTTACATTTCCTACTTCCTTACTGATATATGACTACTAGACACAGCTTGCTAAAGCGGCCCATTCTTTTCATTTGCCGGGAGTCTGTAGATCATTTCTATTTGATGTCGTGTCACTCTGTAGGTTCGGTCTGTGTTACCCGCTTTTGTACGAAATCACTGCTGGCAAGACCACGCATGGTCACAACCTATTTGCGGTTGTAACATGACTCGTATTTCATGGCGTTTGAGTTGGCGGTCTCGGGAGACACAGTACTAAACACTGAAATTTCGTCGTGTGAAGACGAACGATTTGTCGAACTCGTAGAGCAGACGCGAGAGGCGGACGTCGCGTTCACACACCTGGAAACGACATGTCACGACTACAACGAGCCCGAAGTATATCCAGCCGCGATGTCGGGTGGTACGTGGATGCGTGGGCCGAGAACTATCGGTGAGGAGTTACGCTGGAGTGGATTCGATATCGTCTCACACGCATCCAATCACGCACTGGACTTCTCCTATGGCGGTTTGCGAGAAACCTGGAAGGTGCTCGACGAGGCTAGCATAGCATACGCTGGTACTGGCGAAAATCTGGCCGGGGCACGCGAACCAGCGTTCGTCGACACTGACGAAGCCCGGGTTGGACTCGTCTCCATGACTTCTTCCTTTACGCCCTTCGCGCGGGCGGGCGACGCCAGACGGGATATGCGAGGCCGTCCCGGCGTCAATCCGCTTCGCTTTACCTTCCAGGTCGACGACGAGACGTTCGACGCGATCCGGACGGCCGGAACGTCGCTCGGACAGATCGTCGTGGAGGAAGAGGAGACGCTAACGGTGACAGATCCCGCTTCCAGAAACACGACGCGCCGATTCGAGCGGTCCGACGACGGCGAGATACACCGGAGTCTCCATGCGCGGGACCGTGAGGAGAATCTGCGAGCGATCGAGGGTGCGAAGACAGACGCGGACGTGGTCGTCGCCCACATACACTCCCACGAATTCAGGATCGGCGGTCGGGTCACCCAGCCGCCGAGCTGTCTGGAAACCTTCTCGCGGAGCTGTATCGACCGCGGTGCCGATGTCGTGGTATGTCAGGGCAGTCACGCCCCGACACGGGGGATCGAGATCTACGACGGCGCACCGATCTTCTACGATCCGGGCGACTTCGTCATCATGGCCGATGCCGTGACGAGACAGCCGGCGGACTTCTACTACGCCCACGAGGAGGGGCTATCGAACCACCCTTTGGAGGCCAGCATCGAGGAGGCCATCCAGGCACGCGGTCCCATCCGCCCCTGGGAATCCCGGACCGTCTTCAAAAACGAGCGAGAGATGCTGAGTCCCGCCGGCGGGTTCTTCGAAGGTCCCGGCAGCGTCCTCGTACGCTGTCGGTTCGACACCGCCTACGACGTCGAACGTATCGAACTCTCCCCGTTCCAGTGGCTGAGCGAACCGGAGTCCCGCGTCGGTGTGCCAAAGGCCGTCGCGGGGGAGGCAGCCGAGGACACCCTCACCCACGTCGCGGATCTCTCCGCGGAGTACGGAACCGGAATTACGATCGCCGACGACAGAGGATACGTCACCGTCTGAACCGTCTGCCTTCTGTACATTGCCGCGTTTCCGCGATCGATCGGCCGGCTACGACTCGTTCTCGACGACACCCGTATCCAGCAGCCGGTCGACTTCGGACTCGTCGAATCCGTGTTCCGAGAGGATTTCGTCGCTATGTTCGCCTGCGCGGGGCGGTTTCCTGTCGATCGAACCCGGCGTTCGAGAGAGGCGGACGGGGACGTCGACCCCGAGCACCTCGTCGCCGTCGACGCCCTCGATCTCGCGGATCGTTCCTCGCTCTCGGAGATGCTCGTCTTCCGCCGCCTCGGGCACGTTCTGTACTTCCGCTACGGGGACGCCGGCGTCGAGAAGTTGCTCGACGACATCGTCCCGTTCGTAGTTCGAGAACTCCTCGTCCATCTCGGCGTACAGCGCGTCGCGGTTCTCGAGACGGTCGTCGTTCGTTCGGAAGCGGGGGTCCTCTTTCCAGTCTTCGCGTCCGATGCTATCACAGAGCCGTTCCCACAGGTGCTGGAACGCGGTCGCGACGTACACCGGACCCGTCGCCGTCTCGATGACGCCCGAGGGGGCGTACGCCTCCCAGGTATGGCCCTGCCGTTGCGGGACGCGACCGACCATGTCGTAGTAGGTGTACCACTGAGCCATGAACGCGGCCGCAGTGTCGATCAGCGACGCCTCGACTTTCTGGCCCTCACCGGTCCGTTCCGCGTGACGGAGGGCAGGCCAGATAGCGAAGGCCGCGTACAGTCCGGTCCCGATATCGATGGTCGAGGCGCCGACGCGCGAGGGCTTGCGGTCCGGTTCACCTGTCATCGACATCAGCCCGGACATCGCCTGGGCGAGGGGGTCGAATCCGGGACGGTCTCTGTAGGGCCCGGACTCGCCGTAACCGGTGATCGAACAGTAGACGAGCGCGGGATTGATCGCAGACAGCGTCTCGTA
>ENA-ORCS01001151-ORCS01001151.1-marine-metagenome-genome-assembly--contig:-NODE-1151-length-12477-cov-8.122903_pt1 | contig 12477 bp, 9 predicted proteins | sample MGYA00237781_ERZ508513 | MGnify/ENA primary metagenome ERZ508513 (study PRJEB26184, sample SAMN06268793) | marine metagenome | isolation source: Eden Landing Ponds, San Francisco, CA, USA | place...
GACCCCACCGTCGACATCCTGGTGAAGGACGCAACCGTCCAGGGGTCGAACGCGCCGACGTCCATCGCGAACGGCATCCACCATCTCGACCGCTCGGAGGACGTCGACGCGATTATCGTCGGCCGTGGCGGTGGGAGCGATTCGAACCTCCAAGCCTTCAACACCGAGCGGGTCGCGGAAGCCATCTTCACCGCTAATACTCCAGTGGTCACCGCGATTGGACACACCGATGACCGACTCATCGCGGATCAGGTGGCGGATGTTGCGACGATTACGCCGACCGCCGCCGGCGAATATATCACGAATTCACGTGAGGAGTTCATCGCGAGCGAGATCGAACCGATGGAGCAACAGCTTGAGACCGCGTACGAAACGTTCCAGCAGGAACACGAACACGAACGGGAGCTCGCCGAAGCAGTCGACGAAGCGGCCGCCCCCGAGGGACTTCCGCCGATCTACTACAAGGCCGCCATCGGTGTGTTGCTGTTGTTGCTGCTGTTCATCACTGCGCTGTGGCTGGGGGTGATCTAAGCGTGGCAAACGATTCAGCGATCCACGACCGCCTGAGTCGCGTCGAGGAGATAATCGAGCAACTCGATGCGGATGAGTGTGACCTCGAAGAGGGTACGCGGCTACACGACGAGGGTCAGGAACTCTTGGCCGAGGTGCGGGAAATCCTTGGCGAGGGGAGTGGAGACGTCGTCGAGATCGAGTAGATTTTCTCACCGACCTTAACCAACATTTTGTTCGAACCACCCTCTTTTGTTGGTTAACTCTATTATCCGTGGTGAACGAGTCTATCGATTATAATTTACTTTAGATTATTGCGCCCGTGTTGGCCAGAAAGTATTTACTAGCGTTCCAGCTATCGTGTCAACATGTACCGGGATTCAGCCGGTGCATACCCATACCCGCACGTATGATTACACGGTCAGTCACCATCGAGGACATCGATGACCTGTACCTGATGTGGAACGACCACATCAACGCCTCTGCCCTCTACCGTCGTGCCCTCCGCGAGGAAATGGACGTCCGCGGTGTCGACCCCGATGAACTCCGCGACCTCCTCGAACGGGCCCGCGAGCAGGGCTACACGCTCGAAGAGATCGCAGAGGAGACGAACCGCTTCGATGATCTCCAGTCACTCGTCGAGGAGCCACGGGGCTGCTCACCGACTGGAGAAGCTTCCAACGACTAACCCGCTATGACACAGGATAGTACTCCCTCCGACCCTGAGCGTAGCTCCGAAACAGACTCGTCGTCGGGAAGCAGGCTTCCCAGGCAAGCCGCAGTTACGATTGTCCTGCTGAGCCTGTTCGCCGTCCAACCCGCTGCCGCACAGACCAACGCGGTCTGTAGCGCGGATAACCTCCCGAGTATGATTGAGGGATTCTTCCAGCTCACCACCGCGCTGGGGATCGTCGGCCTCGCCATCGTCTGGCAGGCTGACTCCCTCATAGAGATGTTCACCCTCAATCCCGAACAGAAGAAGGGCCTCAAGCGGCACAAACGCTCCGCGATGAAATCCGCCGTCGTCCTCGTGGTGCTCGGCCCGCTGTACACCGTCGCCGGGTCGATGATGGGCCTCCCGCTGGCCCAGTGTGTCGACCTCGTCCCCTGGTAAACCGCTCAACCCCCGCTGTGAGCCCTATGGAACGCCGAGAGCTCTCCATAATCATGGCCGCGCTGTGCGTGACGAGTGTAGTCACGGGTATCGTCACGGCTGCTCCACCACGGCCAGGAACGGAGGACAACGGGCTCACAGAGAACGAATCGGCGACGCTGTGGTCTCGCGACGCGGACGACTACATCAGCCAAGAGGAGTACCAAGAGCGGTACGGGGAGTCTCGGACCGCGATGCAACAGCTCGCGAACGGGACGGACATCACGTTCAAGCGCCCACCAGCGACCGCGGCGACGTGGACACGAAACGACTTCGAGGACCTGAACGCCGGCGGGTCGGACACCTCCATTCACCCACCTCACGCCTCGCTGGAAGACGGCGTCTACATCGAAGATGCACACGCCACGATATTCGCCGTCCAACCGTCGACGCGAGGCCATCTGGAGTCGGGTGAAACCCCGCTCTACATTGCGCCGAACGGAACGATGCGTGGGTTCGTCGACTACCGTGTCCGTGTCCCGAATGGGAGTTCGTCCGGGAATCGGACGGTCGAGTGGTCGTTGACGAACCACGAGGTCGACGAGGTCCGGCTCATCAACGATGGAACCACCATCGTTGAGCAAGAGGGCTCGCACACCCCTGCGTTGGAGTACCAGATTGAGGACGATTGGAGTACGACACTCACCCTCGAAGCCGAGATCGACGTTCGCTTGAAGAAGACCGTCCGGATCGACCGAGGTGATGAGACGGACGTCGATGTCACGTACCAGACCGAGTCGCTGAACGTCACAGATTCCATCGATGTCGAGATCTACGACCTTACGGCGTACCCCTACTACGCCGAATACCCGAACGGCGATGCCGGAGTGGCGATCTTCCAGTCCCGTCCCTGGCAGGGCTACACGCTAACCGAGAACGGAAGTGCTCGCGTTCGCGGTGTCTGGCGGTTCTACACCGCCCGGAACACGAACTGGGATACGCTCGTGCAGTCCAGCCGGACGGGGAGATCGACCGTCCAGTCCGACGCGATTCCCGTCTACGTTCACGCGTATCCCTCCCGGATCGGTCCCCGTGCTGAGCCAGTCCGTGATGGTCCCGAGATCATCGATACCTGGGGGACGGACCGTCCATCGCCGGTCGGAACCCTCGGCGAGAACATCAACATCGAGATCGTCAACCAGACCTACACGACGACGTATGGTCTCGCCGTCCGCGCCGAGACAGTCGACCGTGAGGATCTCCACGTTGCAGGCATCGTTCGTGGAGTAAACGCCTCTATCGTCGCCCCTGACGCCGGCTCTGAGCGACAGCTCCGGCGCAGTAACCTCTCCGTCGAGGTGATCCAGCAAAACCAGTCACAGGCGACGCTCCGTATTGAGCTTCGAGATAACCAGACGGGGACTCCGATTGGACTCGGCGGAGGCGGTCGCCGGTATCCGATCGGTGGCGGGGCTCGGAACGGATACATCACCATCGCGGATCAGCGGGTCGAAACGAACGCGTCTGGCGTCGCAATCGTGACGGTGGAGCAGCCGGGAATCTACACCGCCCGGTATCACCCTGGGTCGTGGCTTGGCCACAATCCCGCCTACGTGAGTGATACGGCGACGGCCCGCTGGCATCCACTCGGGACAATCGAGGGCTGGTTTGCTCTCTTCGTCGAGGTCGGATGGCAACTGCTCCCCTTCTTCGTGATGTTCTACGCCGGGAAGCGGCTCCTGCGGATGCTCGGCCCCGAAGACATCTTCCAGAACAATCCATGACTCGAGACAATCACCACCTCAGCAGACGGACCGCCCTCCGAACAGTCGCCGGCGCCGCGCTCGCGAGTGTGGCCGGATGCCTGGACAGTAACGGAAGCACCACTCCGAATGGGAGCGAGAGCCCCGCAGATGGGTCGGGAGTGTTCCAGCAGGTGACCGTCGATGGAACAGCACTCGTCGTCGAGTTCGCCGCCGACTCAGAGTTCGACCAGATCAACCTCATTCAGCCGAATGGGGAGCTGTTCGGTCAGCGGGAAGTCGCTGCGGGGTCACAACAGGTTTCCTTCGAACTCGGAACGAGCTACGCACCCGGCGAGTACGAGGTTGTTGCTCTCAACGGTGAGGAGACGGTTGGTGAGAGTTCGTTCTCTGTCCAGCCGAACTTAGAAATCGTCGAGATGGGAATTGGCAGAAACCAACCCGAGGAAATGTGGGATGGACCAGAAGACAAGATCGAAGAGGAGGCCTTTGTTACCGTCGCAAATCGGGGAAGTGGACCTGATGCAGTAACGAAACTACTCTTCATCGGTGATGTTCCCTACCCCTCTGACGAGGAGGGTACGAACTACGCAGACGATGAAGATGTGAGCGGGATCTACGACCCTGAATCAGATTCGGAGGTCGAACAGGTCACAATCGCTCCAGGAGCCCAAGTCACGATTTACAGTTCACGCTCGCCATTTGCCTTCGTGCCTGGAGCAGGAACTTCCTGCTCGGACGAGGCGAAGACTGGCGAGTTCGAGCTGATCTTGGAAACACGGGTGGGTGGGGATCGCATTACGAAAACGTACAGCATCCAGTATTCAGCTTCTCAGGACTCAGATAGCTGTGATATTGCCATCAGTGAGGTCTAATCATGGTTGATCTAATCGACGTCGTACTGGAAGGGTTCAAAGAGGTCGTCGATTGGTTTGTCGGCCTCTTCATGGACGGTCTCCGCTCTGGCTACGAGACCCTCACTGAGGAGATGTTCGGAACACCGACACCAGATACCAACGGAGCATTCGTCTTCGGTGAACCCCAAAATGCACCTTGGCCTGCAATTCAGGATGCACTAGTCGGGGGTGAGATCATGTTGATCTCACTTCTTCTCCTCGTGATGTGCGTCCAAGGCCGACACACGGTTCGAATCTTCAATATCGGTAGTGCATACGAGGCCAGGCGCACCAAGAAAACCGCGTGGGTCGGTGCGTTCCTAATCATCACCTGGTACTGGGTGAGTATCCTCGGCCTCTACATCGTTGATGGGTTCACCGTCGCCCTGATGCCGAGTCTGAGTTCTTTGGGAGAGGCGATGCTAAACTTCCTCGAAGTCTCCCTTACGAACCCCGGACTTTCGCTCGTCTTCGCCCTGATCGGTGGTCTTTCGATGTGGGCCTTAGAGGCTCTCTACTACATTCGAGAGGTTCTACTCTACGTCTACGTGTACGGAATGCCGATTGCGTTCGCTCTTGCATATGGCAATATTCCGGTTCTCTCCGATATCGCGATGGGATTCAGCAAGCGATTCGTGCCATTAGCCGTCCTGCCTCTGCCGGCAGCGGTGGTTTTCAAAGGATACGATCTACTGTACTCGCAGAACGCTATCGCCCCGAGTAGCCCATTTTTACGCTACTTGGTCGCAGCGTCACTCCCCCTGATTGCGCTGTATCTGACTTGGAAGACGTTCAAGTACGCAACCCCACTGACAGCGAAGGTTCTGGGTGGCGCCACGAAGGGTGCGGCTCTCATCGGCGGCGTAGCTGCCGGGGCCTACGTTGGTGGGGCTGGCGTCGCGACGACCGCAGCCCGATGGGGGCCCAAGGCCGCCGCAGGGCACGCGGTCGCCCAGAAAGCAGCAGCTCGAGGGACGAACGGTGACGAAGACAGCGGGACGCCGTCCTACCGGCGGACCGAGAACGACCCTGGAAGCTACTAACAACCCATGTCGATAGATCAAGACGCAGCCGCACGGCGAATCATGGACCAGTTCGGTGAGGAGAGTCGTATCCCCTACCTCAACATCGAGGAGGGCGACGTGGGCGTCCTGATCGCCTTCCCGATCGTCGGCCTGTTCATCGCCGGCCTCACGGGCATCGAATCGCTTGCGCTTCCGTTCGTCGCCGGCGGCTTCGGCTTTGGCGTCGCCATCGTCTACGTCTCTCCCGATCACCTGAATGCGTGGACGTGGACCAAGGACGTCTATCGGTACGTCAAGCGGCCGCAGATTACGTTCAGTGCTCCCGAAGACGCCGACGGGAGCACCAACGAAACAGAGCGCAACGAGGGCGGCCTAGCGAACTACACGCCATTCAAGCCGGACGAGCGAACGCAGGACCTCACGAACATCGAGCGGGCGTGGCCGGGCGCAGGAGCCATTCAGCGGGACGACGGGACAATGGAGGCGTTCATCGAGATCGACCCCGACAACATGGATTTCGCGATGTCCGACGACTGGGCCCAACTCCAAGACGCTGGCGAGGACTTCGCCAACAAAGAGCTGGACTCGAAGCTCAAACTCCACGCGACGACCCGCTCGTTCCCGGTCGAACAGATCACGGAGAACATCGAAGACCGCCTGAACGACGAAGACGTCACGGAAAATCCGATTTTCAAGGAACTCCTCGAGGAGTACAGGGAGACACGTCCGAAGGAGATGCGAGAGCGCGGCATCCAGCAGGTGCGATACTACATCGGCGTCCAGGTCAGCCCGTTGGAGGTCTACGACCGCTTCCACGACGAGGGCACGCCCGCTGAGAAGCTCACCCAATTCCCCGTCATCGGCTTCCTGTTCAACCCGTTCGTCACCCGTCGTGAGGACCTCACCGATGTCGAACGTCGCGCCCAGATGTTCGAGAAGCTCGACAGCCGGGTGAACGACGTGCGGTCAGAGTTCATCCAACAGGCATCGGGCTGGTCCGCACGCCGGCTCAGCACGGTCGAACTGTTCGTCCTGAATATGGACTTCTGGAACGGTCGGGAACACGATTACGACGAGGCAGAGTGTATCGTTCGCGAACAACCGATCATCGGCCAGTCGCGCCGGGAGGATGCGTTCGATGCGTAGCGCGATCCTTCAAGCGGGAGGCGGCGTGGGCAGTCAGCTCGTCAGGTGGCTCTCCAGTCCGACCTCTACGGAGGGCGCAGCGCTCTATCTCCTCATCCTCGTCCTGCTCGGTATCGGTGGGAAACTCCTCTGGGACTGGTATACCGAAGACGACACGGAAGAAGTCGAGTTCTCGGATGTTCTCGACGAGGAGACACTCGAACAGGGCGAGGCCGAACGCCAGCTCCTCGACGACATCGCCGAGTCACACAAGACGGTGACCGCGCCGGCTGCGGCCGAGTGGGAGACGCGAGCCGCACGAGTCGGCGAGCAGTGGACGACGACGCTGTACATCGCCGACTACCCGGACTACCCCAACGACGGCTACCTCAGCGACCTCTTCGAGATGACCGACGTGCAGTTCGACCTGACGGCCCACATCACGCCGAAGAATCAGGAGCGGGCCCGGAACGAACTGCAGGACATCGCCGATGACCTCCAAGTGGATGCCGACCTCGAGCAGAGCGTCCGGAGTGCCTATCTGCAGGAGCGTGCCAACGAGGCCGCAGCGACGTACACAGCTGTCGAGAACGGCGCGAGCGTCTTCGACCAGGGGATGTTCATCACCGTTCGGGCCGACGAGAAGGACGACCTCAGAGACGCCGTCCAGAAGGTCAAGAGTGCGCTTCGTGACGACCCGGCGAACCTCACGCCGAAGACCGCGATCTGTCGGCAGGACCTCGCGCTTCAGTCCGCCGCGCCCATCGGCGACAACGAGTTCGGCCGAACGTCAATCGCGCTCGGCGGCGCCGTCGGTGCATTACTCTCCTCGCCACACAACGCGACGATCCTCGAGGAGGGCGGCGTCGAGTTCGGAATTCACAAGGACAACCAGAGTCCGGTGGTCATCGACCCGTTCGCTCGGGATAATGGGTACGCGATGTTCACCGTCGGCGATACGGGCTCGGGGAAGTCGTTCAGTTCCAAGCAGAACTTCATCCGATCTATCGAACAGAGCAAGGACCGCATCGGCATCATCCTCGAACCGCTGAACAACTGGGCTGGTGTCTCGGAAGCCCTCGACGCCAAACGGATCACGGTCGGCGGGACGCTCGGTCTGAATCCGCTTGAAATCCGAGAGACGCCGGAGCACGTCCAGCGGGCGATGGGTGAGGACGCGAGCCCGTTCAACGAGAAGCTCGACGACGCGATGAGCTTCCTCACGAACTTCTTCGCCCTCCGCGGTATCTCGCTGGGCGACCGGCGGACGACGCTCGAACTCGGGCTCAAGCGCGCCTACAAGCGCCAGGGCATCACTGACGACATCTCGACGCACAGCAATCCGAGCCCGACCATCCGCGACATGATGGACGTCTTCGAGGATATGGTCGACGACCCCGAGGAGTTCGTCGTGCGGTCCGACGAGGAAGCCGGGAAGATCAAAGAGGACGCAACGTGGCTGCTCGATCAGCTCCGCCCCTTCGAGGACGACGGTCGCCACGCGAATCTCGGGCAGGAATCCGATTTCGACATCCGGGACGAGAAGGTTATCTACCTCGATCTCGCCCAGCAGGAAGGGAGCGTCGACAGCAGCACGGCGCTGACGATGCAGCTCCTCATCTCGCTGGTGTACGAGCGAGCGAAGGTCTCGGACAAGGAGGTGGTGTTCTACATCGACGAGGCGCGCTACATTATGCAGGACGCCGCCAGTCTGGCGTTCCTCGAGACTGTCTTCCGGCACCACCGCCACCACGACCTCTCGATCCGGCTGGTCACACAGACCGTCGACGAGTTCTTCGAGCACGCCGAATCCGAGGCGATTCTCGATCAGTGTGCCGTCAAGCAGTTCCACCGCCTCGACGGGATGGACGAGGAGTGGGCCGACGAGTTCGGCCTGAACTACGCGCAGATGCGGTTCGTCCAGGATGCGGTGCCTGGAAACGAGGACGCCGGCTTCTCCGAGGCGCTGGTGGGCGTCGACGGCGAGTGGCGCGGCATCCAGGTCAAAGCGATGCCGAAAGAGAAGCAGGTCATCGACTTCGACCCGACCTCCCAAGTTCGGTCCTCACTCCCCGGCGCCGGCGACAGCGCTGCCGATAGCGAGATGGAGGAATTCCAAGCGGAGCTCGAAGAGCAAGTAACGAACGGAACGAACGAAACGAACACCACCGAAGATGAATCCGACGCCGTCGCTGCCGAGCCAGACGGCGGGTCAACGGAGGGGAGCGACGATGGCTGACTACCTGCGCGTCACTCCGACCTCCGAGCAACTCGATGCCGAAAGCATCCCCCGCGTCCTCGACAGCCTCCACAAACTGACCACGCCGGGGTCGTCAGGCCTCGGGGCAAAGCTGAACCCGCTCAACAGCGAGACACCGCCTCGGTTCGAGTTTCTCGCGATCAGTGATGGGCCGGATGAGCCGGTGGAGTTCTTCTACGGCGCCGATGCTCACCTCGATACAGTCGAAAAGCGGCTCCGCTCGATCTACCCGTCCACGTTCGATATCGAACGCGTCGACGTCGACGTCGCCGACCGTCTCATTCAGCCGGTCGAGTTGACACCAGAGGAGTTCGTCGACCACTACGAAGCCGGGCGGCTTCACTACGAGTTTGGTCCAGGGGAGCAGTACGAGCACGTCGACGAAAAGCCGGCTGACGGCGACGCAGCCAATACGGACCCGGTCGTCGACGGCGGCACGGTATCCGGCACAATTCCCGACCATCACGTTGTCGTCGGCGACTCCGTTCTCGAACTTGCCTCCCCCGAGACACTCCCTGAGGATGAGCAGCAGCCATCGATCGAGAAGCCGACGATGACGACGAGAGGTACGATCCTGGCACGGCCAGCCGAGGACGCCGTCTCCCCGCTCGGTGTCCAGTGGTGTGGGTCCGCGTCTCGGAAGCAGGACTGGATGACGTCGTTGACACCGTTCACAGCGGACGAGTCAGACGGGAATTTCTCCTCGGTCGACCAACCCGGTGCCGCGCTCGCGACGCTCATCGACCACCTGATGGAGGCGACAGCCCCGACCGCGTTCCAAGTCGTCTTCACACGACGCAGCAGCTGGCAGTCCGACGCGGAAGTGCGGAAAGAGGACCTCGTCGACGGCCGCGATACGTTCTTTCAAGAGGTCGTCGGGTCGTTCCTCGAGGTCGAGGACCATCGGAGCGACCAGGACGAACGGCAGATCAGTGAGTCCGTCGAGAAACGGATCGAGTACATCGATGCGAAGAACGCCAAACGGTCGTTCACGGCGAACATCCGCGCCGTCGGCGTCCCTACTGATGGCACTCGCGACGACCTCGATGCTCGCATGGATTCGCTCCTCCCGGTGTTTGACCCACTCGACGGGCCGTTCTACGAGGTCGAGGGACAGCGGTTCCGAGAGAGTGGTTTTCGTGAGAAAGCGAAGGAGAAGAACGCACGGGCCGCGCTCCAGCGTCTACTCAACCGAGAGCTGGCGACGGGCCGGGGGAAGACCCGGCCTGAGCTAGTTCTCTGTGGGACAGAACTCGCGAACTTCGTCCTTGTCCCTTCCTCCGAACAGTTGACCGTTGAGGGAACACGGGGGACTCGCGCCGAACAGCAGAGCCGCAATCCGCTCCCGTGGCCGAATCCCGACCTGATCCAGCAGTTCCAGGACGGAATGGAGATCGGGTATGCCCTCGACGATAACGGGGAGCCGCGACCGGATCCGATCCAAATCCCGCCGGACCTGTTGCCCACGCATTACGGGCGGTTCGCGTCGACTGGGGGTGGGAAGTCGAAGGCCATTATCAACGACGCCCTCTCCCTGCGCGAGTCGACTGGTGGGCCCGTCGTCATCGTCGATCCGAAGGGTGACGGGATGTGTGAGAACTACCTGCGCTGCCACTACGAGCGGTTCGGTGGCCTGGACGACGTCTACCACTTCCGCGTCCCCGAGACGATTCCCGCGTTCTCGTTCTTCGATATCCGCCCGGCGCTCGAAGCAGGCCGGAACCGCGAGGACGCGATTCAGGACAAGGTCGACCACTTCCACGACATCCTCCGGATGATCATGGGGCGCGAGCAGTACGGGCAGGCGTTCGTCGCGAACGAGATTCTCAGCTACCTCATCAAGGCGCTGTTCGACGAGGAGTACGGCAGCGACGTGTTCGGCCTGGACGACCTTTTCGCCGCCTCCCTCCGGATGCAGCGCGAGCAGACGATTCCCCCGGTCTCGGCGGACAACCAGAACATCGAGGAATCGCTGACGCGGCACTTCGCGAAGGACAACCACCAGTTCCAGGTGTCGATGGACGCCGTCGGGAACCGGCTCGACAAGCTCAAAGAGGACGCGCATCTCCGGCGGATCTTCAGCCACGTCCCCGAGCAGAACGACGCCGGGGAGTACGTCGACAACCGCTTCGACTTCCGCGAGTTCCTCGATGAAGACGCCACCATCATCTTCGACCTCGGCGACCTGCGGCCGGAGGCCCAGCGGGCGATCACCCTACTACTGTTGAGCAACCTCTGGGACGCCGTGCAGGTGCGCCGGCGTGACGGCCAGACCGACTACGAGAAGCTCACGAACCTCATCATCGAGGAGGCGGCGCCGGTCGCGTCGACGAAGCTCGTCTCCGAACAGCTCCTGCCGCAGGGCCGGTCGTTCGGCCTGAGTATGGGACTCGTGATGCAGTTCCCCGAACAGGTGCGGAATCGGAACGAGCGGGCCTATGACGAGGTGCTGAACAACATCAAGACGAAGCTCATCGGCAACATCTCGATCGAGCGCGACCTCGCGGAGTCGCTTGCCCACGAGGACCTCAGCCCGACCGAACTCCGCAACCGAATCAACACGCTCCCAAGTGGCGAGTGGATCGCCCAACTCCCGAGTCCGTCGTTCGGCGAGACTGGTCCGCCGCCGTTTTCGCTGAAACCGCTCCCGATTGCGCCAGGGCATCCAGAAAGCGACCAGCCGCTCACAGAGCCCCAGGAAGACCATTTCGAGTCCGTGTCCCGGCCACGGATGGTCGAGCGGACACAGGCCCAGTACGGGCTGACAGAGCCGACTGAGTCGAACACTGCTCCGGAGGAGACTGGCTGGGGGAGTTCGGGGGCTGAGACGACGGGCTCGGCTGCCGACGGCGACTCAGGAACGAACCCGACGCAATCCGCGTTCATCAGCGAATCGACGACCGAGGACGCGTCGACGTCGACCACGCAGCCCGAGACGGACAACTACCCAGATGCAGACGAGGCAGCGATGAGCCCCCTGTTCGGGCAGTCCACCGAGACGGACGAGGAACCAGCTGGTGACCAAGCAACGCAGCCGGAGAACGGGGCAACGCCCGTCCAGGAAAGTAACGTGCCCGTCCCCGATGACGAACTCCGACAACGCGGGCTCAGCCGTGACGACGTCCGGTTCCTGAATCGGGTCCTCGACGTGATGAACAGAGAGGACGACGAGTACACGCTGCTGGACAGGATGAGCCAGCTCCGGGACGAATACGACGACCTCCATGTGGAGCAGCTCGCGGAGCAGGACCTCCTGGAAGCGGACTCCGCGGCCGGGCGCAAGTACTACACCGCCCTCCCGGACGGTCGAGATCTCCTCGGGAGAGAATTGAAGGCGGGACCAGGAGCGGGGGATCTCGGCGAGAAAACGCCACACAAGGTTGGCGTCCGGCTCCTCGAGCTCTGGCTCCACCAGCGGGACGACGTCGGTCGCGTGGAACCGTACTACGAAACCGACGACGGCACGGTACTGGACGTGGCCGGCTTCGACGCTGACAGCGATCTCGTCTGGGCCGGCGAAGCAGAGCTCGCGAGTAACAATCGGCACGCCCCGGTCGAGGATTACGACAAACTCAGCGCGGTGGACGCCGACGCAATCTGGGCCTTCAACAATCGCGAGACGGCGCTCGACGTCCTGGATAGCCTTGCCGACGCCGATCGGATCGGCGAGCGGGTCAGCGGGCGGGCGGCACGGTCGTTCGCGACCATCAGAGACGCCGTCGACGAGTTCGATGCTGCGGGCCTGACCACCGTTCGGGGCTTCAAAAATCTCGACCAAGAACTCAACCAATGACCTGGCGACAGG
>ENA-ORCS01001152-ORCS01001152.1-marine-metagenome-genome-assembly--contig:-NODE-1152-length-12476-cov-18.532462_pt1 | contig 12476 bp, 13 predicted proteins | sample MGYA00237781_ERZ508513 | MGnify/ENA primary metagenome ERZ508513 (study PRJEB26184, sample SAMN06268793) | marine metagenome | isolation source: Eden Landing Ponds, San Francisco, CA, USA | place...
TCGTCCCAGCCGTCGGCCGTCCAGAACTCACCGAACTGTGCGCCGCGATGCAGCCCGTTCCAGTCGACGCCGACGATGTCGGCCGGTGGCTCGTCGCTGAGTGTCGGTCTGGTCAGCTGTCGAATGGCGTCGAGCTGCTTGGGCGGACTCCCGCCGAGGATGTGGACGCGCCGCCCTCTCCAATCGGCTGGGTCGGAGAACTCGTGGGCCAGGCGGTCGGCGTATCCCCGTGAATACCCGAGGACGAGGGTCTCGGGTATCGCGTCGATCACCGCCCGCGACTTCGGAACGACGATGAGCTCGGCCTCGGGATAGCTCGCTTGGATCTCACGAGCAGCAGCGACGTGGGCGTCGACGTCGTCGATTTCGTCGACGTCCCCGATGATCCCGACCGTGGGTTCGTACTCGAAGAAGCGGTCGACGAACCGCTCCAGATCGGGATTCCGGAAGTCGTTGTCGAGCATCCCGACAGGAATCTCGAGGTTCAGGTACTGGTCTGCTTGATACCCACAGTCTTCCCGAAACCCGGGAAGAAATCCGAGAGCTAGAGCATCAGCCGCGAATGGAGCTCGATGAAGGAACGCTATATGGTCTGCTTGTCTGGCGGCAGCGATGTCGCTAGCCGTGCTGGAGTCTGTACTCAAATCGAGGGACATGATTGGGATCGCGAGGTCGCTGCTGGCTGCCCCGCACCCATTCAGGGGCGCGAAAAACCGAGGCACAGCGGGTTAACCAACAATAGGGGAACTCACGCGGAACCTGTTGGTTAAGAACAGAGCTTACTCTTCGCCCTCACGGAGCTCTTCAGCCTTCCACTTGAGCCGGCGCAGGATCTGCGTTCGATTCTGGTGGGCGTTCTCGTAGGCAACACACTCTTGCAGAGTTTCCATATCCGGGATCGTCGCGATACCGGCCATGATCAGTCGGTAATTGGGTGCTTCGAGACGTTTCTCAGGTGGGAATTCATCATCACTCCCGTCGCTGATCGCGGACTGAGCCATCTCTGTTGGCCTCCACCTCTCGAGGGCTAGAAAACAGACTAAATGACTATGCCACCGACGCGGCGTCAGGCCATCGCCTCTTGGAATCGCTCACGCAGCGCGTCCTCACGTTCTTCGAACTGCTCGACTTTCTTCTACAGGTCGTCGCTGACGCGCTCGATGCTCGCGAGCGCTCGTTCACCGGCCAGCGACGCCTGTGACCCGTCGTCACCGTTCGCCTCTAACTGCTGCTCGTACGCCTGCTCGACGCGCTCGATCGTGCCTTCCGGATTGAACAGGATGTCGTTGGCGATGCGGACGTACTGATCGAGGGATGCCCCCTCTTTTCCCTGGAAGAAGTGGGTGAGGGCGTACGTCGCGCCGGAATGCAGCGTCCACATATCGATCTCGAACGGTGACGCGGCGTTGGCTTCTGCATCGCCGGAGGCACGCTCGGCTAGGTAGTCCGGGAAGCCCAGCAGGGTGTAGAACTCCGTGACGGTGAACGGGAGCTCCGAGAAGTCGAGGTCGATGTCCTGGGCGTCCCGGATGAACTCGAAGAGATCGTCGGCGACGAGTTCGACCTGTGCGAGGAGCTCCTCCCACCAGGTCCGGAAGTTTCGCACGTCGCCGACGTGTTTGATGACCTCCTTGTCGGTGAGCGAGCGCATCGTGTTCGAGCAGTAGCCATCCTGAGCGAAGCCCTCCACGTAGACGGCGTGCTCGCCGAAGAAGTCGTAGCCCGACGTGACGCCCATCGTGATCGGGTCCGACCGACCGGGGAGGCGCACCTCGAGGCCGTCGAACATGATGTCCATGTGGACCTCGCCGTCGCCTCGGTAGCGCCGAATCTCGCCGAACATCACGTCGCCCAGTGGCGTCTCGTCGATGGTCTCCTCGCGGAGGACCTCCTCCAGCGGGCCGTAGACATCGACCGGGTTGATGATCGAGTACGAGTCGGTCGGGATATGGAACAAGGAATCCATTTCGGCGTCCTCCTCACGGGCTTGCTCCCGAGCTCGACTCGGCTCGACGAGCGCATTGAACCGCTCCGTTTCGACCCACTCGTCGGTGTACGGATTCTGGTACGCCACGGTCGTTTCGACGGCCTGCGGGAGGTCACGGATCGCCTCGGCGAAGGTCACGGCGTTGTCGCCCCCGTGACGCTGTCGGTACCACTCGGGTAGTTCGGTGTCGGTACGTCTATCGACGCCAGCGAAGATGGTTCTCGACTCTGGGTCTCTCATTGCAGTCACCTTGACGCAGGAACGCTCATCGACGGCTGCCTGACTCGTCTCGCGCCCTGCGCCCCTCTGCCGGGCGCAACAACAACACTACGTTAACCAACACTTGCCCCAGAAGGATGGAAACCGTTGGTTAACCAAACCACCTCACGAGGGAGGCCTGTTCCCGGTCGGACTCAGCTGGGATTTCGCAGAGAAACCGCCACTTCGGCTGCTCTCGGATCTGCTTATCGGGGCGATTTCCCGCTTGACCGGGGTCCGTTTTACCGGTACAATGCCAGCCCTTGTCTCTGAGCGCTTTGATCATCGAGCCGTCGAAGTCGGCCCGCACGAACGTCAGCAGGAGCCGAACGCCCCGTCGCCGGCCGTGCCGACGCACGAACTGTTCCATCGACCGGGCGAGGGCGGCAGAGGCGAGATTAGGGAAATCGACGCCGATGCAAATCCGTGCTGCCTCGACGATTTCGTCGCCCTCGAATCGCGTCCCGTCGTACTCCAGCGAGCGAATCAGCGGATAGCGCCACGTAATCGCACCTAGGAGCTGGTCTTGGTAACAGAGTCCGTGATGGACGAGATTCGTCCGGGGGACATCGTCCATATAGGAGTGATGTGCTTCGTAGATCGCGCCGGCGACGTGGCGCGGGATCGATTCGATATGGACGCGCTCTGCGAACCGCAAACCGAGCGGCGCCGTGACCGGCTGGCCTTCCCGATGGATAGGACACGAGCACCCCTCGGGGGTAGGCGTATACTGAAAGCCGGTACTCCGTATTTGATCTAGAGAGTGTGTTTGGGTCACGAGTCGGTGTCGTCGGTGCGCTCCTGTCGGTCGTTGTATCGCTCCAGTTCACGCCCGATTTTCTCGAGCGCCTCGACACCACGTTCGAGGAGCTGATGGGTGGCTCGCGCCAGTCGAAGCGTCTCCATCAGTGCTCCCCCTCCGGGGGTTCGATGAGGCCGTTGCTCTCTTCGGCGAGTTCTTGGATTACCCGTTCCACGTCAGCCTCCTCGACAACTGTCCGATGTGCGAGCGGGGCAGGATATGCCCGGTCACCCTGGCTGCAGAGCACGACCAGCCACTCGTCGGTTCCATCCCCGAGTACGATGTAGTGGTCGCGGTCAGCGCGCTGGAAGACCCGCCGGTCCGGGCGGGAGACGGTTCGCCAGTTCTCGGGGAGCGTCGGTGACGGCCGTCCGCCGTCGGGGAGCGCGACGACGTCGTCGGTAAGGGTCGCCATCGCGGTGTCGATCTCCTCGCCGGTGAGGTGCCAGCACGCCGCTGCACCGTCGCACTCCAGTTGTGAGACCACCTGATTCCGGAACGCGATGTAGTGCTCACGGGCGAACTGCTCATCGTCGTAGTGGTCGAGGAGGAGCGCGCACGCAAGCTGGGCGGGCCCGCTACCACTGTACCCCCACTCGAACCCGCTTGGACTGTGGTTGACCAGGTCCAGACTGCGCTCGAGGGAGAGTCGCCGATGCTCCGAGAGGTTCAGAACGACGGCTTGGCCGTCGACGCGGAAGCCGACGTACTCGACTGTGTCTCGGTGGGACTGACCGGGCGATGCTACTGGACCCGATTCCGAACTTGCTACAGGTACGTTCCCGTTCATTCGTTGCTCGCGGGCGGTTCGGTGACCCCCGCACCCCTCTCAGGGGTTCAACAAACAGGATGGCGTAGCGTTCGGCAACGTATTTGGCAGTTGCAACGTACTGTCCACATAATTGAGGATGGCTGTACTGGACGATCTCTCGGGGTTCGAGTTCGAGGACGTGATGGAGGACGTGTTCCGCAACCTCGGCTACGAGAACGTCCGCCAGGCCGACCGCACGGCTGACGAGGGTCGCGACGTCATTATGGAGGAGGTCGTCGACGGCACGCGGCGCGCGATCATCGTCGAGTGCAAGCACACGGGGACGGTCGGGCGGCCGGTCGTCCAGAAGCTCCACTCCGCCATCGCGACGTTCGACTTCGACGGCCCCAAACGCGGAATGGTCGTCACGACGGGCCGGTTCACGAATCCGGCTCAGGAGTACGCCGACCGCCTCCAGCAGAACGACGACCCACATCCAATCGAGCTGCTCGACGGCGAGGACCTCCGGGAGATCGCCGATGAGATCGGCCTCGACCTCTACAACGGTCGCATCGAGATTCTCTGCGACGAGACGCTCCGCCCGTACGACCCGGCCGCCGACGTCGACGCGCCCGTCATCGAGGCGTTCCGCGACATCGAGAACATCGAGGCTACCGACCTGCCGGAACCGCACTCATCGGTGACGTTCCGCCCGGTGGTCGCGGTCACCGCGGACACGAACGCCGTCTTCGAAACGTCGGTGGGCGTTATCCACCGGATTAACGACCGGACGCGATTCGTTGCCCACGCTGAACGCGGGCAGCCACAGGTCGTCGACGAGGACGTCGCGACGCTGGTCACGGAGAACCTCCACGCGACGGTCGAACTCGATACCGAGCAGTTCGCGGAGGTGTTCGACGACATCGAAGAGCGCCGGTTCGGGCAGACCCAAACGGAGTACAAGGAGTGGGCCGTCGAGCGCCTCCAGCAGCATCACACGACGACGGTCACCTACACCGGCGACAACAACGTCACATACAACAAAACCTGTGAGCCGAACCGGTCGGACATCTCCGTCCAGTCGATCGAGCCAGTCTACCTCCCCGAGGTTCGGCACACGACTGACCTCCAAGAGTACACTTACCCCTACGAGTACTTCGCAGCGGGCCCGTCACGAGTGACCGCCGAGGACGGCATCCATCGGTGCGTCCACTGTGACACGAGCGGTGTCGATGAGACGTACACGTACTGTCCGAACTGCGGGGCCATCGCCTGCTCCAACCACATCAAAACGGAGCGGCTAGAAGGCGAGCCGATCTGTACGGGCTGTGCGATGACCGAACGGTTCGCGCTGAAGACGAAGTACTTCTACGACGAACAGAATCTTGAGGCGTTCCGCGAGGAGTACGCCGAGATGCCCCTCCACGAGAAGGCGCTGGAGAACAAGCTGCTAGCGGGAGGCGGTGTGGTCGCGGCGCTTCTGGTAGTCATTGGCCTACTCGTGGTCGGCGGCGTCATTTAGAACGACTGCACTTTCACGTAGGTTCAGCGAGTTTCTGTTCAGCAAGTCTTTCTGTAGACCTGATGGAGAGGGGAGAGCCCAGCACAAATGGGTGCTATGGCGCTGAAATGAAAATTAGAGGTTAGGTCAATTGCCGTAACATTCGAGGAAGCGCTTCAGTGACCGTCTTCGACAGGTCGAAATTCGAACTCGCGGCTGTTCGCCGGTGCGTCATCCGGGACCTCATTGTGATTGAGTAGGGACTCGGGCCACGCCTCATATGCGAGTCCGACCAGGAGCGGCTCAACTTCCGCTAGGTACGCTGGATAGCCGTACGGTCCTGGATACGCTTCTGGATCCCAGGCGCGAATCCATAGATACGTCTGTTCTTTGAGTTGGCGCGTCTCTTGTTCGAAGAATTCGCTCGCCCAACTGAGTTTCTTCGACTCCTCTCCGAATACTGTCTCCGAGAGTTCTCCTACGTGCCAATAGCTCCCGTCACCCCAGCGAGCGAAACTCCGTGTCCCGCTCCGGTCTTTCGCAATCTCCTCGAAGTTAGCACTCAGTTCGTTCTTTTTCCCGTACGCCTCACCTTTTCCGATGTACCGTGGGACAACATCTGAGGGGGAAGGATTGGCAGCGTTGAGTTGGAACAAGACGTAGAGTAAGCCACTCTCGCCCTCTTTCACGCCGTTCGTGTGAACACATCGGTTACCCTCTCGACGAATCCGTTCGTCAATGGCGTCGCTTCGCTTGAGCACTATTGAGGACCCGAGTGTCTTCGTCTCGACGACGAGGTCTTCGTCAGTCTCGAAGAGAGGTATCGGATCTGCTTCCTGAGGGTCTTTGATGTCTTGACAGATAGTCTTCTCAACCCACTCGTACCAGAGTTCGGTCTTACTCGCCGCAGTCACCTCCTCAGCGGGGAGTTCAGTGAGACGTGCCGCTTCCTCATTCAACGATTTGATATCCTCGTCAACCCATCCCTGACCTACTTTCCCCATCTCGTGGGGGACACGATTGGGGACGAAGTCGCGATTGGTGAACACGCGGTTGAACCGGGGGAGAGAGTGAACCAGACCGACCATCTTCCCCTCGAGTTCGTGCCGGTACGTCGGGTAGCCGTACGGACCTTTCTCCAGATCGTTGACATTGACCACCCACGCGTACAGCTGTGAATCCGATTTTTCGTAAATGGTCGCGATGTGATCATACTTCCCGTAACTCCCCCACGACCCATCATCTTCCCATTCCGAAATGGGGAGGGCGTCCCGCAGCTTTCTGAAGTGGTTCATTAGTCGACTCGCGACGTTGCTTGTTTCGCCGATGTACACTGGAACCACGTCGAAAGATCCGTCTACGGGTTCGTCAAGGAGGTATAGCATATACAGATAGTCACCCCTTCCCCGACCCAAGCGATACGTATCGTACTCGTCGGTCATCGATAAGTCCGAGCCGCTGTCGTTGACCATCGGAACTGGGTCCGGGGTTGCAGCCGACTGGATATCTGGGAGAATTGTCCTCCGCACAAGCTCTTCCCAGACCTCCTCTTTTGATCGTCTATCCGACATTACCTGGAGAAGACGCCAAACGATGATAAAGTTGGCTGGGACGAGTCAGAGCAATACTCGGCTTCCAGTTATTCTGCTAAAATACCCACAGGAGACTATGCCAAATGCGACACCTCGTCTGGCTCCTCGATGTCGTCGAACTCGCCGCTCTCGACAGGTTTCCAGTCCTCATCTGGCTTCGGGCTCCACCAGTCGACCTCGTAGGCGCCCGGTGCGCCGAGGATCTTCACGCGTGCCGACCCATCAGGCAGGTTGTGCCGGAGCTTCTCGTCAACGTGGAGGTTCCAGGTCGTGGCGGTGTCGAAGCAGGCGAGGACAGCCTCCTCGTAGCCGCGTGTCTCGCGGGATTCTTGGAGTTCGACCTGCGTGTTGCAGTTCTTGCAGAACACCCCCTCGAAAGGGATGTGGGTGAAGACCTCCTGCCCGCAGACGGGACACCAGAGGAACTCGAACAGTGCCTCACTGTGTCGGTTGAGTATTTCGAGACTCATCGTTGGACTGACCCAGTCGAACCGGGCCACCCCTCGTGCCCGGACGAAAAACAGCGAGGCGGACGTCCGTTCAGTTACCGCTCGGCGCCGTAGACGATGCGTGATGATGCTTCGTACCCACAGTCCGGACAGTCGAACCAGCGCTGGATCTTCGCCCCGTCTGCTGACTTCTCACCGACGAGGACGTCGTCGTTCGGGCACTCGGGACAATTCAGTTCGGGCGCAGGCAGCTTCCGGAGTTCGTCCCGGAACGATTTCCCCTCCTTTGTCTCGTACCCTCGCGACCACACTGGGTAGTCGTCGACGAGGATCGCGCCACGCCACTTGTAGTGGTAGGAGTCTGGCGCTCTGTGCAGGACCGCCCGAGCGCCAGTCTCGGTGTTTCGATACGCGAGCTTCGGCGTGCGACTTTCTCGCCGCCAGTTTGTGATCCGGGACATCTGTTAGAAGTGGACGTCGGCAGGGACGACCCAGAGATCCTCGCTCTCTTCGAGGACTCGATCCAGCTGTTCGCGGTGACGAATGCCGTTCGCGTATTCGTTGTATAGGAAGATTGTCGGCCCGTCGTATGCACCAACCTGATGGAAGGCATGGCGGGCGAGGTCTTCGTCGCGCATGATCTCCTCGTCTGAGTGCTCGTCAAGCGCTTCCTTCACCCGCTCAAGGTTGCGCTCGAACTCTTCTTTCGTCGCCTCCCAGCCACGCTCGACCAGATCTTGGCCATCGTCAGAATCGATCGGGGCTGCAGTCGGAAGGTCTCCCCACCGCGCTTTGCCCGCAACTGTTGTGTCGTTCTCATCGAATGTGACGTAGTAGTCGAAGACGGCGCTTGCGTGCGGGTCTGCGCCGACCAGACGATCGAACACCGTCTTTCCGCAGGCCAGGGCGTCGTCGTGGGTCGATGCCTCTACCAGTGCGTAAATCACCATGTGCATCTCGAACACCTCGAAACGCCGACGCACCCGGAGTCGTTGCTCGCTTGCTCCTGCTGCGCCGGCACCCATCGCCGGGGCTCGAAAAAACTCGCGCTTGCGGTCGGTTCTCAGGATTCGTCCACTTGGTCGACGGTGATGGTCAGATCCCCGGACTCGTAGTCCGCTTCGAAGTCGACGATGTACGCATCGGAGTCGTAGGCGGCGTGGTAGGCGCGGTGACAATCGAGGGACCCGGTCGCCTTGAAGTGGAAGAACGCGGCCGCCGTGTAGGGCTTGCTCTGGGTCTCGATCTGCGTCTCAACCGATGCCGGAAGCGCGATCTGTGGTGTGTCGGTGTCGATGCTTGCTGCGAACTCCTTGGCCTCCTCGACGGTCGCTTGCGAATGTGCTGGTGCTTCGCCAGTCAGCACGTTCACCGGGGTTTCCGTCTCGTCGGTGAAGAGGACGTCTTCGAAGGTGTGCGTCCCGAGGATCGCGTCGGGAGCTAACTCGCGATCGCCGAAGGGATCGTCAGCTGTTTCGTCTGTCATCAAATCACGAGCCTACGGCGGGGCTCACCCCTTCCTGCCCCTGAAAAACAGCAGCTGCCACGAAGCAGATCGTACTATGAGTGGTTCAGGCTCGCCTTCTCGAAGGGTGATTCCTCGGTCGGAATGAGCAGTTCCTGTCGGTCTCCGACTCGCTCGGCCAGCTTCCGTTTCAGGTACTGCCTCGCCGTCGACGGTGTGAACACGCCCTTGTCGAGCATGTCGCCGACGATGTCTTTGAGGGCCGCGAACTGGCCCTGCAGGTGGCCGTCGCCGACCGGCTCGCCGTCGTACCAGCGCACCGTCGCGAGCGCGCCGTTCCCGACCGTCTCGCCCTGTTCGACCGTCTCCGAGTCGTACTGCAGGCCGAACCACAGCGTCCGGTAGGCGGTCACCTCGAACGTCGTCGACACCACGAAGAACGCCTCATGGTGGAGGTAGTCGAGATGGTCAGCGACGATCTCGTCGAGGGTGAGCCCGGTGGCGCGGGGCTTCGGTTCAACGACCGTCGACGGCCGATCCTCGCCGGCGAGGTAGCCGTCGACCGCATCTGCCTCAAGGCCATCGGCTAGTTCAGCCAGCAGCTGTTTCGCCCACTTGGAGTCGGTGTCGTCGCCACCGAACGGCGACTCAGCCGAGATTCGGTGCTTGAGCTTCAGGTTGGCTGCGCCCCAATGGCTGTAGTGGAGCGTGTACTGTCCGTCTGTGCGTTCGTACGCAACGAGTGCGCGGTGTCCCATCGAGCAATCACCTCACGGGGCGATCGCGACTGGATCTCCCCGCACCCCTCCCGGGGGAAGAAAAACAAACAGCTGTGACCGGTTCGAACAGCCTACTGGGTTAGTTCTGTCCCGGCGATTATTCATAGTCCTGTACTAATAGTGGGGCAATGTCATTAGAGTCGGAAGAAATTCACCAGCTGCTAGAATGGGCAATTGACTGGCAACACGATATCAGCCGTAATTCGACACCTGATGCGTTTGAAGCAAGCGAACGCTCGTCGTCACCGTGGGCTCGCCATCGTTCAAATTATGCGTTCGAGAAACTAGCACAGGAGACTTTCCCGCTCTATGACTTGGGAATTGCTCCATCTGATATAATGTCAGATGTGATGGGCATCATCCAAGACCTGGCATTCGAATCGGACGCTGAGGTAGACTGGGACGAATATCACTATCCCGTTGAGGAATCGATTGAAGAAGATGGACTGGTATCGACGTACGAGGCAAAAGTCAATCAGGTCATTGCTGAAATCGGGCAGGGTGAGCAACTGGAAACTATCTTCTATTTCCCGTTGAATATACAATGGGCTGGCTCTCCGCCAGAAATTGAGATTTTCGATATTACCTTCCAGCCAATCTCTGAGTCTGAATGGTCTGAGCAGCTTTCAGAATTTAGAAGGTATCCCGACACATTCGGAACTGGGACGGTGGAGTCGCTGTGTGAGGATACAGATTATAGCTATTGGACGACGACTATTCAGTCGAAAGGACGTAGCTATGCAGCGAATAAGCTCAATACTGCTCTGAATCTGTTGTGTGCGAAGATCAATCATACACTCTATTGTTGGGAAATTCAGCGATTGAGCGAGCGGGACCAGTCCTCGCCAGGGAACCCACGGTGGTCATGGATACAAGAACCGATGGCTGTCCTTACAGCTGGCACTGACCATCCATTAGAGGTCGCCATCACTAATCGGAGTTCCCCCCGCACTGTGGACTTAGATTGGACTAATGGAGATCTGCCAGAGCGGTTTGAGGAGATCCCGTCATTCAATTATGGCGCTGATGGACTTACAGGGATATTCCAAGATGCTCTTTTAGAGTATCAGCGAGCAATGGTCGAGAAAGAACGTCAGAATGCATTTTTCGGATTTTGGCGGAGTATTGAAGAACTTACATTAGCCGGGCATGGTGAAAAAGGCGAAATCGTTGACCGGGCGATGTGGGCATATAGTGTCAGTGCCAGTGAGGCCCACGAAATATTTTTCAAAACCATCACTGAGCAGCTCTATGACACACGGAACAAATGGGTCCACGAAGCAAACTGGGGGGACATCTGGGAAATCCATGAACGCGTGGCCAAGTACTTAGCTGATTCATTGATTCAATTATATATAGACGATTTCTATGGGCTGGATCAAAACGTGGTGGCAGAGGCCTTCCGATATGCCCGTATGGAAGAGCCCCAGCGAGAAAAGAAGCAACGCCAGGCCAAACAACGTCTGGAGGCACTAAATGAACTCAATAATATCGAGCAAGACTGTCCATAGTTGATTTGGCGGTTTACAGGTTGGGCAAGTAGTGTGCGAAGCTCTCCGGCGGAGTCCTGAGCTAGCGAAGGTCTCGGAGAACTTCGACCCTCGCGATTCCGATGTCGTGGTCCGTAAGGTCCTAAACTTTCGTAGACCTCAAAGTCATCGTAGCCGTTCTAATTTTCGGCAGGATTTGGAAGCACCTCGTGGGAATCGTTCGTGCTGACGAGCAAACACTGCCTCGTAATGCTCCCGCTGGGACACCGCAGTCCCGTCTTCCTGCTCTGATTTTGTTGCAGTCCTTCCTCTGCCCGGCTTCGTGTCGTAGTGAGGGACGAAGAACGGTACTCGGACAATCGGGTCTGACGGCCACTCGCCGGGTCCTGTTCACTGTTGGCCGCGGACTGAACGCCAGGCACCGACACGGTTTCTGAATCCTCCGTGCCGGCCTCAGAACGGACACGCTCGCAGGTGGGGCGTGATGGAAAGCTGGCGTGATTTCCCCGCGCCGTGTAGACACAGGGATTCGCCGTTTCCATCCGACTCCCAGAGAGGTGTTTTCGTCCGACATTGACCGCGCCGACCACATCTCGGTCGCACTCATACTCACAGCTGGGACAGTAGAAGTGGCCGCCGTTGCGTAACTCGGTGTGATCTGTCGGGGCCTTCACGGTCTTGCCGCGTTCGCCACATCGCGGACAGTAGCGTGATGTCCCCCAGGGATTCACCGTCTCGACGTCGAGCCCGAGGAGGTCACCCTTGTACCGGAGCCGCTCAAGTAACTTCCCATGGGCCCACGTCGAGATGCTCCATGCCGTCACGCCACCCGTCTCTTCGGCCTCAAACTGCCCTAGCGACTCGAGGACGATCGTCTCGCACTCGTGAACGGCCGCGAGCCACACCAGCTGATTTGCTACATCGTGCTGGATCTGGTCGCGGAGACGTCGCTCCTTCCGTCGCGTCCGGCGATATTCGCTGAGGAGGTGAGCGAACTGCTCGGTATGGCTCTTGCCCTGTTGGCGGAGTTCGGCAAGGCGGCTGTCTATGCCCTCGGCGTCGGCTTTCACTCGAAACAGTTTGTCCTTCGCGTGGTGGTCGACGAAGTTGGGTGGCGCGATCTGGGATTCATCTTTCCCGTCTTCAGATCCGTCTAACACAACCGCAGTTGCCTGCTTTTTCACGCCGAGGTCCACAGCGAGAACACGGTCGGAAGTGGTGTCTACGGAGGTCTCGGGAACATCCACTGGCACGTCCAGCGTATAGCCGTATTCGGAGGAATGCAGTGTCGGCGCTTTCAGCTCCCCTGCCTCAAGCATCTCGTTGAACCGTTGGTGGGCTGGGAACCGTATTTCGTGCTCTGTCCAGTCGGCATACGAGTTGGGCGATAGCGAATCCGGCG
>ENA-ORCS01001157-ORCS01001157.1-marine-metagenome-genome-assembly--contig:-NODE-1157-length-12433-cov-6.679751_pt1 | contig 12433 bp, 13 predicted proteins | sample MGYA00237781_ERZ508513 | MGnify/ENA primary metagenome ERZ508513 (study PRJEB26184, sample SAMN06268793) | marine metagenome | isolation source: Eden Landing Ponds, San Francisco, CA, USA | place...
GTCGATCACATGGAAGCCGAATTCGGCGAGGATGTATACAAGACTGACGTGACGGAAGCGGCTATGGCCGTCGCCCAAGAGAATCCAGAATTCGTTGCGGCGAAACTCGAAGAGTGGGGATACGGTTGGTCCTGAATAGCTTTCGTGTCGGCTGAGGAGTATACCATCGGGCCCATGCTGGGTTTTCCACTCGTCGCTCTCGCTTTCTCTCTTTCGTGAACGAGAGCAGATGTTGGAAGACCCTCACAACCCTCACCTATGGAAATTCCGCTACCCGAACAAACCACCGTTGACGCAATAATTCCTTGGATCGTGTAGACTGCTGGGCAGAGAGGAGAGTGAAAACCACCAGATTGTGGCCTGATTGCTGTCTCCCCATCCCGCCGGCGGAGGACATCTTGATCGAGACAGTAGTCACTCACGCTACTGCAATCTCCCACTGAGCGCCGACGAGGCGGCGCTCAGGTCACAGTCTCCTCACGCACTCACGCCGGGTGGATCGTACACCTCCTCTCGGCCGAGCATGTGATAGAGCGACACCAGTAACTTCCGGGCGGTTGCGATAATCGCCTCGTTCGAACTCTTTTTTCCTGCTAACCGGTCGTAGAACCGCCGCAAGTACTCGTCTTCACAGGTATGGATTGCTGTTCGTGCACACTGGACCAGAATCCACCGTAACCGACCTGATCCTTGTTTCGAGATGCCACCCTCGAACCGCGAGTCGCCAGACTCGCGGATCACCGGGTTCAACTCGGCGTAGCTCACCACTGCTTTGTCCCCGTCAAATCGGCTGATCTCGCCCAACTCGGCGTAGATCATCAGCGCCGAATAATAGCTCACGCCGGGATTCGTCATCAAGCGCTGGGTCTCAGCCAGAGACCCAGCGCGGTCTTCAATCGCGGCTTCGAGCCGATCGATCTCGTCGGTTAGTGTCTCGATCATCGTGAGATACGACGCCAACAACTCGTCCCACGGGACCGGGAGCGAGAGTTCCCGCAAGAACTCTCGTCCCTCGACACTCAGCGGCATCATCTTCCGTGTGAGGCCGTGATCAGCCAGCAACCCGTGGATCTTGTTCGCGTACTCGGTGCGGCTTTGAACCAGCTTTTGTCGCCCGCTCACAAGTGCGCGGGCTTCCCTGATTTGGTCGGTTGGAACGTAGCTTTCCGGCACTGAATCCAACCGCACCATCCGCGCCAGTTCTTTTGCGTCAACGCGATCAGTCTTCGTATCGGCGTTAGCGATCAGCTTCAGCTTGCCAGGACTGGCAACAGTCACATCCAAATACTCCGACAGCGTATCGTGGATGTGGTAGTAGTTGCTGGTCGCCTCGATCGCGGCTTGGGCACCAACATACCGCTGGGCGATGTCGTCGAGGTTCACGTTCTCGACGCGAACCTCTTCGACGATTTCACCAGCCTCGTCCAGTACTGCCACCTGTGCGTACCGCTTGTGAACGTCAATTCCAAGGTACATGAATTGTCGCTCCGGGACGCCAGTACGTGAAACAGGGACTTACGGCTCTGTTGAAATCCTATTAGTTCGACACCTTTCCGCTGAAACAGCTGTTAGGTGACCTTGTTTAGACGCCTGAATTTAGCCGAGTTGACGGCCTTATTGAGAAGGGCCGGTTCCACGACCCAACAAAGAGTGACGGTTCGGACTGCCGTGTTGAATAGATGTTGAGTCTGCTCTGTTGAATAGCGAACTCTGAGGTCGAAGGAAGCAACGCCGATTTTGAGACCGCGACCCTCAACCGCTCACAAGCCGACTCAAATTCTGCCTGCCTACTCAACTACCGCTATTCAACAGAGCAGATTCTTCGACGGTAGATGGGTCTGAAGACGCATCCGGCGGCGGGTGATAGTGTTCCGGGCCGGGAACCTGGATGTAGCCGCCGTTATGTGGGTGTCGGCCCCATCGGAGATTGACTCCTCCAGAGTCCGTGTAGTGGTATTTGTAGTCGTTGCGGGTCGTCCACTGGACGTCGATCCGTGACCGTTCAGCTGACTGCAGCCCGTCGTCGTACTCAACTTTGAGCGCTCGCGGATTCAGAAAATCGTCCAGTGTCGCCGTCGCAAGCGGTTCGTTGTCGTTGAAGAGATCGCGGATTGCAAGCAGCGCCGGTCGGTCGATAGGTCCGCGTAACGAGTGTGATTCGGTCTGGCCTCCCGTCATCGATCACGAGGACGACACGGTTTCGTTGTCCGTCTAGGACTCCATATCGACGAACTTCTCAGCGTTCGCTATCGAGAGGGCGGCGTTGGCGAACGCGAGGTTTCGCCGCGTCGTCTTCCATTCTCGGATAGTTTCCTCATCGGGTTCTTCACCTGTGCGTGTGGATTCGTCGAGTAGTGCATTCGTCTGATCGACAGCCAGTTCTTCCGGCGACTCGACACCGTACTCCTGCTGGAATTCCCCGATTTGGTCGCGCATCTCCGCGATACGGTCGCGGAGTTCCTCGGTCGAAACTTCCGACAAAATATCCGCCGCTTGTTCGACGACGAGCGACTCTGCGGAACGTCGATACAGGGTTGCGCCGTTCGCCCCTGTTTCGGTAGTTACGAACCCGTCGTCAGCGAGCGTGTTGAGATGTTTTCGCGCAGTCTTCGGAGAGGTGTGAGCATGGTCTGCGAGAGTGTCCGCATCCGTCGGTGCATAGGTCCGACTGACTACTTCTCTGACGCGCTCGTACGGAGTGGTTCCCGCCACCCAATCTTCCCTGACTGCCTGGTTGATATCCTCGAATGGTTCTGGTTCAGCGGGACCAGTCATGTGTATGACTCGTCGGTAGAGGAATATAGTTTTTTGGTAGAATATTATATTTCTTCTAATTGCCTCACAGACGTAATGTCGGATTTTTGTGAACCAGCCGTTGAATTCCACGAGTCGGTGCTCACGATAGCGAGGAAGGGTATCGAATCCGCAGCTACCGGCGGTGAGTGGTCTGAATTGATACTCTCTACTCGTCAGGTTGTATCGAATCCCCGAACTCCTCCTGAAATCCTTCGACGATCCGTCCGAGCGGAGACTGGAGCGCGAATTCGGCGTCCTCTTTGGCTTCGAGGAGATGTGTTCGCCGTTTCCCCGAGTACTCGTCTGCCATGCGCTCTAATTCGTGTGCGAGCGCCTCGACGGTTTCCTCGTCTTCGAGCGAATCGTACGTTCGAAAGATGTCTTGGAGGGCGCGTTTGGCCGACTGCCTGACGCGCCCGTCGTCGTCCGTGATGGCCTCCAGCAGGAAGCCGCAGAGTGCGTCGGTCTGGTCTCGAACGTCCGCTTCATCTGCGCCGATCGACCGATCGTCGTTATCGACCGCCATCACCGTCGAAATCCCCGGGACGAGTTGCTCCCCGACCCGCACAGTGGACTGGCGGACGTACCCGTCATCACCCGCGGCATACATCTCGGTCAACTCGTCGAAACAGACGTCGAAGAGTTCGATCCGTTCTCCGAGGTCCATGTCTTTGATCTCGTCGATCACTTCGTTGACACGGTCTGAATCGCCGGATTCGAGGGCCGTCGAAAACTCTGCCCACTGCTCGTTCATGTACGTAGCTACTGGTGTCACGTCTATAATCGGTGAGGGTTTCGAAACGAACGACGAGTCGAACTCTTACGCGGTTTTCGAAGGACATCCTGGACAGGTGCAACACCGAAGTCAGTACCCATACGACGGGAGTACAGAGTAGTAGTGGGTTCCGCACCGAGTCCGCATGTGAAGGGTGGCGCACCTGATTCCCGTCGACGGGGTGAATCAGTCTTGGGTGCGGATCCACTGAGCGATTTGCCGACTGAATACGTCGTAGACCTCTAGCCCGGTCTGGAGGGTTACATACACTTCGTCGTACTCAACCGTGCCGTATTCGTGAGCCAGCACGTTCCTGAACCCGACGGCCGCGACGAGCGTCTGCGTCGTTTCCTCATCGATCACGTCTTTGCGGCCGAGGATACGAATTGCCTCCTTGGACGCGTCGCCGTCGTATTCAAAGTCGTGCGTAGCGATGTGTTGGGCGAGATCAGTACACGCCTGGATGGCGTTCTCAAACATCCGCTCGACAGCACGTTGCTCGGTCGTTTTCGTGAGAAGATCCTCGCGGGAGAGTGACTGTTGTTTTGCCTTCAGTTCACCGTGGTACTGCTCGATCTGTTCGAGTTTCTTCGAGACGATCCGTTCGTCAGCCACGTAATCCGTCCTCCGCGATACGATCGATTACATCCTGCTGGTGACGGCGAATCTCGTCGCGTCGCTCCTCGAACGACGCTTTGATATCCCTTTTGAACTGGCGGAATGCCTGTTCGTTACCGCAGAGAAACTCGCCATTGACCGCGTCGTGAGCCACATCAAGCGGAAGGTCTTCGATGTCAGAGAGATCGATAAACGGGGCGTCCGCTTGCTGGAGGTCCCCCGAGAGGAAACACCGCTTCTGGAAGCGTTCGTGGGAGGAAAGATCATCGGCGAACTTGACAGCGAAATCGAGATCGGACGACGAGCGCGAGTCACCCGTGACCTGCGAGCCGAACGCCACCACGAATTCGATATCCGGATGACGACAGAGCGACTCTTCGAGCGTGGTAAACAGCTGCGAGTGCTCGTCACTCGCTTCCATACCTGAACCAAGAGCGTCTCATTCCAAAAGAATTCCGCTCCTCAGGTGTTACCACTGGTTTCGAGTATCTCGCACTTCGACGAAAGGGATTCTGCTTCAGTGCACACTACGTAGCAGTACTCCGAATTACAGATAGAGAGATTCGCTCTTCTGCAATGGACCTGCAATACAGCGGGTTACCGACCGATTGTTCCTTGGCGGGTAATCGATGCGTCGGGATTGATGAGGAAGGCGACCAATATCGAATCCTCTTGTGCAGTCACAGTCACTCTTTCCTCGTTCACGAGCAGTCCGCTTTCTGTCTCACCGAAGTGACTATCGTTTGCCTCGACTGCACCCTCGAAGACGTAGAAGTACGTGTCCCATCCCGCGATTGATGGAAGCTCGACACTGACGTTCTCGTCGAGTCGTACGTCGTAGAGATGCACGTCGTTGCGCACGTAGAACGGAGCGTCCGTATTCTCCGGTCCAAAGAGGTGCCGCCACTCGTTGGCAGCGAACGCCGGGATGGGGCCGTGCTGGATGTTCGGTTCCAGATCGAGCGCATGGGGTCTGACGAAGATCTGTAACATCCGGAGCGGTGGGTCATCCGGCAGGGTTCGCTCTTCGTGCCAGAACCCGCTCCCCGAGTTCATCACCATGAGGTGCTCGGCGTCACTGATCAACTTGTTTCCGTCCCCATCGTCGTGGCGCATCACGCCTGCCGGCACCCAAGAAACGATCTCGTCGTTACGGTGCTGATGCATCGAAATCAGTGTATCTGGATCCAGGAACGACTCGACAACCGTAGCGAGCGGCCCATATCCATGATCGTCATGACTGGGAAGGTTCCGTCCGGGAAAGTTGAAGTGGATCCTAAATCGTCCCTGGTTTTGGGACACATCCGTTCGCGAGGCCTTGTAGAGAGCCACTTCGGAATCGGCGTTCATGATACCGATTCCTAGGGATTAGAGCGCATATATGTCTGTGGCGTCCGAACGAAAAGCTATCAATTTGAGATCTACTATCAGTTGTCCTGACCTTGTTGTTCGGGAATCACTATGTTCCATACCCATAAGCCTCCCTGAGCTTCTCTAGACTCAATTCCTGCCATCCTTCGACCAACTTGACGACGCTTTCGTCAACAGTGAATCGCCTCGGGGTCAAGCCCCGAGGCTTCCTGCTTCGATGACGCGCTTTGCAGACACCGAGGTGGTCTCCGTAGGGAGTGCAGTCTCCACAGGCGTGTCTTCGGGCCATCCCAGCCCTAGTTCAGAAAAGCCGCGTTGAAGGACGTTCATCGCCGCATTCGCATCACGATCACATTCGGACCCACAACTCGGACAGGAGTGTTCTCGCACCCAAACGGGCTTCGCCGTCTCCACACCGCACGACGCACACTCCTTCGTCGTTCCGTTTGCTTCCACCTGAACGACGTGCGTGCCGTACAACTCTGCCTTGTACTCAAGGAGGGTGATGAATTGCCGCCACGCCGCATCCTGCTTGTTGCGAGCGTTATACGACTGTTCCAACATCCCTTTCACGTCCAAATCCTCAACGAACACCGCGTCGTACTCGCGGACGAGCCACGTCGTAATCTTGTGCTGATAGTCTAGCACCTTCCGGCGGATGTGACGCTTGACCTTTGCCACTTCCCGGCGCTGTTTCTCGTAGTTGTTCGACCCTTTCTGCTTCCGTGAGAGCTTGCGTTGCTCGCGGTGGAGCCGTTCGTACTCGTCATCGAGATCAAGCCAATCCACAGTTAACCCATCCGAGGTGTGGATGTAGTTGCGGATGCCGAGGTCGATACCCACGCTGGTGCTTGAATCTAACCCGTCCAACGCGGGTTCTTCTGGAAGGTCAGTGTCGTCGGTTTCGAGACCAAATGAGACGAACCAGTCACCGGTCGTCTCTTTTTTGACCGTGACTTCCTTGATGTCTGCCTCAACCGGAATCGTGCGGTGGTATCGGATTTTGATGTCTCCGATTTTGGAGAGCCAGAGTGTCGCGTGTCGGCCACTCGTGTTTTTGAGTTCGAAGCCGGACTGCGAAAACGTCATACTCTGGAACTCTCTCGGTGACTTCCAATTGAGTTTCCCGACCGTTCGACCGTTCTCTTTCTGTTCGGAGAGTCCGTCGAGGTTCTGGTAGAACCGTGTGACGGTTCGTTGCAAAGCCTTCGAGTTGACCTCCGAGAAGACGGAGAACTCGTCTTTCCAATCGGGAAGTCGGTAGTGGTGTTTGTACGCGGAGCCGATGTCGTCGGCATCCACGTTCTCGTATTCGTACAGAGTGTAGTTGTACGCTTGGCGATGAATGTCGATATGATGTTCCAGTTCAGCCGCTACCTCTTGTGTCGGGTATGCAGGGTAACGGTGACTGTACTCCATCGCTGTCTATTGATTGTTGATATATTTACTTAATGGTTTGTATCTTGTGCGGCGATTCATCCCCTCCCTACTCACTCGCAATACTCGCTCCTTGAGGAAGGGGCATTCTCGCCTCATTCTGGTAAAACGGTTCAGATTCGGGTCGAAATGGTCAGTCGACCCTGGGCGACCGATCCGGAGGGCGAGCCACGGAGAGGGCTCGCAGTCTCGGACGACGGGCCCGGAATACCCGCAAGTGAGCGTGAGCGAATTGTCGAGGCCGGATATTCACGGAGCGAAGACGGAACCGGATTCGGTCTCGCAATCGTCTCAGAAATCGTCGAGGCACATGGATGGACACTTTCGATCGAGGAAAGTGCCGAGGGCGGGGCACGCTTCGAGATTCTAGATATCGACCGGCCGGATTAGCTGTATTGGCTACAGACTCGTCGGATTCCGTCTGCAAAGTCGATATCGGGCTCCCAGCCGGTCGCTTCCCGCAACTTCGTCGCGTCAGCGCAGGTGTCGTGAACGTAGACTGATTCCGGGATCGGGTTCTCGACGTATTCGGGTTCGACATCGGTCCCGAGTTCGTCGTTGAGCATCTCGACGACGGTGTTGAACGAGTAGCGTTCGCCAGTGCCGACGTTGTAAACCCCTTCGACGTGGTTTTCCGCGGTCAGGATCGCGCCGCGAACGATATCGGAGACGTGCGTGAAATCCCGGGTCTGCGTGCCGTCGCCGTAGAGTACGGGCGAGTTGCCGTTGGCAATATCGTCGGCGAACTGCGCGATCACGTTCGCGTACTCACCTTTGTGTTCTTCCGCGCCGCCGTAGCCCTGATAGACCGAGAAAAATCGCAGGCCGGCCATCGTCATGTCGTAGTGCTTGGCGAAGTACTCCGCGTAGCGCTCGCGGGCCAGCTTCGAGGCCTCATAGCCAGTGTTGACCTCGACAGGCATGTCCTCGGGCGAGGGTTCAGTTCGGGTGCCGTAGATCGAGGACGTCGAGGCGTAGACGACAGTGTCACAGCCGTCCTGGCGGGCTTGCTCAACAGTGTTGACGAATCCCTCGACATTGACGCGGGCCCCACGCTGGGGATTCTCCTCGTGCATCGCGTATGAGGAGCGAGCAGCCAGGTGAAAGACTACGTCCACGTCTGTCGGCAGGTCCGTCCCGACGACGGTCTGTTCGTGGAACTCAACGTCGTCGACGAGGTTCTCGGGCGTCCCGAGTGAACAGTCGTCAACAACGATCACGTCGTTGTCCGCAGCGAGTCGATTAGCGAGGTTCGAGCCGATGAATCCGGCGCCGCCGGTTACGAGTATGCGGTTTCCGTCCATGCGCGAATCAGCACGTGCCGGGGGCAAAGACGTTTCGCTGTCGGACTAGATGGAATGGTTTTCAACATTGGATAGCCAAGGGCAGGTACATATGGTCAGCTGGCTCCACGGTCGTGACCGGAAAATAGGAGACGTCGAGGTGAATCCCCAGAACAGTGATGAGTCAACGGGGATGGCGTCGTCGACACGTCGGCGATACTTACAGACGCTCGGCGCGGTGACCGTGGGGGCGGGGGCAGTGGGCGAAACGACCGGACTGGCAAGTGCGCAGAGAGCGTCGTGGCCACAGTTCGGCTACGACACGGCAAACACGGGACACGCGCCCGACAATCGGGCACCGACGGTTAATGCGACCGAGCAATGGAGTGTTACCGACGCTTCGACGAGTGGATCAGCACCCGTTGTTTCGGACGGCCGTCTGTTCGTGACTGTCGACGACGACGTGTACGGGTACGACCTGGAAAGCGGTGACAGGTTGTGGCGACTCCGGGGCCGGAATGTAATCGGTTCGATGCCGGCGGTCGCCAATGGAACAGTCTATGTCGGCATCGATAATCGGATTCGTGCGGTTTCCGCGGCCACTGGTGCCGACTGGGGCGGCAGTTGGAGTTATGACATGGATGGGCACGTCGAAACTACGCCAGCCGTCTCCGATGGCGTCGTCTATATCGGAAGTACGGATAGTGAATGGGGGCCAATATACGCTCTGGACGCTACGAGCGGCGACGAGATCTGGTCAGCGTCAACTTGGGCCGCAATACACGCATCGCCTGCGGTCGCGAACGGAACCGTCTACGTTGGCAACGATGACGGGAACGTCTACGCGATGGACGCGGCAACCGGGGCCGAGAGATGGACATACAGCACGATCACTGCAACAATCCGATCGCCCGTCGTGGTCGGATCGAGTGCGGTGTTCGTCGTTGACAGTGGGGGGACACTCCATGCAATCCAGAACGGCTCAGGCCTCTGGTCGGCCGACCTCGGTGTCGCCCCAGGCGTAACTCCAGCAGTCGTCACACCGCGTGACGGAAGCGGTCTCGGAACAGAGACAGTGTATGTCCCTGACAGTCAAGGGACAATGTACGCCCTGGCAGCATCTGACGGACGAGAGCAGTGGACGACCAGCATTGATGGTGGCGGGATGACACCGACAGTAGCCGAACGAACGGTCTTTGTCGGAACGACCGGCGGGACGATACATGCGTTCGAGGCGAGCAGCGGAAACGAGCGGTACGCCGCCGATGCTGGAGCAGCGGTCCAATCGGCACCGTCAGTCGCAAACGGCCGCATGTACGTCCGTACGGCAGACACTGTCTCTGTCTTCTCCGAAAACCTGAGAGCGATCTTTGAACTCGAACCGTCGGAACCAAAGACCGGGGAAACGATCACCTTCGATGCCGCACCGTCCGGTCCCGACCAGCTAATATCATCGTACGAATGGTCGATCAACGGCCAAGAGGCGACCGGACGGACTGTCCAGACCTCATTCGATGAAATCGACAACTACAGCGTCACGTTGACGGTCAGGGGTGAGAACGGACTCGTCGGGACGACGGAGCGACTGGTGCCGGTTAGCGGACAGTCGCCAACGGCAGTGATCGAGTATACGCCCTCGGAGCCGAATCCAAACGAAACGGTCACGTTCAACGCGGCGCAGTCAACTGATCCGGACGGCGAAATCGTCTCGTACCGGTGGCTGATCGGCACGGAGTCAACGTCGGGACAGCAAGTCGAACACACATTTCGCCAAGCCGGGGAGTTCCACGTGCAACTGACAGTGGAAGACGAGACCGGAAAAACCGATACAGTCCAGGAAGTATGCGTGGTTTCGGAGCCGACGCCGACACCTACTGATCCAACGCCAACTGCTACGCCAACGCCGCCAGATCCGGCCCCGACAGCAACGAACGAGACCAGCGACAAAACCGAGAGCAGCGATCCGAGCGAAGATGAGTTGCTCCCGATCGGAGCGGGCGCGCTGACGACGTTAACCGGTATCGCTGGCTGGCTCCACTTCGGCCGCGGCGTGCCAAGCGACGTACAAAACGTCGATCACACTCGAAAAGGCCAGCGAAGAGACGACACAGCGGAACCATCGGACGACGAGTCCGAATCGGAAACGGAGCCATAGTGAATACGAGTATACCGGCCGTGCCGGCCTGCGTCGAGACGTGACCACCAGCACCGGGGACTTTAAGTCATATTATAACGAAAAACCAGTAATGTCATCGATCGAATTGACGCCCAGTCAACGAAATATTCTGCAAGAGCTCGTCAATCTCTACCGTGAGCGAGAAAGTGCAGTCAAAGGCGAAGATATCGCCGGGCAGGTCGATCGAAACCCGGGGACGATCAGAAACCAGATGCAGAGCCTCAAAGCCCTACAGTTGGTCGAAGGGGTACCAGGGCCGAAAGGCGGCTACAAGCCGACGGCCAACGCCTACGACGCGTTACAGATACAGGAGATGGAACAGCCAGCGGAGGTCCCACTCTTTCACGACGGCGAACAGGTCGAGTTCGCAAACGTCGAAGAGATCAACCTGACGAGTGTCCACCATCCGGAGAAGTGTCGGGCCGAAATTAAACTCCAGGGTTCGATCGGCGAATTCGATGAAGGAGACACCGTCACTGTCGGCCCGACGCCGCTGTCGAAACTGCAGATTGTCGGAACAGTCAACGGGAAAGACGACACCGCAAACAGCCTCATCCTGACGATCGACGATATGCTCGCGCCGGCCGAAGAGCCGGAACACTAACGCTGGACGGTCGCGCCGACCGCGTCCAATTCGTCGAAGAAGTCAGGAAACGATACGTCGACGTGTTCGATTCCTTCGACAGTCGTGGTGCCATCGGCGACGAGCCCAGCGACCGAGAGTGACATAACGATCCGGTGGTCCGCGCGCCCGTCGACAGTCGTGCCTTCGAGGTTGCTTTCACCACCGTGGATCGTGAGCGAGTCGTGTTCTTCCTCGACTGTGGCGCCCATCGCAGTGAGTGATTCAGCCATTGCGGCGACACGATCAGTTTCCTTGTAACGGACGTGCTCGCAGTCAACGATCCGCGTGGTGCCGTCCGCGACAGCCCCGAGGACGGCGATCGTCGGCAGCAAGTCCGGTGTGTCCGCGACGCTGACCTCGACACCTGTGAGGTCCGATCGCGTAACGTCGATCTTACCCGCCTCCCGATTCCAGGTGAGGTCGGCACCCATCCGCTGGAGGACGTCGACAATTGCGTCATCGCCCTGTGCGCTGGGATACGCGCCCGTGACAGTCAGACCATCGGGCGCAGCGAGCGCGCCCATCGCCAGCAGATACGAGATCGACGAGAAATCGCCAGGAACGGTGTATTCGCCGCCGGCGGGATCGTAGGACTGTCCGCCCGCGACCGCGAACCCGTCGGCCGTCGACTCGGCGTCGATCCCGAACGCCTCTAGGACTTCGAGTGTGATGTCGACGTAGGGGGCTGATTTGAGTTCGGTTTCGAGGGTGATCTCGATACCCTCGTCGGTGATCGCACCGGCCATCAACAGGGCAGTGATGTACTGCGAAGAGACATCTCCCGGAATAGAGACGCGACCGCCCTCGACGGGACCGCCAACGACGAGCGGGGCCTGGCCGTTACGTCGGGTGCTCTCTGCGCGGCCGTCAAGTTGGTCAATGGCATCGAGGAGCGGCCCCTGGGGTCGTGAGCGGAGGGAATCGTCACCAGTGAGGACGGTTAACCCGTCGCCGAGGGCGGCCGTAGCCGTCACGAGTCGCATCGTCGTCCCGCTGTTGGCACAGTCGATCACGTCATCAGGGACCTGGGGGTAGCCGTCGAAGCCCGTCACGTCGAGACGGTCGTCAGAGCGTTCGACACTGCCACCGTAGGCCGCAACCGCGCGCATCGTTGCTTTCGTGTCCGCGCTCACCAGCGGATCCCGGACGGTCGCGCCGTCCGCATAGCCGGCTGCCAAAATCGCTCGATGCGTGTAGCTTTTCGAGGGCGGGGCCTGGACGGTCCCGCCGACCGTCGATGTCGATATGTCTGCGTCCATATGCCACCTCTCGGCGGCCTGGGTCAAACCACTTGCTACTGGTATTCGATATCGATCGGGAACAACGCGTCGTAGGCGGTAGCCGTGATAGTG
>ENA-ORCS01001160-ORCS01001160.1-marine-metagenome-genome-assembly--contig:-NODE-1160-length-12421-cov-4.625648_pt1 | contig 12421 bp, 12 predicted proteins | sample MGYA00237781_ERZ508513 | MGnify/ENA primary metagenome ERZ508513 (study PRJEB26184, sample SAMN06268793) | marine metagenome | isolation source: Eden Landing Ponds, San Francisco, CA, USA | place...
CTTCGCGAGTTGCGGGTCTTTGATCACGAGAAACTGATCTCGCGTACCGACGAACTCCGCTATCGCTGGAGCCACTGTGTGTGGGGGGTCTGTCATCGTCGTGGGTTGCTTGGGAGTTGCTTCGGCGCCGATGTGGGATGGACGCCGGTTTGACACATCCGACACAGGGGTCGCGTTAGTGGAGCGTTTTCCCCGTGTGAACGTTTCTCGTTCCGGATGCGATGGTTCGTCTTTGAGGGTCGATTGATTTAAACTTGTCGATTAACTTACATGAGCATAGATACCTCTCCCCGTCCGGACGACGCGGTCGCCCGGTGACGGGAGAGGTGAGCAAACATACATAATCCAGCAACGATGTTATAACTATCGGCAGTGGAACAGATCGGGAACCATTGCAGTGGTGTGGAACGGTATCCCGGTCTAGTGGAGGCGTGGACCATGCAACCTGCACACGTTCCGATTTTTGTGCGAATTTCATGCGTACTGTTGCACTATTCCGGAACAGTAAGGGGCGAACGGGTAGTACGGTCCGGGTATGCGCACCTATCTGGCGCCACTTGGCTTCGACAGTCGACGTGTCGTCCGGCCAGTTCTGAGCGAGGGCCTTGAGGAAGGTGACCGCGTCGTCCTCCTTCAACCTGCCACCGGATCGGACCGTGGCGAAGACGCACTGGGAGACGTGAGAGACGTCCTCACCCAGGTCGTTGCGGATCTCGACTTAGAAACCGACACGTTACCGTACTCCGATTTCGTGGAGACGACGCTGTACTGCACCGACCTCATTGCGGCGGCCAACGGTGAAACGATCGTCATTCTGGGCGGTGGGGCCCGGGAACTCCTCCTTCCACTTACCGTCGCGACGTTCACGAGTACCGACGACGTGGATACAATCCTTCAGGTCGGCGACATCGACAGTAGCGTTCGTCGGATCCCCCTGTTGAACCTCCGGGGGAACGTTTCGGATGCCGAGGCGGGATTGCTTGACGATCTTGCTAATCTGGAGACCCCGCTATCTATCAGTCAGATCGCAAACGAGCTCGGGAAGTCGAAGAGTACGATCGCACGCCATGTCGATAGTTTAGAATCAGAGGGTTTTGTTGATTCAACCAAAGATGGACGGTCGAAAACAGTTTCGATAACCGATAGTGGACGGATATTCCTGAAGACGTGGGTTCGGACGAGGATTTGATAGATCTGATTTTCTCAGTTACCGTCTCGCTGATGGCAAGCGGTGGCCGAGATAAATCCATCAAGCATTTTTCAACTTCTGAATCGTCAGCTTCGTTCGTTTCGTGTAGTGCTTCGAGGCGTGACTGCGGTCAAAGCCAGAGGCATCGATCCCGACGACACCGTTGGTCGGGAGAAGTGTAACTGAGATATTGAGAAGAACTCTCCAAACAGCCATGTCAAGGCGGTTGAACGCCTTACACAATGTCGAAGGAGACGGGATTTCCTCAAGATCGAGGGCGCTTTGAATTCGGGGCATCTCGATAAGCTCGTCAAGGAGCGTCCGGTACGTCGTATTCTTCCGAACCTTGAGACAGAGGAGGACGATGTGTTGATGAAGTGTGTACCGCCGTTTCGAGAATTTCGATGAGTAACGAGCGGCAGCTCGCCGAGCCAAGTGCATCGCTTGCTCAACGAACCGGAGTAACCGCGACTTCGGAAGGGCTTCCATCCGGTCAGACTACCGGGCGAACCTGTAACTCTCTGAGGATTTCAACAAAGCCATTCGTTTCTATCGTTGAGTTCGGGTATTTATTCGACCGAGTAGAGGTGCGTTATGAAATCTGAGAGGAGTCAGAACAAGGTTTGAGAAGCTCTGTTTGCCCATCTCTTCGATGCCTATAATAAGACGGCTTTGAGAGTGTCTGCAGCAGTCTTCTCAACAGACATCCATACAGTTCCGGCATTACATAAGGGGGTTGCAATCCCTTTTGGAAACGAACAAAACGAGGAAAACCCTCGTAACGAGGAAAACTATAGAAACGAATGAATTTAGTTCAACGAACAAAACGAATAGCTGGTTTTAACATCCCTGTGCTCCTTTCATCCAGTGAAACCCCTCATCGAACGCACTGAGCCAAACGAAATAAACGAATAAAACGAACTCAACGATAGAAACGAACTTATGCCTGACACTAACACTGCACGAATCACTGTGGCGAATCAGAAGGGAGGCGCGGGGAAGACGACTGATGTCATTCATTCTGGCGGCGCACTCTCCGCTCGAGGGCACGACGTACTCCTGGTCGATATCGACTATCACGGAGGCCTCACCTGCTCACTCGGCTACGACGAACTATACTACGACACCGACCGTACGACGCTCTTCGACATCCTGGATTTCGATCAGATGGAATCGGTGAACGAAATCATCGTCGAGCACGAGGAGTTCGATATCCTCCCCGCCAGCGAGAAGCTCGCGAACAACAAGAACATCCAGACACTGCTGGAAGCGCCAAAAAGCCGAGAGCGACTGGGGATGGCACTCGACGAGCTTGACAGTGATTACGACTACATCATCGTCGATACGCCGCCATCGCTAAACGTCCTCACCGATAACGCGCTCGTCGCGACTGGGAACGTCGTTATCCCCGTCCTTCCCGAGAAACTCAACGCCAACAGCCTCCAGATTTTCGCGAAGCAGCTGGGATCGCTTGAGCCAGCGTATGGTGACATCAACCGTCTCGCGATTGTGTGCAACCGAGTGGAGCGAAACGCGGAACACCGCAACACCATCGAAGAAATCGAGTCAGCGTACTCTCTCCCGATCTTTGAGATTCCGAAACGTACTGATCTCTCTCAATCCATCGGCGAAGGCGTGTCCATATTCGGCTTTGGGAAGGAGAACGCACGCGTCGAAGATGCTCGCAACCTGTTCAACGAGATCGCCGACCTGTTCGACGAGACGTTCGAGAAGACCGCACCTGAGGAAGTGAAAGCATGACCGAGGGCTGGGGAGATGCCTCTGGCATTGAAGGAAACTACGAGGACGAGGATGATGAGGCCGAATCCAGCGAAACGAGTGAAGTGGACGAAGCAGTGGAAACCGATTCATCGACCGAAACGCCTGAATCGAATTCAACGAGCAAAACGAGCGGAACGAGTGAAACGAAGACGAACATCAAGGACGAATGGAACGGGCGAACGATCTACATCCCGGACGGCATCCTCGATGAGATGGAGGATACGTACCTCGAATCGCAGTTGAAGCTACGAAAAGCTGGCCAGGATGAGTTCAAGAAGAACCGCCATTTCTACCCTCTACTCGTACAGTTTGGCCTTGAGGCGCTCGCTGATGCGGATGCTGATGAGATTCAGTCTCGGCTGTCGAACCTTGGGAACGAATAGATGCGGGTACGAAAGGATCGTGATTTCACGGGAAGTCAGACTCCGTCGAAAGACGACTTGAGTTCACTCATTTAGTACTTGCTCTAGTCGCTCGCGTCGCTCGATGACGTTCTGTTCGCGGTAGGACTCGTGGGTGGTTTCGATCGACTCGTGTCGGAGGGTTTCCTGGGCAAGCTCGGCGTCCTGTGCGTAGAGATCGCTACCGAGGCCTCTTCGTCCGCCGTGGGGCTTCAGGTACTCGCCATCGATCTCGACGTCGGCGCTCTCACAGAGCCGTTTCATCACTGTTCGGGCACCGTTCTTCGAGAGCGCCGGCGGGGCGATTTCATGCTCTCGAAGGACTGCCATAGCGGTCGTATCGTCCAATGCTGATTCGACGGCCTCATCGTCCCATCCTCGTTCCCTGAGCCCGTTCTCGGCGGCTCGAGCAAGCGACGGGTGATGTCGCGACGGGAACACAGGCCAGTCATCGGTAGCCGGTTTCTGGACAGTGCGATGGCGCGCCAGACTCTCGACGACTCGGTCGGTCAGGGGGATCGGCTGTTGTTCGCGCGTCTTGCCGAAGACTCGGGCGATACCACGGTCCAGGTCGACGTTTGCCCACCGAAGCCCGTTGCGGTGGTCATCGCGGGGGTCGTTGAACAGCTCTGCGCCGCGGGCCCCCGTGAGTGCGAGCATCGTCACTATCGCCCGGTCGCGGAAGGTTCGCTCTCGTTCGTCTGTAGATCCGTCGAGTGCGGCGTGGGCGCGTTCGTTCACAAACCCGAGCAGCGCGTCGCGTGCATCAGCAGACCAGAACTGGCGGTCGTGGTCGCCGTGGTGTTCTGGGAGCCCCTCTTTCACGCGGTTTGGCCGGGCTGGATTTGCATCGAGGCGTTCGTCATCGACGCACCAGCCGAGGAAGGCCCGGGCGATTGTGAAGTAGGGGCCATTCGCGTGAGCGGAGGCCGCCGAGAGCGCGTCCTCGTCGTCGTGTACGCGTTCTCGCAGCCACTGGGCGTACCGACGACAGTCGAGTACGTCTAGGTCTTTGAGGCTCGTCACGGCCCGCTGGCGTGCCAGGTACTCGGCGAACGTGCTGAGGACGAGTTCGTTGTTCGCCCGGTAGTTCCCCGAATTGAGGCTTGCGAGCCGCGCGTCGATCGCGGCTTCGATGTCAGTCTCGGCATCTGAACCCCCGGATTCGCTGCCTGTCATCGGTTCGGATGCGGAGACGGCGGGCACCCACTTCAATTTACTGTGTCTTTTCGTACAAAGACATAGTAAAATACCAATATCCCTATTCGCCCGATATCAGAGCATAGAAGCACTATATCCGTGACACTCTAAGATATAAACTATATAACGCTATATGTATTTTCTGGCGGGGAAGTTGAGACTACACCGGATTTCGCGGGGCTGTGATGCGTGGGTTCGACCGAATCCGGTAGCAGAAACTGCTTCAGATCGCGTTCTGAACGGGCGTTCCTAATGGGTGAGCAACTAATTTGGAGTGTTTCCGAAACCGCGGGTAGTGTAGCCACTCAGACGCCGCGCTACCACCCGCAGAGATTCTCGCTATCCGATGTTGCATCACATCCGTTTCCTCCGGAGTCGCGGTTTCCGCGGGCCACAACGCGACGAACCGGACATAGCTCACTATCTGCCGTCTCCCCCGCCGGTTGGAGGTATCCATCGCGTGGTCGAGGTCGAATTAACTGTCCTCTCAGCGGCGAAAGAGGCACTGCTTGCGTACCGCTCGCTCGGTTCGCGGTTCTGTGCGAACTCTCCAGTCGGTTGTCGTTTGGTCCCTGTGGTAGCCAAGTAGCGCACAGGCCGGGTGTCATGGGTCAGTACTGTAATCACCTGCGATAGACAGATGTATTTGGGAAGAACTCAACCCACGCGAACCAGAACAATTCGCTCCGCTCGTTCGCACGAGTGAGAGTCGCTCCTTCGAGAGGATCGTCGAGAGCGCGACCGGACAGTTTTTCCCAGCGCGAACCGCCGGCGCGTATGTGCCGATCTCCGGCGTTCTCGAAGACGAGGACCTCGCCGTTGACCCGTCGCTCGAAAGCTGACATTGACCCCTCGGCTGTGGTTGTGACCACGACTGGAAGACCAGCCACGGTGTCGTTCACTGTCGTGTTTTCGCCGATTTCCCCCAGCGGGTACGCTTTCGTCCGACCGTCGTGGCGAACGCCAAGAACAATCGCCTTGGGGTGGAGGCGGTCGTCTTCGAACTCGTTGTACCCGACCCCGATCGCCTCGTTCTCGTCGTATCCGACGTACGGGTTTTCGGCGTACGACCGGATCCCTCGCTCTCCCTCGCCGACAGTTTCTGATGCCGGCGGCGGGAGAAGGACCGAGGTCTCGGGGTGGCTCTCGCGCCAGGCTCCCCACGTCGTCAGGTTCGACGGGATGAACTGAAGCGTGTCTCCCGTCCGGGGACCGTGGATCGCCGTTCCCAGGAGTTGGCTCCAGAGACTCCCGGTCAGTCGGTCGTACATCACCAGGTCGGAGTTCCACAGCAACCCCGAGACGCCGAATCGAGTCGCCTCGCCAGCGACTCGTCGCTCGGCCGTGACGCCGCTACCACAGAGCGGGCAGTACGTCACGAGCACCGGGCCGGCCATCTCGTCGTTGACTACTTCGTGCCAGTTCAGGACCCGGAGTGGGTAGGCGCGCGTCAGTCCGCCCCGTTCTACGCCGATCACCCTGTCCCCGTCGTTCAGCGCGAGTTCCTCGTCGTCGCCACCCGCGCCGGACCAATCGCGGGCGAATGCGGGTTCTGTGATCGCTGGGATGGCGTCCTCTCTGACTACGCGATGCAGGTTCTCCCGCGGAATCGGTAGGCCGTAGTCTGTCGGAATCGTCGCAGCCTCGACCGAAGTCGCCGTTACGGTCTTGTCGCCTCCCGTCGTCTCCGGACCTGACGGCGTGCTCTCACTGCTCGGCTCGGGTCCGTCCCGCTCGTTGGTCACGCGAGCGACGTCCGGATCTGTGGAGTCCCCGCTGTCGTCTCCGCCGAGGCCCGTACAGCCGGCGAACGTCGCGCCCGCTGCGAGTGTCGCGAGGTACCGGCGTCGGTCCATCGCGCTACCGTAAGGCGAGAGTCGTAATAATCCATCGGCGATTGTGTGGGGACAACTCACATTCGGACTGCGTGATCCCGTGAGGACGGCCCGTCCGATCGCAAGCACCGTCTGAATCGACTGTGTGGCCCGTTGTGGCGGTTTTCGATAACCTGAGAGACTATCACGCGGTTCTGCTGGGACGCGTCTCGCGTATTGTTTCCTCCTATCGCTTGGTCTCGCACGACGGAGCGACTCTCTCGAATCAATGGAGAACAGGTCGGCCTGTGATCGAAAATTACGAGACTCTGGGCCGATGGTACCCGTACCACCGATGAGCCGAACAGCCGCGCGATACGAGTGGACAGAGGGAATGGCGGAGATCAGTGGGCTCGGTGGGGAATACGAGCGCACCTGCCGGCAGATGGTCACCGCGGGCGCGCGGTGGCTGGGGGAAAACGAGGGGCCGACCGTCCAACTTTCCGAGAGTGAGAACGTAACAGTCAGGATCGACGACAGAAACGGGCGGAAAGAAAAACTACGTGCGTATATGGTTGAGTCCGCCGACGTTGAGCCGACGGCGTCAATGCTCCACGTCAGCATGAAACACGCACTATACGCAGACGGCATCGGGTGGGAGGCTTACGTGTCCCGACTAGAAGATGGAGACTAGCAGGGACGACTCGGATCCGAAGAGACGACCCGGATCTGCGATCGCTGTGACGAACTCACGTCGGCAGTAGCGTATCCGACTCGCAAGTTTCACCACGAGAGATTATTCGACAGAACCAGACGACGCTGGCGCTCACCTGCCGACCCCGGTCTAATTCGTGACTCTCTCCGGGGGCGCTCCGGCGTGCGCTCGCGCTAGAAACAACAGGTTATATTTGGGTGAACAATGATGCCGTGAACTGTCGATGGTCGTCAGTGCGAGCCTCGCCACAGTCGTCGTCGCCGGTGTCGCCAGCGCGTTTATGGCCTGGTCGATCGGTGCGGGATCGAGCGGGTCCACGCCATTTGCTCCAGCAGTTGGGGCCAACGCGATCACGACACTTCGGGCGGCGTTCATCGTCGGTATCCTGGGACTCACTGGAGCCGTCCTGCAGGGCGCGAACGTCACCGAAGCAGTCGGACGGGAGTTGATCGTCGGGACGACGCTATCGCCAGTTGCAGCGACGGTGGCACTACTCGTTGCCGGGGGACTCGTCGCTGTCGGCGTGTTCACCGGCTATCCGATCGCAACAGCGTTCACCGTCACGGGTGCGGTCGTAGGGACGGGTATGGCTCTGGGCGGTCAGCCCGCGTGGGACAAGTATCTCCAGATCGGCACGCTGTGGGTGTTAGTGCCAGTTGTCGGGGGAACGACAGCGTACGGTGTCGGTCGTTTGCTCCGCGGGGACTCGCTCTCGACACCCATGGTGGTCTCGGGGCTCGGTGCCATTGTCGGCGGAATCGTCGTCAACCTCCAGTTCACCGCCCTGGGCCCCGGCAGTGAGAGCGCTTCCCTCGCTGGCGTCGCCGCGACCGCTACCGACTGGCCGGCGTTCGTGGGGACCTCCGTGACGACCGTTGGGTTGGCGGGGGCGACTGGGGGGATCCTGTTCCGGCGCGTCTCGATCCGTCCTGACGTCGCGAATCGGGAGTTTCTACTCGCGCTCGGGGCACTCGTAGCGTTCTCCGCTGGCGGTACGCAAGTCGGACTCGCGCTCGGTCCGCTCCTCCCGTTGCTGGACTCGTACGACATCCCGCTTGCGCTCGTTCTCGTCGGCGGTGGGATCGGCCTCCTCGCAGGGTCGTGGACCGGCGCCCCGCGGATGATCAAGGCGCTCTCGCAGGACTACTCTTCGCTCGACCCCGAGTTGTCGATAGCAGCGTTGATCCCGTCGTTCGCTATCGCCCAGACCGCGGTCTTTTTCGGAATCCCCGTCTCGTTCAACGAGATCATCGTCTCGGCGATCGTCGGGAGCGGTCTCGCCGGCGGAGGAAGCGACGTCGGTCGCGACAAAGTCGCCAGAACCGTTGGGGCCTGGGCCGGGTCACTGGCACTGTCGTTCGCAGCGGGCTACGCCGGCTACACGGTCGTGACGATGGCCTCGGGGTGACCCGTTGGTCAGTTCGCCCTGACCGACCACTCTTCGACAGTCGGGTCGTCGGCGCGCTCGCGCCGCTCGTCGAGGTCCGCTCGGAGTCGCGCGAGGGCGTCGGCATGATCCGGATTGTCCGCGAGATTCTCGGTCTGCCAGGGGTCTGCGTCGACATCGAACAGTTGAGTGTGGCGGTCGCCGTCCACGTGGCATTCGACGAGCGCGTACTGATCGGTCCGCAAGCCCCGTTGTTCGTCCCCGTACGCGGTGAAAAGTGAGTCCCGAGGCCCGTCTGCGCCGTCTCGGATCGTTCGGGCGAGACTCTCGCCCTCGAGTTCTGCGGGGGCCTCCACTCCGGCAAGGTCAGCGAGCGTCGGGTAGAGGTCGTGGTGGTAGCTGAACGCGTCGCGACGCTCGGCCTCGGGGACGCCGGGGCCGGTGAACACGAGCGGGACGCGGACGCTGTGGTCGTAGAGGTTCTGTTTGCCCATGAGTCCGTGCTGGCCGACCGCGAGTCCGTGATCGGCGGTGAAGACGACGATGGTATCCTCGCGCTGGCCGGTCCGCTCGAGGGCGTCGAGTATCCGCCCGACCTGCGCGTCGAGGTGGCTGACGATCGCATAGTAGTCGGCCAGGTGGCGGCGGACCTCGTCGGGGTCTCGCGGGTGACCGGCCAGGTCCTCGTCACGGATGTGAAGCGACCCATTGTCGAACGGGTGTTTCGGCCTGAAGTTGGCCGGGAGCTCGATGTCGGAAGGATCGTACAGCGCGTGGTACTCGCCGGGCGCCGTTCGCGGGTCGTGGGGCGCCATGAACGCCGCGTACGCGAAGAACGGTCGGTCTTCCTGGGCGGCGTGGTGGTCGGTGAGGAACTCGACCGTAGTCTCGGCGAACAGCTCGCTGGAGTGAGTCCCCGACTCGTAACGGTCGTAGGTCTGGCGGACTGGCTGGGGGCCGCGCTTGTCGCCCGGGAGGAACCGATGGGGCTTGTCTTCGCGGTACTCCCCCAGGGGGTGTCGGTCGCTGACGGGGACGTTCCAGTGGTTGCCCATCCCGCCGAAGAAGACGTTCCGGCCCGCGTCGAAACAGCGGTTGAACGCCTCCTGCCCGTTGTGCCACTTGCCGGTGCCGAAGGTCCTGTAGCCGGCCTCGCCGAAAGCCTCGGGGAGCGCCGGACAGTCTGTCGGGATCCCGCCGGGCCCGTCGAGGTGGAACAGCGACCTGGCGCCGTGGATCATCGACCGTGCCGGGACGCAGACCGCGCCGTGTTCTGACCCCATGTTGTGAGCGCATGTGACCGCACACCCGCTCTCGACGAGGCGGTCGAGGTTCGGCGTCTCGACCCCGGTGGGACCGAGCGCACCGACAGCGTCGAACCGCAGGTCGTCCGCGACCAGCATCAGGACGTTCGGCTCTTCGTGCCGACTCATGCTCGATACCACTTCCAGGAGGGTAAAAAGAACTCCGGCGTTCCGGCGGGCTGACCGGCGTCCCGAATTCGTCGCCCGCGAGGTCGATTCCCGGTTTACTGTCTGCCGACGGGGGGTCTGGCGGTCGAACCGAAAGAATTAGTGTCGACAGAGAGGCCGGACATTGCATGGTACGCGAGCAGTACTCCGTCGGGATCGTCGGCTGCGGAACGATGGGCAGAGCACACGGACGCGCCTACCGCGAGCACGACCGGACAGAGATAGAGGCCGTCACGGACCTCGACGAGGCGACCCGGACGGCGTTCGCCGACGAGTTCGGGGTCGCGGAGACGTACGAGGACCACGCTGCGATGCTCACAGCGAGCGACCTCGACGTCGTGTCCGTCTGTACGCTCCACCAGACACACGCGGACATCGTCGTCGATGTCGCGGAGGCCGGCGTGGCGGGGATCCGCTGCGAGAAGCCGATGGCCACGAGTCTCGGCGAGGCGATGGACATGGCGGACGCCGCCGACCGGAACGACGCGAAGCTCTCGATCGGCCACCAGCGGCGGTTCGACCCCGTAAACGAGAAAGCACGTGACCTGGTAGCCGACGGCGCCATCGGCGAGGTCCGCACGGTTATCGGTCGACAGGGCAGCGGCCTGCTCAACTGGGGTACCCACGTCATCGACATGGTCCGGTACCTCCTTGAGGACCCCGGATACGAGTGGGTGATGGGGCAGGTGGAGCGCGAGACCGACCGTCACGAGCGCGGCCTCGCCATCGAGGACCGCTGTCTCGGGCACGTGTGTTTCGACGACGGCGCGCGACTCACCTACGAGAGTGACATGCCGGACCCCGCGATCGGCGACGCGATGATCCAGGTGACGGGCTCGGAGGGCGTCATGGAACTGGCCCTGGACTCGTCGGTGACCGTCACGAACGCTGACGGGACCGCCGAGTACGCGCCCGACGCCCAGCGGTCGACTCACTACCGCTACGTCGACGATTTCGTCGCGTGGCTCGACGGCGACCGTCCCGACCACCGCTGTAGCGCCGACCGCGCGCTCGTCGGCATGGAGATCATGATGGTGATGTACGAGTCCGCACGGACGCGTGGCGTCGTCGAGTCGCCGCTGCGGACGCGAGCCAACCCGCTGCACGAAATGATCGACGCGGGTGACCTCCCTGTCGAGTACCCCGGTGCGTACGACATCCGGCTTCCGTACGCGAGCGTCAGGCGGGACGCGACGAGTCGCGACGGGTGAGTGCGGGCCGGTCGAGACTACGTCGACGGTACCCCTCGAGTATTTTTGCCCGTGGTCGGTGACGCCCCCTTCTCCCGGCCTGGAACGCCGCTCTGTCTCGTCCCAAATTTTTTGGTCGTGTCGCAAAGCGGTCTAGAGTTTGCCTCTGGTAATCTCAGTTGAGAGGTCACAGTTCATTGCTGTTTTGGTCGATCGCTGGAGCAGTTCGTCGAGGAACGATTGGTAGTGCTGTGGATCAGCGTACTTCACCAGCCGAAGTTGGAGTATCGCCTCCAATCCGTCTGCTGTCCAGCGCATCCACTGGTTCTTGCATCGCTTACTGACTTCACCCATCAGCCGTTCGACGGGGTTCGAGGTCCACGGCACCTCGAACCCCTCGACGGCCTGCTCGGCAAACGTCACGATCGACGGCACCCACCGCCGAAGATACCCCGCAGCCTTCTCTGATCCAAACTGGTCCAACTGCCACGCCGTCTTCTCGATGCGCTCGGTCGTTCGCGCGATCCGCTCGCGGATCGCTGCGAACTCTTTTTCTGGACGGTGCTTGGCAACCGAGTTCTTCAGATGAAACACCTCGTCGATCACCTCCGAGACGATCTCGTTACGCTGATCCAGAGAGAATACACCGTCGTCCCAAAGGTTGTAGTCCAGCGTTCGGCCGACGTGGACGAGATCGAGTTGGTGATCGCTGTGTTCGTCGGTAAAGGCCGTAACGATGCCGTCATCAGCGTCACTGACGACCGTCGCGTCGTCAGTGACTGCGTCGATGTCATCGAGGTCGGCTGCTGTCTCGTCCCAATCAGCGTTGACCGAGAGATCCAGCAGGGAGCGTGACTCCTCGGCGGTGTCTTCGCCGAGCGTGGCCTGGACGGAGTGGTACGAGCGGTCGTCGTCTTGGCTGTGACACTTCGTGCCATCAGGAATAACCGAATCAGCGTCTGTGTCAGCGACACAATCGGGGAGGAATTGCTTGAGCTTGCTGCCGTACTCTTTGGCGCGACGGTTAATCGTGGTCGGCGACGGCATCTCGGAGAGGATGCCGTCGCCGTGGTCAGCAGCATCACGATAACTGAGTGATGTGGCGAGATCGACGCTCTTGGCGGCAATGTCCTGCTGGTAGCGGTTTTGCCCGTCGAAGCTGAGAACATCTTCGACGGGTCGGAAATAGCTGGACGCTCATCCCGACCAGTCGTAACTTCCAGTAGCGAGGAGTTCGTTGGTTGCTGTTGATGGACAGGGACTCGGTAGAA
>ENA-ORCS01001163-ORCS01001163.1-marine-metagenome-genome-assembly--contig:-NODE-1163-length-12384-cov-3.848379_pt1 | contig 12384 bp, 9 predicted proteins | sample MGYA00237781_ERZ508513 | MGnify/ENA primary metagenome ERZ508513 (study PRJEB26184, sample SAMN06268793) | marine metagenome | isolation source: Eden Landing Ponds, San Francisco, CA, USA | place...
ACTCGGTTTGCACCTGGCTTGATATGTCCATTTCGCAGAATGAGCAATCACCATCGAAATCTCTCGATCCCTGTTGCCGAGAACTGTTCATGCCGATTCCAGTCCGTCAGCAACGGGAGTAGTATTTGTGGGTAAGAGACAGAGTATAAAGGTATATATACTCCAAGCGAATCAGAAAAAATTGCATGCGAGATCGATTCAGTTCAAATGCACTCAGTCGCATGGGACGACGAGGATTCCTGAAGACGCTGGCGGGGCTGGGGGTTTCGGCCTCGACGGCGAGCGCACTCACTCAGAGCGCGGTCGCGGAAGCGGTCGACAATCCGCGACGTGAGGTGCCGCGGATTCGGGCCTTCCGGCATACCAACCACGAGGCAGTCGTCGAGGAAGGTGCCAAACCCGAGCGAGAGCCCGACGTGTATACGATCCCGCGGTCGATGTGGGCGCGAGTCGAAGCAGTTCACGACGCGCGGCGCCGGGTGGAAAAACACCTCGGCGGGGAGTATCCTGTCTGGGTGACAGACGATAACAATGGCGAAAAGATGATCGTCGTCGAGCAACCCGACGACGGGAATCTTCGAGCGGCGGAGGTGCGCGCGCTGGACAATCAAGTGCCTTCGTCAGTCAAGGGTGTTGCTGGTCGTCGGTCCAGATTCGGTCGTCGATCGCGATTCGCACAGGAGCGTGAGATTCCGGTCGACATCGAACGTCCTCGAAGTAACAGATCGACTCAAAAAGATTCTCGATCTCACTATTCGACTGCGGCTTCATCAAATTCTATCGGCGATGATATGCATTATCACAATGATTATGCTAGCGTTCCTGCCGGAACTGGGCTTATTTCAATAGTTGAAAGTAATAAGGCTGGACTCAATTTATGTCAGGGAACAACTGGATTCCCTGTTGTTGATAATAACGGTTCCAATCAGATGCTTACGGCTGGCCATCTCTTCTATAATACTGAAAAAGTAGATGGTACGACAGTCACGTACGAAGGCAAGATCGGTTGTATTGGCCCCAGAAACATTGAAATCAACGACGAAGACGAAACTATCGAGGTCAATGAAACCTCATTCGTAAAAGACAGGTTGGAGATTGCGGGGTCAAATAAGCCATTTGACCCATTGGATGGCGCTACAATGAATGCGTATGGTGTTGAAGATGTCGTGTACGACTTCGCCAGGAACTCCGGTGGGACGATGAATTGGTCAATCTGGGGTGGCGTTTCCTCTGATAGGCTATCAGATCTACAGGATCGCGGCCCTGGAAAGTACGGGACAATTTATCAACAAGGTTCTGCAACTGGTCGGAGTGAGTGTTCGATCAAATACGCTGCCGACAACTCGTTTAAGACAGATCTCATGCATGGTTCAGACGTTAAAGAAGGTGATTCGGGTGGTCCGATTGCAGAGGTCCGCTCGGAGCCGTGGTATGGCTCCAAGTATGCGTACGGTGCTGGAGTTGTGGCCGGTGCAGAAGATGAGAACTTACCTATTCATGCAAGTGCTGTACCTGTTCTTGAGAAGGAACTTCGCGTAACAATTTAATAATCCATATGCCACGAAACGAACCGTTCCAAACCACACGTCGGCGTGCCCTCAAAACCCTCGGGACAATAGGTTTCTTTGGTCTGGCTGGATGTCAGACCGATACGGAGGAGCAGACGCCCACGAGTGGCAACCGAACCTCACCAACCACGACCACAGAGGGCAGTGAGCGACAAACGACACAGGTGTTCACCTTCGATCCAGAGACACCGGATAGCGAGACAGTGACACATCCGTCCGATCCATGGCCTGACGTCACGCCGACGGGTAACCCGATGTACCGCGACGATCCGAACTGGCGGATGGTCAGCCACGATACTGGTAAAACCGGTCACAACCCGTACGCGAGCGGACCGTCGACCGAGCCAACGGTCCGGTGGACCTTCGACGCTGGGGGGAGTTATTGGGATCAAAAGCGATATTACTACCCAACAATCGTCGATGGGACAGTCTACGTCGGCTCTGTAAAAGAGAAAAATCGGGGATTAGTGGCGATCGACGCGGAAACTGGCGATGTGGAGCAGGTCGTTGAAACCGAGCAGTACCTTCAGAAACCGACGATCATTGATGGTGTCGCGTACACCGTACTCGGATCCGGTCTGGGTGCGTACGACCTGGCTGATGGGGCGACACTCTGGGAAACCGAGAAATTCGCTCGGAACCCGAGTCCTCCGATTCGAGTCGGGAATCGAGTCGTTTCCGGTCGAGATGGTTTTCTGTTCGGGTTCGATGCTGCAACCGGGAGTCAATCCTGGAGCCTTGGTGACGGTGGCCGGTATCTCGGCCGCCCGATCATCGCTGACGGAACAATCGTCCAGGAAGGACTGGACGCACTCGTCGATCTGCAGACGGGTAAGAAACGTACCAAACTCCCTTGGGATATAAAATTCCCGTCATTATCTGGCGGCGAACTCTATGGATTGGAAGGGACAGGTATACAGTCTCTGGATTGGGAGACACTCGAACCACGATGGTCCACCCCGGGCACTGAGAATCGTAAAATAATGGGTTCTTCACCGGGGTTAGTTGGCGATATAGAAATTTCTATTCAGACAAAGGAGTTGGACGAATATTGGGCCGTCGCTCGGGATCGTGAAACAGGTGAGAAAGTGTGGTCAACGCCCCCCATCAAAACGACACCATATTTCATCGTGACCGATACTGAGACGGCGTTTCTGGTCAGCCCACTGTTCCCTCTCGTTGCGGTCGATCTAGGTACTGGCGAAATTAGGTGGAAATTCACACCGCCAGGAGAAACGGCCCTCGGCTGCGGCGTTGCTCTCGCTGATGACTTATTAGTCGTCGCAGACGGCTCCGGGAAGCTCTGGGCCCTGGAATAGTCGTCTCAATATGGAACGGTCACAACGCCCCACTCTGACTCGCCGGCGCGCCCTCAAAACACTCGCGACAGCCGGTCTCATCGGCTTGGCCGGCTGCACGAACGAAGGAAGTGATACACCTTCGTCGACACTATCCGAAACAGTTGGGACCCATCGGACGACACGCCAGCATACGGAAACGACGACGCGGGACCCGACGACACCCGAACAACCGTCCGAGCAGCCACAAGCCTGGTCCGAACTTGAATTGAGCGGTACACCTGCCTATCATGATGACCCGAATTGGCGGATGAATGGCCACGATACTGGCCTCACGTTCCACAATCCACACGCTGACGGTCCTGACAGTGAACCGATGGTTCGCTGGACGTTCGAGGGGGAGGGTGGTCCTGTCGACACTCACAAGTATTACCAACCACTCATTGTCGATGGAACAGTCTACGTCACAGTCGTTCCAAAGGATGGGACTGGCGGACTGGCCGCCATCGACGCCGAGACTGGCGAGTCTGAGATGCTCATTGAAACCTCGAAGTTTTTGAGGAGGCCGACAATCTTCGATGGGACGATCTACACGTTACTTGGCGACTCTGTCGCTGCGTTCGACCTCAGTGACGGAACACAACTCTGGGAAGCAGATGACTTGCTTGGACCATTGTTTGGACCATTAAGTGAGCCCGTCTGCGTCGACGGAGTCGTTGTAACCGGGCGGGGATCAGTAATTCTCGGTCTCGATGCGGCAACAGGCGAGAAACTCTGGCAGGTCGGAGAAAATAAAACGCTTCAGGCAGCCGCTTACATTCCAGTGATTGCTGACGGCATGGTTGCTCAGTCCGATCGACGGTCCGTCTACGACCTCCAGACCGGTGAGCAACGGGGCGAACTTCCGTGTCTGATAGCATACCAGTCGATCAACGATGGACTGGTAATTGGCTGGGACCTCTCCGGGGAGAAGAACCTAGGTACTGGGAAGACTATCGCGGTCGATTGGAACACGCTCGAGAAAGTCTGGACAAAGCCAGACAATAAACGCAGCATCAGCAAGATGTCGACATCGGTCGGCAATACCTATCTCTCTGTCGAAGAGATCGAGGAAGAAACTACAGTCTTTATCGTTGCTCGCGATCTCACGACTGGAGAGCAGATATGGCAAATCCGTCGCCAAGATACGGCCCCGACATATATAACAACTGACGGGAAACGCGCATATTGCGCCTATTCTTTTCATAACGACTTCTATGCATTGGATCCCGACGATGGGTCTGTCCAGTGGGAGTTCTCTCCGGATGATGACGCTGCGGGAACTGGTATCGCTCTCGCCGACGACCTGCTCGTCGTCAGCGATGGGGTAGGGAACCTCTGGGCGCTTGAGTGAGGGTGTCTCTTCACTTCGGTAGTCTTTCATGCATCATCCGAAACTCTGAACCTGTCCAAACCGTACGTCCTCTGACCAGTCCCCATCATACGGTCAGTTGCGACGATTGATACGACTGCACGACGCCGCGTGGGTTTCCCGGAACAGACGTACAACGATCCTTCTACTGCCGGTTGTAACAAACCATACCAGCAACGCCGAAGCAGACACTGCCGACGGCTGGTTTCGACTATTCTATACTATATATAATCTATATGAGTATAGTTGATACGCAAGTATAAAGGTATATATACCCCAAGCGAATCAGCGAAACTTGGATGGGAGATCGATTCAGTTCGACTGCACTCATACGGTCGGTTGTAAGTCTGTTCCGGATCGATCGCATCCGTTATGCGATTGTACCGGTAAATCGTTACAACCGACCGTATCAGTCGTATGGGCGTCGGGGATTTCTGAAGACACTCACCACGCTGGGGGTGTCGGCCTCGACGGCGAGCGTACTCACGCAGGATGCGGTCGCGGACGTGATCGACGACCCGAAACGGGAAGTGCCGCGCATTCGGGCGTTCCGGCATACGAATCACCAGGAAGTCGTCGAGGAAGGTGCGAAGCCCGAGCGCGAGCCCGATATCTACTCGATTCCACGCTGGCGGTGGGCGCGCGTCGAAGCCGCTCACGACGCGCGGCGGCAGGTCGAAAAACAACTCGACGGAAACTATCCCGTCTGGGTGACGGACGACAGCAATGGCGAAAAGAAAATTGTTGTCGAGCAATTCGACGACGGGAACCTTCGATCAGCGGACGTGCAGGCGCTCGATAAACAGGTTCCATCATCTGTGAAAGGTGTTGCAGGTCAGGGTTCGATGTTTGGGAGTCTATCTCGATTCACACAGGAGCATGATATCCCAGTCACTATCGAACGAACGAAGATTGATCCACAGGACACTTTCACAAACGAGTTCTCAGCAAATATATCGACCAGTACTACGATCACTAGTGATCTGGGTGATCACTTCACCTATGATTATGATAGTATCCCTGCCGGAGCAGGTATGTGGGCCGCGGACTCAGATTGCCACCCATGGGCTCCGCTAACGACTGGATTCCCTGTTTCCCACAATGGTACAAAGAAAATGCTCACAGCTGGGCATGGGATGAACAACTCAACAATTGACCGTTGTTGGGTTGACAATAAGGTTTCCTCTACAGAAGACGAGGATCTTCTTGAAGACAAGGTAGTTTTAGATTGGATGGATGGTGGCAGTTGGGATCCGTTGGATGCAAGTAGGCTAAACCTCGGTGCTGGTGCGAACAGTGTCACCTATGATTTCGCTGATCATAGTGGTGGTTACGAAGGGATATCAATTTGGGGCGGCACTTCGTGGGATCGAATCAAAGATCTACAGGATGGGGGCCCTGGTCAATATGGGACTATCTACCAGCAGGGAATGACAACCGGACGAGACGAGTGTTCGATAACGTATGTCAACGGTCGCTCATTCAAAACTGATTTGCTAGGTGAGACTGACGTTAAGAACGGGGATTCTGGTGGACCTATTGCAGAAGTTCGGGATGAACCGTGGTTCGGCTTTCGATATGCCTACGGGGCTGGCTTGGTATCCAGCAGAAATCCAAATGGAGATTCCTATGTGTTTGCATCAGGAATCCCAGCTATTGAACAAGCACTCAGAGTGACTGTCTGACTGAAACACAGAATCCGACAACTCTACAGTAACATAAACAATCTCATATTGATTATAATGGTTGATGATTCTTTTCGAACTCGGCGAGAGATTCTCGCGATGGTAACCACGTCTAGCGTATTTGCACTAAGCGGATGTTCCACGGGTGATAATATCGATACCACAAGGGAGAGTACTACCACTACAATCACCGGTTCCAGTACACAAGCGAGTCATACGACATCCAGCAACGAGAAGCCAGATACTCAGACAACGCCCACACATAAAAAATCAAGATCTCCGTGGAATAGTTCGGCACCAGAATCTTGGAAGGAACTTGAAACAACAGGTACTCCAGCGTATACCGACGACCCAAACTGGCGATATGTGAGTCACGACACGGGCAACACGTTCCATAATCCCCACGCTTCCGGGCCAAAAAGTGACCCGAACGTTCGATGGACTGTTGATTTCGGTGATGGTGGCTATTGGGATTACCATGCATTGTATCATCCACTTATTGTCGACGGCACTGTCTACATCGCTTTTGCAGAAAAGGAGGGAAACAACGTTTCGCGAAGCGGCCTCCTCGCCGTTGACACGACTTCTGGCGATACGGAAATAGCTATCGAAACATCAAAATACCTATGGAAGCCGATGATAGTTAACGGGACCGTTTACGCTGCCCTCGGTGGAGGTATTGCGGCGTTCGATCTCTCTACTGGTGAGAAAAAATGGGAAACTGACAATCTATTCCGGTGGCCCAATTCTGCGACGTACGTTAACGGTATGGTGGTCACAGGCGATGAACGACATATCGTTGCTATCGACGCTTCTACTGGCACTGTCCAGTGGAGCGCAGATCTTTCTAATCAGTTGTTGGATAGCCAGGTAGTGTTTCCAGTTGTCGCCGATCAAACTGTCGTTCACTCGGGAGCTAACCCAAGGGAGCTACGGACCGGTAAGCAGCGGACGACATTCCCCACAAGATTGTCACGACCATCTCTCTCCGACGGGACACTCTTCGGTCATCAGTTGCACGAGTCGATCTTGTCGATAAATTGGAAGACACTTGAAGATAACTGGGTCCAGACGTTCGATGAATCTGAACCGTTTGTCGTGAGCACATACGTCGGGTGTACATCGGATGTGTTAATCACCGGGAAGTCTACTGATCCAGAAGAGACACAAATTGTCGGATTGGATCGGCATTCCGGAAATCAGTTGTGGAGCACGTTCATTGGTGAGCCCGATCCGGCGCTTGTTCTCTCAGACCCTACTACTGCGTACCTTTTTGGTCTAAGTCATCGCGCAATCGCAATTGACCCGAATACTGGGACCATCCAGTGGGAATTCCAGTTACCTGAGGACGCAACGTTCGGATACGGTGCCGCACTAGCAAACGATCTGCTTGTTCTTGCTGACGGCTCGGGGAAACTCTGGGCGCTTGAGTGATTGGGCACCACTCATACGGTCGATTGTCCCGATATACCGGTGCAATCGACCTGGAACAGACGTATAACCAACTATCTCAGCCGCTCGCGGACTGGCGAAGTTACTCCTCAAGTCGCTGTTGCCACTGCTGGACCTTGGCCAGTAGTTCGACAGGCGGTGTCTTGTCGACATCGAGAGTGGACAGCGATTCTAGCACTTCGCTGGCGTCTGCACCGAACTGCTCGGCGATAGAATCTGTGGCTTCGCCACCGTCAGCACTAGTCGGGGCTTCCTCACCACTGGTGAACTGCCCCGAGGAGAGATCGAAGACGGCCTGTGTCGTCCCGCTATCGCCGCCACGAACGTCGATCGCCTCGTCGTTGCGGAGCCGATCGAGCACCTCGCGTGAGCGGTCGACGACCGGTTCGGGCACGCCCGCGAGGTCGGCGACGTGGACGCCGTAGGAGCGATCGGCCGGCCCCTCGCGGACGGTCCGCAGGAAGGTCACGTCCCCGTCCTCGGTGTCGGGATCGCCGTCGACCGCCACGTGGACGTTCTGGACGGGGTCGAGTCGCTCGCCCAGTTCCGTCAGTTCGTGGTAGTGAGTGGCAAATAGCGTCTTCGCGCCGACCTCGTTGACCAGGTACTCCGTGGCGGCCCAGGCGATCGAGATGCCGTCGAAGGTCGCCGTCCCGCGCCCGACTTCATCGAGGATGACCAGCGACTCGTCGCTCGCAGAGTGGAGGATGTTCGACAGTTCCTGCATCTCGACCATAAATGTCGAGCGTCCCTGTGCGAGTTCGTCCAGCGCGCCGACGCGGGTGTAGATGCCGTCGACGAGTCCGATCCGAGCTTCTCGGGCGGGCACGAAACTCCCGATCTGTGCGAGCAACGTGATCAGCGCAGTCTGGCGCATATAGGTCGATTTCCCGCTCATGTTCGGCCCGGTCACGACGAGGAACCACCGGTCGCGGTCCATCCGGACGTCGTTGGGGACAAACTCGGTCGTCCGCTCGACGACGGGGTGGCGACCGGCTTCGATCGAGATCTCGTCCCCGTCGGTCAACTTGGGACAGGTCCAGTCGGCCCGGACGGCGTGAGTCGCCAGCCCCGCGAGGGCGTCGACCTCCGCGAGCGTCCGGCCCACGTCCTGCAGGAGTTCGGCGTGTGTCGCCACCGCCTCGCGGATATCCTCGAACAGCCGGCGTTCGAGGTCATGACGCTGCTCTTCGATCCGGAGCAGCTCCCGCTCTTTCTCCTCGAGTTCGTCGATCGTGTACCGTTCGGAGTTCTTCAGGGTCTTGATCTGCTCGTAGCTGTCTGGCACCTGGTCGGTCTCGCTGTTGCCGACCTGGATGTAGTAGCCGTCAGTCTTGTTGCGCCCGACCGAGAGGTGGGTGATCCCGTGGCGTCGCTTCTCGCGTTTCGGGAGCGTCTCAAGCCAGCCCTGGATCTCCTCGTGATGTTCGATCAACTCGTCCAGTTCCTCGTCGAACCCTTTGCGGAACAGTCCGCCTTGGGTGATCGTCCCCGGTGGATCATCGACCAGCGCGGCCTCGAGCGTCGACTGCAGATCGCCGGCGCGGTCGAGGTCGGCCCGTTCGAGTACCGCAGCGAGTGGTGAGTCTGCCAGCCGATCGGTATCGGCGACGATCTTCCGGGCCGTCGGGTGCAGGGAGAGCGTCTCGCGGGCGGCAACCAGATCTCGCGCGTCCGCACTCCCGGAGGCGGCCTTGCTCGCCAGCCGTTCGAGGTCGTAGGCGTCACCGAGCACCTCTCGCAGCCGATCGCGTGCCAGTGCGGCCTCGGTCAGAGCGGCCACTGCGGACTGGCGGCGCTGTAGCTCCGCGCGGTCACGACGCGGTCGCTGGAGCCAGCTTTGCAGCAGGCGACCGCCGGCGCTGGTGACGGTGTGATCGATCGTCGCGAATAGCGACCCCGTACTGTCCCCCTGCATCGTTTCTGTGAGTTCGAGATTGCGCTGGGTCGTCGCGTCGAGTTCGACGTGATCGCCGTCGCCGTGGGCCTGCAGGCGCGTCATCGAGGCCAGCACGCCCTGGCCAGTCTCCTCGACGTAGTTCAACACTGCACCGGCCGCGCGGACGGCCGCGTCGGTTTCGATCCCGACGCTGTCGAGCGTGCCCTCGCCGAACTGCTCGCGGACGCGGTGGCGCGCCCGCCCGGGAGCGAAAGCCTCGGCGGTGTGCAGCGTGAGGGCGGCGTCGGTCCGCCCCCGAAGGCGTTCCAGCAGGTCGTCGTCGTTTCGCACGTCGGGCCCCGGCAGGATCTCGACGGGATCGAACCGGTAGATCGTCGTCAGCAGCTCGTCGGCGTCTGTGGCGCTCGTGACGTGGAACCGGCCGGTCGTCACGTCCGCGAACGCCAGGCCGTAATCCTCGTCGTGGACGACCGTTAGCAGATAGCGCGCGTCCGCGTCAGTCACCGCAAGCAGGGTCCCGGGTGAGACGACGCGGGTGATCTCGCGTTCGTGACCGTCACCTGCTTCGCGCTGGTCGGCGACGGCGACGCGATAGCCGCGCTCGACGAGTGATTTGAGATACGGCGTCAGCTCCTCAACCGGAACCCCGGCCATCGGATACGAGGACCCGTGGCTGGATTTCTGGCTCATCTTCAGATCGAGCTCGTCGGCGACCAGTTCAGCGTCGGAATCAAAGAATTCGTAGAAGTCACCCACCTGCATCGCCAGTACGTCGGCGTCAGTCTCGGCTTTCAGATCGAAGAACTCGCCGACGATGCCGGTCGCCTCGGTCATACTCTCGGGTGAGAGCGGTATCGGTTAAAATACTGCGGGTTGCCGGAACGTGACGGCGAGAGTATCGGCTGCTAGTGATCTGTCGCCTCGTCGACGGACTGCTCTACGATCTGTCGGCCGCGTCTCCCGTCGGCGGCCCGTCGTCCCTGGCGTCAGCGAGCAGGCCTCTCGCGACCTCGTGGGCCCGTTCGGTATCGCCGGCGGCAAGTGACTCCCGGACCCGGTCCGACTCCGCGACTGTCCGGAGCGCGTCGCGCCGGCAATGCTCCTCGATATCGCTGTCAGCGAGTTCCGTGCGGAGGTCGCCGACGAGGGTCGCCAGCTCGCCCGCCTCGCTGAGTCGCTCGCCGATTTCGTCCCGGAGGGTCGCACTCACGGCCGGCGCGCGGCCCTGCGTCGAGACCGCCGCGACGACGGGATCAGCGCGGACGGTCGCCGGCACGACAACGCTTCCGGGGTCGCGCGCTCCGGAGTGGTCCGCCCGATTGACGAGCAGACCCCGGTTCCGGGCGGCGTCCTCGACGGCTGCGTTCACTTCGGTGTCGTCCGTCGCGGCGACGACCAGCGCCGGCTCGATCCGCTCGATCCAGTCAGGAACGTCCGACGGATCGGGGGCTGCCTGTTCCAGCGTCGCGTCGCCGAACTCCCTGTCGGCAAACGTCGGCGACACGACGACGACCTCTGCCTCACGGGCGAACCGTCGGGCCTTTCGAGCCCCAACCGGCCCGCCACCGAACACGAGAATCCGGGCGCCCGAGAAGTCATGGAGGAGTGGAATCATCGGACGACACCACGACGGGTTTTATGAGTCGTCACTGGCTTCGGACCGCTGCTCGCTCAGGTGCTCCCAGATCTCCGTGCAGCCGGCGCCGACCTCGACATCGGAGACGTGCGCTCGATCCGCGTCGTCTTCGTCTCTCTCACGTTCCACCGTGCTCGAAGTCTGGCTGTGTTCAGTCATCGGCTGTCCGTACTCGGTACGGTCCCATAAGGCCGCGTTCAGGCGTAATCACTACCAGTTCTTGCGGGAACCAGAAATTATTGCTGCTTCTTGCGGACGGACAATTCGCGACTGTCCCAGCGAAGTCTGGCGATTCCCTCCTGATGCGGCGCTCAGGCATCGATGACGCGCGGCAATCGTCGCGGCTGCCGACGGGCTTACGCCCGGCCCGACCGAAATGTGTCCTATGCCCACGGCGGTTCACCAACTCGACGACGGCGCCTGGATCAGCGTCAACGACACCCGCGAAGTGACCGTTAGCGACCTCTGGCGACTCGCTACCGACGAGTTTTGCTCGTGCCAGCTGACCGACTTTCTCTCCGAGGGGTTCGTCGAGGTCGCTGCTGACGGCCCGCACGTCGAGGCACGCGTCGCCGGGCAGTGCATCCGGTGTGGGGCGAGCGGCGTGACTGGCTGGCTGACGCTAGGACGCGTCGATCCAGACACAGACACCTTCTACCCGGTCGATACGGGCGCGGTCCGCCGTTCGAACTGCGCTCTCCAGGGATCGAACTGACGGCTCGGACATAGCGGCAATGCTTGTGTCAGTACCGGAGAGACGGGCAAGGTTGACGGGGCGGCCGCGGTTATACGTGCGGCTCACGTCCACCCGCACATGCCAACCAAGGTCGAACGCTGGAAGGAGGAAACCTACGGGATGGAGATACGCGATCACCTCGAGCGGTTCGCATCCGAAGGGTTCCAGTCCATCCCCGAGGACGAACGCGACGCGTGGTTCGAGCGCTTCAAGTGGTGGGGGTTGTATCATCAGCGCAAGGGCCAGGAGAGTTACTTTATGCTACGCGTCGGGACGCCGATGGGCCGGATGACACCAGAGCAGCTCCGGACCGTCGGCGAGGTGGCCCGCGAGTACGCCACCGGCCCCGTCGACAACCCCGAGTTCGGCGAGGCCTACGCCGACTTCACGACCCGCCAGTCGATTCAACTGCACTGGATCGACATCGAGGACGTCCCCGACATCTTCGAGGAACTCGAGTCGGTGGGTCTCTCGACAATGCAGGCCTGCGGTGATTCCTGGCGCAACATCGTCGGTTCGCCCGCCGCCGGCCGTGACGCTGACGAACACGTCGACGTCTGGCCGATCGTCCGGGACCTGCACGACCGGTTCAAGGGTAACGACCTCTATACGAACCTCCCTCGCAAGTGGAAGGTCGCGGTCACCGGCGACTACCGCGGCGCGGGCCAGGGTGACATCAACGACCTGGCGTTCGAACC
>ENA-ORCS01001164-ORCS01001164.1-marine-metagenome-genome-assembly--contig:-NODE-1164-length-12384-cov-3.452182_pt1 | contig 12384 bp, 13 predicted proteins | sample MGYA00237781_ERZ508513 | MGnify/ENA primary metagenome ERZ508513 (study PRJEB26184, sample SAMN06268793) | marine metagenome | isolation source: Eden Landing Ponds, San Francisco, CA, USA | place...
TAATCAGCAGATCTCCCCGGCGGTCATCCGGGCGTCGACGGTCGAGGTCGTTGCTTCCCGTGCAAAACTCGACGGTCTGGACGTCCTCCGTGTCGACACGGGCGACCCGGAACTCGACGCCGAACTCCGGGGCTGGCACCGCGTCCGGGTCGGCCGCTACGAACAGCGACTCGTCCGCATCGAGTAATCGGCTATCGGGCTCCATCGACTGACCGATTGCTGGACCTGACCAGCCCTCCGCTCAAGCGCGCGAGTCACTGGTATCCGTGTTTCCAGTCACCCACACGACACCTGCCGTGAGAGATCGTGTGTTTAATTGTCACGGACAGGCGCCCGTTTTTCGACGTTCGTCCACCGGTGATAATATTTGCCAGAACGTGTTGACCGTTGTATAGACAACATTAAGGTCATCAGTGAATAACCAAGGACGTATGGAAACGAGAAAGGTACAGCGGCTGGGGCCGTCGACGCTCGCGATGACGCTCCCGGCGAAGTGGGCACAGGAGCACCACGTCGAGAAAGGGGACGAAGTCTCGCTGCGGATGGGCGGGAAGGGGACGCTGACGGTCCTGCCGGAATCGGTCCAGAACGAGGAGTCGGAGGCGACGATCCACGCGGACGGGCTCAACGCCGACGCGCTCGAACGGGCGATCCTCTCACAGTACGTCCTCGGTCGGCGGGTCATCCACGTCGAGTCAGCGCCCGACGAGACGCTGCCGAGTTCACACATCAACGCCGTCTACAACGCGGAGACCCAGCTGATGGGGCTGGGAGTCGTAGAGGAGACGCCCGACCGGATCGCCATCCGGTGCTCGGTCGACCCCGAGGACTTCACGCTCGACAACCTGCTCGGCCGACTGGAGAGTACGGGCGCCACGATGCGCAACGAGGGGATCAAGGCGCTGGCCCACGGCAATCCCGACCTCGCACAGCGTGCACTCAACCGGGAGCGCCAGGCCAACAAGATCTTCGTCCTCCTCCTGCGCCTGATCTTCACCTCCTACCAGAACCCGAACCTCGCGCGGGCGGTCGGACTCGACGACGGCTTCCCGCTCATCGCGTACCGCTCGGCGGCCAAGAACCTCGAACTGACGGCGGACGACGCCGAGGACATCGCGGAGATCGCCATGGAGACCGACGGGCACTCGCTGAACGTCGATAGCTCGACGATGCGGCGCATCCGCGAGTTCACCGACGAAGTCGACGAGATGGCGGAACTGGCGATCGAGGCGATAGTCGAGCGCGATTACGACCTCGCCTGCGACGTGCGCGAGCGCTTCGCAGACGTCGAGGACCGCGAACAGGACATCCTCGCCGACCTCGACGAACTCCCGAACGACGAACTCCTGCGAGTGCGCGAGGTGCTCGTCAGCCTCCAGCAGACCGCTCAGTACGCGGTGCGAAACGCCGAGATCGCCTCGAACCTCGCACTCAACGAGGAGTCCGAGCACGTCACGATAGAGTGAGCCCACCGCCGTGACCCTTCGGGCCTGCCCCCACGTGACCGAACGGCCCTCCATCCCGACCGTGGCCCGAATGAGTTAAGTGGCGAGTGAGGGAAGCGAAAGACATGAGCGAGACAGCAGGGCAATCGGACATGGGAATCGGGCTGGCGATGCTGTTCGGGGTGCTCGCGGTCGTCGCCGCGGCCGCGATGGCGGTGACCGTCGAGACACAGATCGTGGCGGCCTGGAGCTTCGCCGGGGCCGTCGTCGCCGGGACACTGGCCGTCGCGGCGCTCCATATATACGGCGAACGATAAACCGTTAAGGGAATAGAGCCCTTACTCTCGGGTATGAGCGAGCTCGGTGAGGAGGACAGGCAGATTCTCGAACACTTGCGCGAGAGCGTCTCTCGCGGCGAGAGTTACTTTCGCTCGAAGAACATCGCCGACCAGATCGGTCTCTCGGCGAAACAGGTCGGTGCGCGCCTCCCGAAACTCGACGAGGAGTCCGACGACGTCGAGATCGAAAAGTGGGGCCGTGCCAAGTCCACGACCTGGCGTGTCACGCTCAGCCCCAGTGGTTCCCCGTAAGTCTGCTTTCCTTCGCCGGGCGAACACGGTCATAGCGAGCGATAGCGACCGGCTGCTACGGACAGTTGTATGTCATTTCCGGAACTCGCCGGTTCGCTGGGCGAATTACCGTTGAAGTAGGGCGTCACAAAACGGTTCACGAGGTAGTTTGTTTCAGGTCGTAGGATCGAATCACCTGCTCTGTCGAGGTGCTTTCACTCAAATAGCGGTTTGTCTTTCGACAAAGCGTTTTATTGACGGAGTTGATCATCTTGGCGTGACGTCATCGAACCATACCTATCAGACACGCTCACCGGTAGTACACTGAGTTATGGATTGGAGAAGTGTCCTCCTTGGTGGCCGTCACGCGGCCCGGCGACGGTACGGGGCAATCGCTCTCGTCGTTGGGTTCCTAGCGGCTCTCGTACCGGTCGGCATACGAGCCAGTGGCTTATTCAGCGGCCCGGGTGGGGATATGGAAACACTCGGCGTCGCACTGCTTTTGTTGCTCGCCAGTGGAATACTTGCGGTGACACTCCCGGTCGTCGCAGGCTATCGCGGCGCGGGTCTCATCGTCTGTCTTGCCATTCCCACGTGTCTCATACTCGGGTCCGACATCGCCTACTGGACTTCTGGATCCGTAGACACACTACGGTGGACTCTCTGGCGGTGGACTGGCCCACCACTCGGGTTGCTGCTCGGACTCCCACTCGGGGGAGCCGGATATCTGGTCGGTACTGGCCTCCGCCATCTTCGTGGGTCTCTACTGACTACCCGTCCTGTATTGAGCGAATAGACGGAGCGAAGAACAGGTATGACAACTGTTCTATAACATCCTCGTTGAAGAGTTACAACGACCGGCTGACTCGTGGCGTCGACTGTGATGGCTTTTTCACGGACCGGTCCCGAGTACCGGTATGACGGTCAGGGTCGAGCGGTCCTTCGAGTTGCCCGCCGGCCGCGAGCGAGTCTGGGAGTTCATCGCGGACCCGGCCCAGCGGGCGGGAGCTATCAGCGTCGTCTCCGAATTCACCGTCCACGACGATGGCACCGCGACCTGGCACCTCGACCTGCCGCTGCCGGTGGTCGACCGGTCGATCCGTGTCGAGACGCGCGACGAGACGGTCCGAGAGCACGAGTACGTCGAGTTCTCTGGACGGTCGAAAGTGATGAACGTCGTCGGCGAACACGAACTGGTCGAGACGGCCGACGGCACCCGTCTCGTGAACACGTTCGTCGTCGACGGTCGACTCCCTGGTGTCGAGCGCTTCTTCAAACGAAACCTCGACGAGGAACTCGACAACCTCGAAGCCGCGCTCCAGGAGTACCTGGGTGTCGAAGTGTGAGACCACGCGACGCATCCGATGGCGGTGAGAATCCATGAAACTCGCGCTCGCCCAGATCGACGTCGAGGCCGGTCGCGTCGAGGCGAACGTCGAGCGCGCGCTCTCGCGGATCGCCGCGGCCGCCGCCGACGGTGCCGACCTGGTCGCACTGCCCGAAATATTCGACGTTGGCTACTTTGCCTTCGACCTCTACGGTCGCCTGGCGGAGGGGATCGACGGCGAGACACTCTCCCGTGTGGCCGCGGCCGCGGCCGAACACGAGGTCGCTGTCCTAGCCGGGAGCGTCGTCGAGGATCTGGCGGCCTCGCGTGCGGCGGGTATCGAGACGCCGGTACCCGAGGGACTGGCCAACACCGCCGTCCTCTTCGACAGCGCGGGCGAGCGGCGAGCGGTCTATCGCAAACACCATCTCTTCGGCTACGAATCAGCAGAGAGCGACCTCCTCGTTCCGGGCGAATCACTCGCGACGGCCGAAGTGGGCGAACACGTCGTCGGGATCACCACCTGTTACGACCTGCGGTTTCCGGAACTCTACCGCGAACTGGTCGACGCCGGGGTGACGCTCGTGCTCGTCCCGAGCGCGTGGCCCTATCCGCGAGTCGAGCACTGGCGGCTCCTCCCGCGGGCGCGGGCGGTCGAGAACCAGTGTTACGTCGCCGCGGTCAACGGCGTCGGGACGTTCGAGGACGCCGAACTGCTCGGTCGCTCGGCGGTCTACGACCCGTGGGGGACGACGCTGGCGAGCGCGAGCGACGAACCGACGACGGTCACGGCATCCGTCGAGCGCGACCGGGTGGCGGCGGTTCGCGACGAGTTCCCCGCGCTCGCAGACCGGCGATAGACCGAATGCTGGAGGGTCAAACCGTCGTTTGAGGCCACGACACCTATTAGGGCTCTGCGTATCACGTGGTAGATATGAACTGGGACCGGAGGCGATACGTCGCGATAGCGGTCGTTGCGCTGGTGCTTTTGGCGGGCTGTGCGGGCGCCGGCGGGGGCGACGGCGGGAGAGCCGACGGCGCCGAACCGATGGCAGGGCAGTCCGGCGGTGGCGGTGACGGCGGCAGTGGCGGCGACACGAGTCTCGATTTCGACCAGTCTGAAGGTGGCGGCGACTCGGCCGCGTCGGGCGGTGGCAGCGTTGCCAGACAGAACCGGGCGATCATCAAGACCGGGCGAGTCCGGATCGAGGTCGACAACGCCACGGAGAGGCGGGCGCGACTCGAATCGCGGGTCACAGCACTCGGCGGGTACGTCTCGGCCTCGGACGCCACGCGCCACCAGGAGAACAACGAAACCTGGCTGGAGGGCTACGTCGTCTTCCGGGTGCCCTCGGAGAACTTCTCGGCGATGAAAGCGGCCGCTGGCGAGGACGCGACCGTTCTGTCCGAGCAAGAAGAGACAGAGGACGTCACCGACCAGCTGGTCGACCTGAACGCGCGTCTGGAGAACCTGCGCGCCGAGCGCGACCAGCTCCGCCGGCTCTACAACCGGTCGAACTCCACCGAGGACGTCCTCGCCGTCCAGGAGCGACTCTCGGACGTCCAGGGGGAGATCGAGCGCCTCGAAGCACAGAAACGCTCGCTGGAGGACCGCGTCGCCTACTCGACGCTGCGGGTCGAGTACCAGGAACCCCGGCCGGAGTTCGCACGGATCGAACGGACGCGCTTCTACGAGCAGACGCCACTGGAGGCGCTCGGGAACTCCATCGCGACGCTCGTGCGGGTCGTACGGTCGCTGTTCCTGGTCGGCGTCATCGTGCTCCCGTGGGTCGCCGTCGCGGCGGTCCCGGTCGGTGTCATCGCGGTGCTCGTTCGGCGATACGTCTGGACAGGGTGAAGCAAACCTGCGGACACGGACGGTCTCCACACGTCCAGTTCGCGACCGCTCGGGGCAAACCAGCGCGACTGACGGGGTTCAGATACGGGTCGAATCATACGGTTCGAGGGGTATCGAGAACGAACTTCTCGATATCGACGAGTGGGACGGGTAGCTCCACGAGCGGGACGAGTATCCCCACAGGAGACTGTGCGAGCGAAAGTGTACGCCCGGAACACTATCGCGGGAGGCGCTCCTGGTAGCTTCGCCTCTGGGCGATAGCAGAGCGAACCATCGGAAAGATCACCGTTTGCTAGCTGTTCCACTCGATCCAGACACAGAATTCGCCGAAATCGTTCGCGCCAGCCTGCTCGGCGATGCTCCGCAACGTCCCCGTATCGACCTCGTCGTGCGGGGGCACCGGCACAGTCTTGGTATCCGAATCGTGGTCCTCGGACGGTTCCCAGCGGAGAATCGCGTGGTCGCCGTTCGTCCGGTCCCACTCGTAGATACCGCTGTTCACCATCACGATCTCTCTACCGGAAAACGGTCCCCGGGTCATCTCGTCACTCGAATACGTCTGATTCGTCAAGCGAGCCCGGGGTGTTTGTGCCGGGTCGATGCCCACTTTCGGAGGTCGTCGTCGCTCGGGGAGTCCTCGGCACCGTGATAGCCGGCGACAGCCTCGTCGAGATTTTCCAGTGCGGCCTCTCGGCTCTGGCCCCGTGACGTAACACCGGTGTCCTCGTCGCGGGCCACCCACACGTCATCACTCTCGCCAAGCGACAGCGAAACGTTGACCGGCACCGTTGGCTCATCGTTCCCGGAGTCGTCGGTGTCTGTACTCATACCATCAGAGAGGCCGGGTAGCCGAACAAATCTGGTGTGTCCAATGGTGGATCGTTTTGACTCAGAAACGGCGTCCGGAACACTCCGAGCGAGGATCTACTAGTGGGCTTGGCGGGACAGAAATCGAGGGATCTAGGCCCTGTACATCGACAATCGTCACGGCAGCCTGGAATCTGATATCTCGATAGGTCTCTGAAAGGGGGCCGAATCCAGGTGAACTATGACCTGTCGTAAGATGTTCTGTTGAGGCTCCGTCAGAACCAGTCTGTTGAATACAGAGCGCGAGTCTTACACGAGGGGCGCTTTAGACTGGGGAATAAAATCGGTCAGTAATGGATACATATACAACTCTCACACCGAATGTGGTTGAAGTCTATCATAGTGCTCAGTGTGTGAACGGAAGCGAGTCTTTCACAAACTGGACGGCGATTCGACTGAGCATGTGAACTGGCCCGCGTTTGGGGAGACTCTTGGCCACGACAGGTGTGCCAAGCAAGTCGCTACCAGCCAGTGAGAACGTCCAGTCAGATCCCGTATCGAATCGCTACGTACAGAGGACAGATTCAGCAGTACTCTCATAGAATCCGTGAAACCATCGGGCGGGCGTCGAGAAACATCTTCATTGTCGAGATGCTGGACAGATATACGATCCTGTTTCAGGTCCTGAAATACTCCTCTATCACTTATGCCTGTAGACAGGCGTAACTCAGAATATGACAGCGCCAACGGATCAAGGCTCTTCGGTCGGTGCCGTCAACTCGGTACACGAGGCGGACGTCGTGATCCACGACGCTGTGGTGGTGACGGTCGATGAGGGCCAGAACTTGTACGAACACGGGACCGTCCTCGTCAGCGACGGGGAAATCAAGGACGTCCGTCCGTCGAAGCCTGATGACGCGGAGTTGGATGCCGAGGTCGTCATTGATGGCACGGGGAAACTGGTTATGCCAGGCCTCGTCAATACCCACACACACGTCGAACTGACGCCGACAATGGGGGGTGTCGGCGACTTTGGCGACGGCGAACTCTGGGGGTATAATACGCCACTCTACAGGGACCTCGCCGAGGGAGAACTCGATTATCTTGCCGAAGCTGGAGCCGAACTCGCAGCACTGAATTTTCTCAAAAGTGGAATCACGACCGTCAATTCGATGGACTGTCGCCCCAGCATCTGTGCTGAGAGCTTCGGTGAAGCCGGTCTTCGCGGCTTCTTCGGATCCACGATAAGCGATCTCTTCTGGGACATTCCGGTCGACGAACAGTTCGAGCGCGCACGCGAGTTCATCGAAAGCTACCACGAGTCCTACGACGGACGGATTCAGGCGACGATCTGCCCTCATTGCGACTGGGCGTGCACACGTGAATTGTGGGAGCAAGCCTCGGCGTTCGCCGATGAGTACCCTGATATTACCGTCCACACACACCTGCTCGAACTCGACCTGAGTAACACGATAGCCCGGTCGAACGGAGCCAACGACTCGCTGGACCTGCTTGAGGAGACGGATATACTGGACGAGAGACTGGTCGCAGCCCACTTCCGGATGGCGGACGAAGACGATATCCGGCGGACGGCAGCGGCAGGTGCCTCGGTCGCACACTGCCCATCTATCTTCAGCTACTGGAACGCAGATCCCGACATGCAGTGGACGCCAGTGCCCGACGTTCGGGACGCCGGCATCGACGTCGGACTGGGCATCGACGACCACTACTGGCACGACTCCTACGACTTGTTGGGGGAGGCCAGACAGGCGCGACTCCGGGCGAACACCGAATGGGGAGGTGGCCAGTTCACCTCCGAAGAACTCGTCCGGATGCTCACTCACGAGGGGGCCCAGGCACTCAACGTCGGTGACGAGACCGGTAGTATCGAGGCGGGTAAACGAGCAGATATGATCGTCCTCGACTTCGATTCCCCGAAGTTCGCCCCGGTTAACAACGTCTTCGCCCACGTGGCCAACCAAGCTACTCGGGCCGACGTGGAGACAGTAATCGTCGATGGGAACGTCCTGATGCGCGACGGTGAGGTGAAGACGATGGATCCGGACGCTGTGATCAACCGTGTCGAAGCGGCGATGGAGCAGTTCGAGACCGAGACCGAGTGGTCTTTCGATATGGATGGAACGGAGACCCCCAGCACGGCCTCGACGTTCCGGGACGCACCGAAGCGCGGACCCAGCCGCTTGTTTGGGAAAGCCGTGCTCCAGTCAGCCAAGGACAAATTATGAATCGATCTCGACCGGGTACTCTGATCGAATCCGATACCCAGAACGAAGGCGGAAGTCGAACAGGCAGGGCAATCTTCCGGCGGTTGAAACAGGTTTGCCGTGGTTCAAAATCGCCTTCGGCAGTCTCGGATCACTGAACCTCCAGTTCCCCGGGAGTGGTACGGTATCTAGTCACCCGAGAGAGATGGTCCAACCGAGGTTGCGATCCGGTACCTCAGTATCGGTGCGATCGCATTGGGCAACGGTCGAGCGTTCGCCCCACCGGCACAGCGAGAGCGGTAGGAACGGATAGCACTCCTCGTGGATTTGACTGACACGGCCATGGTAGCTCACGCAGGTCTGACGGGGAAGACTCCGCGGGAAGGCTGGGAAGCGAAGGTCATCTTCCATGGGAGTATCCCGAGTTGTTGCTGCATACTCACGCGTTTAACGTGCCTTACAGAGGAGATAGCGAGCAGGGGGATCCACTACAGACGGGAAGAGGATTACCGTAGCCAGCGAAGCGCTTCGTCGCGCTGATTCAGATGGAAATATCGCATATTGTCGGGAGCAACTGGCCAGACTGGTCCGGTGACTCGCCATTGGTGGAAGAGTAGTTTCGCCCAGATTGAGTCGCCGACACAGGCATAGTGACTAATATTGAAATCTGTCCCATTCCGCAGGATCACACCAGAGATAATAGATTTGGGTGACAGGTCGCTCATCTGTACTCAGCGATTTGGCTCCGACCGTTTGACCGACACGCGTACTGTATGCAGCAGGGAAATCCAAAATTGACAGATTGTAGTACTCCTCGCAGACCTCATTCCAAGTTTCTCATCATCGGCTGTTTTCAACTATCACTAGGAAGAGCGGTTACGACGGAAGAACCGATTTCAATAGTATACCGTAGCTGAAACGATTCATAGAGGATTCTAGTAGCATACTCAAAATGTACGCCCGGAACACTAACGACCGGCGTCACACCAGGCGGCGTGCCGGGTCGGCCGGGCGACCGAATGCCGAGGCGGCGTCAGCCGTCGGGCGGGGAAATCCGTCAGGAGTCCCCAATTGCCGAGGCGGCGTCAGCCGCCGAGGTAGGAGGTGCCGCCAGGCACCTCCGGTCAGTGGTGGGTCACTACCCGTGTCGCGTGCCCGGGTTCTCCGCGCTGTCATCGCGCCCGTACGGACTGGCTCGGGCGGGGACTGAGGCACGCACGCGACCTTCGCCTGCCACGCTAAAACGTTTCGCGGTCCTCGCTCGCGGGAGCGGCCTCCCTCCGCCCGACCGGGAGTCACCCGGTCCGGAACTCCCGACCGCTCCAGGCTTCGGCCCGCAGTTCGTAGGGCTGGATCGATCCAGAGTCACTCCAGTCGATCGGGTTCGGAGCGAACTGGGTGTTCTCGGCGAGTCTGGCGAGGGCGGGTTCGGCAGTTGCGTACTCCGATTCGACCAGTTCGCCACGGACGACGACACTTCGCCAGACCGTCCGGTGTTCGGTCTCCTCGTGGACGGAAAACCCGACGCCCGAGTCGCGTTCGAGGCGACGAAACTTCTCGCTCCCGGCGTCTCCCTCGAGGTGGAGCGCGAAGAGATCCCGCTCCGGGTCGTACCCGTACGCCACCGGGATCGGGTACGGGGGTCTCTCGTCCGGTCCCGACAGCGCGAGGACGCCGATACCGTTGCCGGTGAGAACGTCGACGATCTCCTCGTCGGTGAGCGTTCGCATCTCTCGTTGCTACGGGTCCCGCCTTCTTGGAGTTCTGAGTGGGTTTTCAGTCCCCGGGAACAGCCTGGAGCGCTTTTTGTGTGCTGTCCGAATTCACGGCCATGCAAACCGACGGCGAAGCGGGGTTTGCCGAGTGGGACGACGAACGCTACAGTACGCAGATCGAACGGTTCGACCGCCAGCACAGGCGTCTCTTCGGACTGTTGAACGACCTGCATACGGCCATGGAGGAGGGGCACTCAGAGGAGGAGGTCGGCGACATCCTGCGGGAACTCGAACGCTACACCGAGTACCACTTCGGCGACGAGGAGGAGTTCATGCAGGACTGTGGCTACGCGATCGACTGTGCCAACTGCTTCTACGACCACCGTGAGATGCACCGTGAGTTCGCCGAGAAGGTCAGCGAACTCCGCGAGAGACACGAGAACGGTGACTACGTGACGATGGAGGTGTTGCTCTTCGCCCGGGACTGGCTCGACTCGCACATCGCCGCCGCCGACGAGGACCAGAACTACGGCGAGTACTTCCGAGAGGAAGTCGACGAGGACTACGAGTACAGCCCCGGCAATCTCCGGAGCGACCGGGACGCCGGCGAGGAATCTGACGCCGAGCCCGACCGCCCGACGGACGGGGATTTCGAGGTCGACGTCGTCGGCAGGGTACAGACCGGCGACGCTCTCTCTGTCCCGCCGGAATCGGTCGGGTCGTGGTTCGGCGGGCTCGCCGACCGATACGGCGACCGGCCAGCTGCGGTCGTCCACACCGGGGACGGGTTCGTCGAACGGACGTTCACTGACCTCTACGAGAGGGCGAGATCGGTCGCGGCCGGCCTCCTCGAAACCGGCCTCCGGTCCGGCGACCGGGTCGCGGTCTGTGCGAACTCCCGCTACGAGTGGTCGGTGGTCGACCTCGCCTGTCACCTCCTGGGGGTCGTCTCGGTTCCGGTGTACCCCTCGTTCGACGCCGACCAGCAGCGACGGATCGTCGAACGGACCGGTCCGGAGATAGCGGTGTCTGACGGGTCGCTCGACGGTGTGGCCGAAGACGCCGTGGGAACTGCAGTTCCCCTGGAGAAGCTACCGACCGCGGGGGTCGCGGGACTGCCGGACCCGAACCCGGAGGACGTCGCCACGGTGGTCTTCGACGTTACCGGACCGAGCGACCATGGGGGCTGTGCGTTGACCCACCGGAACTTGCTCGCGGCGGCGGCCGCACTCGAGGCGGGGCTCCCCCTCGGTCCGGGCGCTACCGGCACCTGCTTTCTGCCGCTCGCACACATCTACCAGCGGGTCGCGACCTACTACCTCTGGGCTGGAGGCAACGCCGTCGCGTACGTCGACGGGACGGACACGACCGGCGAACTCCGGAGCGTCAGGCCGGACGTTCTCGTGGGTGTTCCGCAACTCTACCGGCAACTCTACGGGGCCCTCCAGGACCGGATCGGCGAGCTCGGCTGGATGAAACGCAAGGCCGCGGGGTCGGTCGCGGGCTACGGCGAGGCCATCCTCGAGGGGGAACGGACGGGTTTCCAGTACGCGGCGGCTGAACGGCTGGCCTACCGGCCGCTTCGCGAGGAGTTCGGACTCGAGGAACTCGACTACGCGCTCTCCGGGATCGAGCGGATCGACGAACATCTCCTGCACTTCTTCCGTGGTCTGGGGGTGCCCGTCTGCGACGTGTACGGTGCAGTGGAGACGACCGGCGTCGGGGCACTGAACCACGCCGATTCCTTCGACCGCGAGACGGTCGGCGACCCGATGAGCGGGACGGAACTCGCAGTCTCGCAGGACGGAGAAGTGCTGGTCCGCGGTCCGACGGTGATGGCGGGCTACACCGGTGACGAGGCCGCTACCAGACGCGCGGTCCGCGACGGGTGGTATCACACCGGTGACGACGGTCGACAGGACCCCGAACTCGGCGTGGTCCTCGGGGAGTGACGCGGCGGCTTACAGACGTCCACTGTCGAGTCGGCGACTCCCTAACGGGTCGTGTACTCGTCTTCGCGTATCTGGACGTACGCGCCGTCGCGGTACTTGCGCTTGAACCACTTGTAGGCGCCGACGCACCTGACGCCGGTCAGGCCGGTCCGGAACGCCTCGCGCCAGCGGTACCCGCCCAGGTGCTGCATGTGGTCGCCGGCGGCGAAGGCGGCGTCCCAGTCGTCGGGTTCCCAGCCCCGCACCAGTTCGGCGAAAGAGACGTTGCGCAATACTTCGTCGCCGATGGCCGCTTTCCACTCGCGATTGTAGCGGTCGAGGCGCCCCTGTCCGGCGAGTTTGCCAGCGATCTCGCCCGTCCGGTAGGCCACGTGGTCGCCACCCTCGTGGAACGCCGACGTCGCGCCCATCGCGCCGCCGACGACGGCGACGTTCGCGGCGACCGGGGACTCGATGGGACGCGTCGAGGAGATGGGGTAGGCTTCG
>ENA-ORCS01001165-ORCS01001165.1-marine-metagenome-genome-assembly--contig:-NODE-1165-length-12371-cov-7.149911_pt1 | contig 12371 bp, 10 predicted proteins | sample MGYA00237781_ERZ508513 | MGnify/ENA primary metagenome ERZ508513 (study PRJEB26184, sample SAMN06268793) | marine metagenome | isolation source: Eden Landing Ponds, San Francisco, CA, USA | place...
CCGTACTACACAGTCAGAACCAGTGCCGTAGAACTATTGTCACACTTGGATTGGAGCGGTAATTTTGAGACCGTAACTCGGCAGTCCCCTCAACTTATGCCCGTCTGGTCAATGCACCGCATATGGGATTGTTCGATAAAATAACAGACGCTATCGGAGGTAATAGCGAGGGGGAAGAGGATACGACTGAAGTGACCGGCGCATTCGATGTTCCAGCTTGGGCTGTCGAAGATAGGGTAAACGTCGATAAACGCACAGAGATTATCCACGAACACTACCCCGTAACTGAGGAACAAGCACAGACCATTGCTCAGAAACTGAAGAAAGAGCTAGAAAGTACAGAAGGATACAGTCAGCACTCAATCATCTCTAGTTTAGAAGACTATCTGGATCTTGACTATGACCTTCTCGAAACCATCGTCTGGACTGAGAGAGCTTCAATTGAAACGATGGACAGGGTGAATACCTATCTCGAACAAAACGACCCTGACAAGCTCTACAAGATTTCTGGTCCAGATGATGATCGTACTCACCCGATTACTCGCGAAGCAATGGAAGAAATTGAAGAGAAGGGTGGAGTGACGATGGAAGAATTGGCGAGGATCTTAATCGAGAAAGCTGAGAAGTATGAAGATGAAGGTGGTACCCCAGAGCGGATGGACCATTGGGTTCCTCATGAGAAGTTCCGATTCTCTATCGTCGCTCACGTTGACTTCTAAAGCTACTCGCCCCCAAGGATCTCCTCTCTCCAGTCCTTCTTTGCCCCAGTAGGCGTCTTCATCTCTTTCTGTATGGTCGCATAGAGAATGCCGAGGGGGAGCAGCAAAATGAAACCAAAGAAGCCTGTTGCGATAAGTCCGTCTGTGATTGATAGTGAACTTCCGATCACGACTATCCAAATGATGAGGATAAGTCCTCCCAAGAGTATAGAAGCGCCTGCTGAAAGTCCAATTCCAATCGAACCAAGGATTCCGTGCGCTGCTGGTTCATAGCCACACTGCGGGCACTTATCTGCCTCTATCGATATTTCTGAGTCACATTTCTCACATGTCCCAGTTTCCTTAGCCGTCGATTCTTCTGCTTCTGATTTTCCTCCGGGTTCAGGCTCAGATTCCGCTTCATCTGGTCCGGTGAGATCGGCACCACACTCCGCACAGAATGAGTCATTTAGCTCATGTTCGGTTCCACAATTCGAGCAGTAGGGCATATCTCAGCTGTTTACCATCTACTCTCATAAACGTGGGTCTCCGAGATCTCCATAGAATAGGAATGAGTGATGACGATGAGTACATAGAAAGAATGCGAGAGGTGGTTAAGAATTTGGATAGCCCGAAGTGGAAAGCGAAGTATGAAAATGAATTAGAGACAGTCGAGGAGAGTCATGAATTACTTGCACAGACGTACTATGAGGTGATTCAAGGTGTCATTATTGGCACTCTTCTTCTCCTTATTTTCCTTGTTTTAGTTGATGTAGCACTCTATTTCCACGCTTTGATATATGGTCTGACAATCAACATCTGGGGAACTATGTTTATGATCTATCCATCGCTGAGAGGGAGATACATGATAGCTGGCATTTCAGAGAATGTGGACCGGAATGCAATCAGGAGAATTGAAACTCGACGTGTAGTATTCACACTATCTGGATTTAGTCTACTTGCGTTCGGTTTTGTACTCCAGATTCTAGCCCATCAATCACTCAGAGGAAGCGAATTAATCACTCAAAACTGGTTAAGCGGGACTCTACCAGAATGGTCCGTAATACTGTTTATATTCATAGGATTTGTCTCTGTCTTCTGGTACTACGGAAAGTAATAGAACGTCAAATTGGACAGCGTCGAGGGCACATTCATTTTAGCCCGGAACGGGCGCGGGCGGTGTGGAGAGCGCCCGCATGCCCGGAATGGTCGGTCGCGAGCGACGCGGAGGGCGGCAGCGGCGAGCGGGGCGGGCCGTGACGCACACACCTGTCCAGCCGGCCGCGACACTCGGTGACCCAGCTACCGTCCTGGTGGACTCAGAAAGGGCGAGGTCGTCTCGGTCGTCCCCCGACCCCGCAAGCACCGCAGGCACGAGGCGCGCAGCGGTGGTCGCGGGATGCCGAGCGGCCGAGGGCTTTCGAGTGGCGTCGCCGGCGCTAGGTGTTCGGCATCGCTACTCGGAGGCCGGTTACTCGTCGAGACGCTGAAGCAATTGCGAGACGTAGGGACTATTCTCCCAGCTCCGATGCGGGCTGATCGTCGTGAGCAGCGTTCGAGCCGCCTCGTGGCTCAGATGTCCATTCCGAGCGTAGTCGACGATGAGTCGCGGCGTCGGGACGATCCGTGGGCCTTGCAACACGGCGTGAATCAGCGGGAAGTTCGTCCCACCGAACTCGTCGGTGAGAAAGCCGTCGACGTCGAGCGCGTTCGCGAGGACGATCCCGTCGGTTTCGCCGTCATCGAGGCCGAACGTCGGCCGAGAGTCTGGCGTTTCATCGCGGTCGTATGGATCTTCGACCGTGTAGTGGCCACGGGCCGCGAGGGCGTTACTCGCGGCTGCGGCGTGGATGTCCTGATACTGCGTGATGTCGCGGAGTTCTGTAACGACTTCCGGAGGGACGAACACCTCACACGAGGTGAGCAGATACTGGAACGGGTCGGGAACATCGGTACCGACGGCCGCGTCGGCTCGGGGAACCGCGAGACTAACAAGCGCGCTGGTGTCGGCGACGACCGTTCGCAACCGCCGGCCGCTCATCGCTCGTCGTCGCCTGCGGGCTCAACCACCGTCGCGTCGCCATCGTAGATGTCGACGTCGTCGGGGGCAGCGAGATCGAGTGGTTCATCCTCGAGATCCGCTTTGAGAAGCCGGAGGCGCTGGGCGGTCTCGGCGCCGACCAACTGCTTGACTGTCTCGAACTCAAGCTGGTCGTCGTAGTACTTCGTCGCGACCAACTCCTGAAATGTCTCGCTGTCGGCCGTGTCTTCGATGTACTCCCGAATCGCCTCGACAAGCAGATCCGTCCGATCCTTATCGAAGAGCTCCGCGATCGCATCCAGCCGGTCGACGAGATACTCCGGCGACTGGAAATGGACCCGTCGCGGGTCGTCGCTTGCGCTCATTCTATGTGCAAGTTCTGCACATAGAGTGATAACCGTTTCGGCGTTTGCACAGAGCTTGCACATCGAGGGGGTGGCGGGACTGTCCGGCCAGTCTCAGCCGTCGTCCTGTGCGTTCAGCTCCTCGAGGAACCAGCTGGCAGCGGTCCCGATTCGGACGCCGTCGACGTTGCGCATCTCAAGGCCGTTCGTGGCGGTCCGAAACGGCTCGTCGTCGACGAGGATGCGGTGGATGACTGTCCGGACCGACTCTGTTCCGTAGCTGTCGACGAGAGCCGCGACCGCCGTATCGAAATGCGCATCTTCGTGCTCGGTTCGCGGGTTCTGCGCCCGGTGGACTACGAGGTCGACCACATCGTCGACCGATGCGTGCTCGGGGTTCCCGGTTTGCTCACGAACGTTATAGCGGGGCTCAGCATCAGGCATTTCGAGTCACTCCGTAGCGTCGTCCGTATCGGTCCTCGCCGGGTCGGTTGCTCGTTGCTGGTGGATCGCAGCCAGCGTCTCCTCAAGCGTGTCCACACTCCCGATCGCCGCGAGCTCATCAGTGATCTCGTCGATGAGGGCGGCTCGTTTGACGGCAGTCTCGTCGCCGGCGGTCGTGTCGATCGATGTGACGCGAAGCGCCCGCGTTTCGTGCCAGCCACAGTCCCAACAGTCTCGGCTCACCTCGATCTGCTCGTCCTCTTCCGCTGCGAGGACGGCGTCGGACAGCGACGTCGAAAGCGGCCGGTCCGGTCCGACCTCGAGGGTGACTGGGGACCCGCACGCGGGGCAGTCCATAGTCATCCTGAGGAGCGCCCGTCTGTTGAAGATAGCGGAGCGACGGGACAGCGACACAACCAACGCTGCAGGGGCGTGGGTGGGACAGCTACGGACAACTGTGACCCTCCCGCCGTGGGCGCCGTGCCACTCCTGGTGACGACCGCTCGGCGGGTCAGTCCGTGACGATGTGCCCCTCGAGGTCGCGCGTCCAGTACGTTGCTGGCCCACCGGGACTACACCGCGCACAGACCTGTATCGGGCCTTCGAGATGGCCGAGTTCGATCCGAAACCGGGTGAGCGCTGCGAGCGCGTCGACGACGAGGCCACAGCTGTCACAGGCGTAGTGATCTCGTTCATCGGGATCCGGCATCTCCTGGATCGCACAGTCGACGCAAATCGGGTGGCTGACCCGCTCCTCTTCCCCCCACGTGTAGGCGATCCCGGTCTCTGTCCGGGGTGGCGCCTCGCAGAAGGCACAGCCGGCCAGCGTCTGCTGCATCATTCGTTCGCCTCGGCGGCGTCGCGGGCGGCCGTCCAGCCTTTGTGGAAGACGGCAAGCTGCTGCATCGATTCGAACGCTGTGTCGCTGGGCTCGTGGACGAGGAGCCGCTGGTCGACGACCGGTGTGACCGTCCCGGCATCGAGTAGCTCTCGAATCAGCTGGCGGGCCGTCTCGTCGTCGATATCCGCCGTCGACGGTGACCGGGCATCCCGATCCTGCGCGAGCAATTCTGCTTCGAACCGTTCGTGATCGTCTGCCGTATCGTCGTATCTATCCGGACCAGACATACGAATCAGGGGCAGCGCACGAACCGCCCCGCACCCATTCTGGGGCACAATAAACAGGCACCACTGGCGCTTAGTCTCAGCCACGACGGCGATGTGGTCCTCTCTCCTCCACGCCTCCCGCCATCGTCCGGGTGGCAATCCCGCTCACGTGGCCTGCGGCCTGGCACCTCGGCCCTGTTGGCCGCGAACATAACTTTGGGCCGCCACCCCCACCATATATCGGTTGATTTTCCTGCTGTCTAGTGGCCGAATTCGTCTCCAAACCGCAAGACAGCGATACCTGACACCAGATTTTGGGGGCTGCCCGGAAACCCTTTTGTGGTTGATTCTGGTGTCTAGTGCTGCCGTCCTTCGATTTGCGGATCTTATATGAATCCTATCGTACCTGGTGTCTAGGACAGGTTGGGATTGGTGTCAGGCTGTCCAGTTAGGCGATTCGAATCAAGAACTCTGTTGAAGCAGGCGTTCGATTCGCCCCTCACCAGTCCGTGGGGAGCGGAACTAGCAACTATCGGTAAGGATCTGGTGAGTGCCCTCAGTCGAACTCACCGCTGAGCGGTACTCGCCCCCCACGTAAAGCGTCCCATGCCGTCTTCTGGGCTGATTCTCCATTGGACCCATACCGTTGGATGACATTCTCGATATCCCGTATCTGTGTCGGATCGAACTCTCCGTCATCGCTCCGGTGGCCAAACACGAGTCGAACGAGATACCGTCGCTTATCAGTGTCACCGTACGTGCGACGTGCCATACGGAATTCGTTGCCGGTGAGGGTGACCCGGTAGCCACCCTCTGGTGTCCCGTCGATCGATTTCACCTCAACCCGTCGCATCCAGTCCGGTTCCCATTCTTTGGCATCAGCGTCGGGTCCATAATGAGTGCCGAACGGGTCGATATAATCGAATCCTGGACCAGATTCCTCCGACGTATCGATGAGGAGCCGAAACCACCGTTTTCGGTCATCCGTGTCTTCATCCTCGTCGCACATCCGGTCGCGGAACATTCCGAAATCGAAGTCGCCACCGCCACCGAACTTCTCCACGTCTTCGAAGACCGTCTCGATGGATTTCATCCGCCACTGATCGCTGTCACTATATTTACGCCAGTCCCGAATCTCCTTGATGATGGCCGCTTGCTGGGGTCCTGCATCGTCGAACTGCTCCCAGGCGGCCTGAATACATGCCAATTCCCCGTCACGGCCGTCTCCTGCCACCTCGCTCGCACTCGCTTGTACCGGTCTAGAGCCGCCGACAGGTGGGAACTCGAGCCTGCCCACATCCGAGCTGCTACTTGCCATTTCCGTCGCGTACTCCCTCTGTCCTTTGTCGTACGCCCGCGCCTTCTTTTTGCGGGTCCGCTTGTTCTGTTTGGCTGTCGCCTGCTCACGCGTCTTCAAAGCCCGCTTGACGCTCCGAAGGGGGGTATCGGAACCCAGGCACTCGTACAAGGGTTGCTCTAGGAAGTCTTGTATACTTGAGGACCCGACTGCGTCCTCTAACTCATAGTGGCAATCTTCGGCCCACTCGATGACGGCGTCCTGCAGCGAAGATGCGGTCCCTGAGTCCGGGTCAGTCGGAACCGAGACCGTTTCCAGCTCATTGTGAAGACCGAAGATGATCACGGGGCGCCTGTCGAGATCTTTGTCCTCGCAGATCGATTCTGGAAGCACCTCTGCGACGGTATCGAACGGAGACGGCTGGAATTTATTCTCGTTCGAGATTGCTGCGTTGCTGGCATCCTCGAGGTCGTCCTCGCTGGAATCTGCGTCGATTCGACTGTAGAACTCCTCGGCCACTGCCACCGCAGTGAGGTACCTCTGGAGCGAGGGCTCGCGCAGCGACTGCCAGTCGGTCAAATCTATAGTGTCAACCGACTCGGCAAACTCCTGTAGGCCGGCTGTCGTAATTATTTCTTCAGCGATGAACTCGTCGATGAGCGTTGCTAGGGTGCCGCGATGGTCTTCTTGGAAGGCCAGCTGGATTCCAGCTTGGAGACCTGCTTCGGCCTGTGACTCGCTCGGTACCTCTCGGCCCAATTCAGTGACATACTCCCTGATGGTTTCAGAACGCTGTCCATCTGCTGCGAATGCCCTCAGTGCCTCGTGTCTCGACTTCACCTCCTCCTCATCGTCGGGCACCGAAAACGTATCTGCGAAGGATTCGCGAGATTCCTCGGTGAAAACGGACAGCAACGCCGGGAGAACCTCGCCCAGAAGGTCCGTGAGCGCCCTTTTTTTGCGCTCTCCAAGGTCGTACTCCCCTCTTATGTCCTTGTACCGATTCATGGGCGGGGCCGCCCGCAACACCACCTCGAATTTGTCCCTCACATCTTCATTATCGACAATATGGACGAGCGCATCAACAGCATGATGCGGTTCGAAGTCGCCATCTACTGCTCCCTCTAGCAACGCGATCCCGACTGGATCTTCTGCATTCTCCTCGTCGGGTGCCCATCCGACGGAATTCGCGTCACCATATTGCCCAGCAACCTCATCCGGCGATACGACGTACATCTCCTTCACCGCTCTATCCAACTGTCGCTCGATGTCTTTCACCTCCTCCTCTTCGCTGTCCCCCCTGAGTTCGGCCGCGTATGCTGCGGCGAGATCTGCAACACGGTCGTCCAGCTCCTTTCGCAAGTCATCTGGAGGTCTTTCATCGATGTCACCCATAGCGACAGGTCGGTCTGGTTGGTCCTCAAGGTGGATTCCAAACTTAATGTGGTCTTCCGCCCCATCGGCGAGGACGTTCGCTATCGGCCCTGGGTTTCGCGTCGGCAACTCGACGAAAGGCTCCTTCTGCCCCTCCAATTGTTCTCGAGCGAACTCTGGGAGTGACTCGTTATAGATGTCGACATCAGCGTCTCTTCCGTCCCCTAACGGCTGAGGATCAGGAGTGCCCCCCCTGTTCACGAAAACCTGTGTTCCCGTGTAGAATATATCACGCCGTTTCCACTGCCGCATCAGCTCTGCCTCCGAGAGTCTGTCGAGATGTGTGCCGTCGTTGAATTCCCGAAGCAGTCTGAACGCGTCGTTGCGGAACGATCTGTACCTCTTTCCGTCGAATCGCTCTAGAAGCGAATCAATGCGTTCAGCAGCAGCTGCAGGGCCGGATGTTTCGGTTCCGATTCCAAGCTCCCGTCGAATCTCGTCTTCTGGTGCCAGCGTCTCGATCTCGATGGCCTCGTCATTAATGCTCGCTGTCAAGCTCGCATAATCGAGCTGTGGTAGGTTCTGCGTGTTCTCGTAACCGAGTTCGGTTGCTCCGACTAGGTCTCGAGAGGTCTGGATTCCTTCATCGGACTTCGGTGGCCAGATCGAGGTCTGGCGGAGCTGCACAAGGCCTAGACTCGGGATCTGACTTTTGGGTGATTTCACCTGATGACTATTGCCGAATGCCCCAGCACAGGCCCATCCTACCGGGAACAACCGGTCCGACAGCTCCGGCCATATGAGGAGAATAGCATTCCGGAAGGCGCGAGCTGTCTCCAGATCGGCTTCCGACGGGACATCAACGAACCGCCACCACATCGGGATCGCGAGTCGAGATGTATTATCATGTGCGCCTTCGTACACCGACCACTCTGCGGTCCGCTGTTCGGCATTTCCTCCACAGTCGTCAGCATGCCCTACAGCGAAAGCGGGATGATTACGTGCTCGTCGGCAGACATCGGCGTACCGTCCCAGTAATTGGCTCTCAGGGGAGAATGGCAGTTCGGCTTCATCGGTGTTTGGAAAGTCGCCGTCCGAGAGGCTCTTGGCTTCCTCATATAACAGCGTTCGCGGGCGTCGTCCCTGTTGTCTCCTGTTGGCTGGGTCGAGCCAAGCCCATTCTATCCGCGGTCCGACCTGCACGCCTAGGTGGAGGAGGAAGTTCAGCAGCCAGTATTCATCTGGCGGAGCCTCGGGACCCTCTCTTTCGGTCGTCGGATGGGGACCCAGCTTGGAGCGAATCTTCTCCGGTGAGGCGAGCGTAGGTGCTTCTTCTGCACGGAACTCCTCGGCCAAGTCTACCGCCATCGCCCATCGTCGAAAGTCATCCGCTCGAGCAGCATCCGATAACCGATTTTCCTCGAAAGCATCATCGACTCGCTCATCTTCGAGTGCTTCGGCGACGAGCCGGAACTCTTCGACCCAGTCTTGGCCGAACGATATCTCGGCCGCAGGTTTCGATTCCGATCCCGCCGTCGGGAGTCGTATGTAGTCAATATACCTCTCCCGCAGGAAGTTCTCATCCTCGATTGCGTTGAATTTCTTCCCTTCCAGCAGGTCACCGATTCCATTCGTGTCGACAGATACAGAGAAATCCGTGTGGTAGTGTAATCCCTGGTATGGAAGTGGGTTGAACAGCTCTGCGCTCGTCTCTTCCCTGCGGGCGGTCTCAACGTATCCCTTGTACAGGTACTCGAGAGCCTTATCTTCGTTTTTGGGCCGCTGCTCCTCTCTGTTCGGATACCCACCGAGTTCGGAGGCAACCCGACGGTAGATATCCGTGTCACCATCGAACTTGGTCGTATCCCATTCCTCCGCGTTGTCGTCAAGAGCACCATACCAGGACTCCACGTAGGGAACGAGGAAGACGTCGAATGTCGAGGGGGGTGGGCCGATTCTCCGGTCCGTTTCGGATGAGTCCTCATAGAAGACCGTTCTGTTGATGCCTGAGTCGCTATTCCTGTTCTTCGCCCGGACCAGATGGCCGATTTCCTCTATGCCTGATCCTTCGGTAATCTCTTTGCTCGAATCTGACTCCTGTCCACTATAATCCAGTGCTGGAATAACCGGGATCTGGCGCTTACCCAGCTCTATTGCCGCAGTCGATTCATCGCCAGTCAACCGTTGGGTTAGTGTTTCGAAGTACTTGCATACCGGTTCCGGGTCATTGATCTCCACTGCGACCTCCTCGTTTCCTCCTGTATCGGCACCGGTTCCCCAGATTTGGTCCAACACCGAGACGAGGTTGTCGTCACCCCCTCCACTAGCATCGTCGCCGGGATGCTTGTCCAGTAGTGTTGACACGCCGATGCGAGCCGCAGCTGTTCGCAGCTGATCTCCTGGTAGTCTTCCCTGTTTTCTGGCCGCCGACAGCCATACTCGACCGTTCTCGACGACGGCTTTCTCTGGTAACCGGTCGTGGGACCACTCTCCACTCTTTTTGAGGTATTCACGCACTGGCTCGAACGCTTCGAGACGAAATTCTGAATCGAATGCCCCGAGGTTGGAGTCGGCGACCTCAAGCAGCACCTGTCCGGGTGCTGCTTCGGCGCCCCCGAACGTGGGAACACATGGAGCGGCTTCGAGCTCATCGCACAGTTCCTCGACGAACGTTGAGACGGCGTCCTGCCGCCTTCGACTCGTCTCTGTACTGCTCGATTCTGTCGCTCGCAGTGGCATAACGAGCCAAGGTAGCCAATCCCTGAGTTCAGATTCTCCATCCAGAATATCCTTCACCGTTTCGAGCACGAACTCTTGGAGGATACCGTCCATCAGCAACTCTTTGTTCCTCTGATGATCAGAGTCCAAGTTCTGCCGGTCCATCTGTACCTCGAACGGAGCGTGTACGATGAACGGGAAGGGGGTGTTCTCGTCCTCGATCGGATAATAAAGGTGGAGAGGTTGTGGGTCCAGAGACATTCCTTTATTTGGTTGCGGCCGTTCGTAGAGAATCTTCAGAAGATTCTCTTCATCCTCTTCAGCCGAGGAGCTGCTCCACGCTTTCGTGTACAACTCGAACTCGGATTCGGACTCGGATTCCGGATCGGGCTCTGATTCGGTTCTCGTCTCTGGATGGACTGTTACCTGCTGTGACTTCATCAAGTCGCTTCCGGCTACGGTCGAACATTCTCCGTTCGATATCTCGTAGTGGTAGCTCTCGCAGGGAACGCTCTCCTCATCGGTGATACGAACGAGGTCGACATTTTCGACCTCTTCCAGCAGAATCAGTACCTCTGCGGTGATGGTCTCCTCACATTCCTCCCAGATCGCCTCGTTTCGCTGCTCATCACCGATCTCAGACGTGCGTTTTTTTCGCCATTCTTCGACCGGCAGTTCGATATCTGAATCCCCATCGGCTTCTGCCCCGATGGCGTCTTCAAGAAGAGAATTCCAAGCTTCGTCGGTGTAATCGACCGTGACAACGGTGGTATACCGCTCTTCAGAGACGTGGTCGGTAAGATTTTCGCTCGTTGAGATGTTCGAACCCTCCCGTCCGAGAAGGGTATTCAGAATTGCATCGTCGTCCGTCTCATCTCTGACTACTGGGTAGCGGAACGGCGATAGTTCTGGGAGGTCGGCAAGAACCTTACGAGGGCTCGGGGGCCTGTTACTCGGGCTCTCTCCGACAATGTCGCCGGCGTCGGGCCACCCATTGCTATCCCTAAGTAGCGGGTGGTCCGCTCCCTCGGAATCGATTCTGTCGACCATCGCCTCGAGGTACCGGACATACCCCTCAAAGGTCTCGTCCTCTCCAAGTTCTTCCGCGATTCTTTCTTGGAGGTCTGTCGAGTCAGCCTGTATGACCTCCAGATATCGACGCGCCAGCATTGCCCACGCGTGAGCAGCAGTAAAGTCTACGGAGAGATGCTCCTCGGAGGCCTCTTCCGAGACAGCTGAGTGGATGCCGAATCGATTTCCAAGAGCCATAATCGACCGCATACCGACGCCTTTCTCACCGATTGTCTCATTATCAGCTTTCCCCTTACCGAGACGCCTCACACGATTGAGAATCTCCTCCTCATCGAGACGGAACCGTTGACCGGTATTGGCGACGTACAGCGTTTCTGGACCAACGACCACCGCAACTGAGCCCTCACGTTGACCATTATCGTCACTACGTCCTTTTCGTATGGCGTCACGAGCATTCTGTACGAGTTCTAAAACGGTACGGTTCTGGTGGGCCTCCGCAGTCATCCGGGAACCGGTCGCCAACTCTGTCTGGTTACTCCAGCTCTCCTCATTCAGAAGTGCGTGTGAGAGATTTTCATAACACGACTCTTCGATAGTTTCACGTAATTCCTTCTTGGTGGCCGCAGCATCCGAATCGGTCTTTCTCCCACCTGCTGACATTCTATAAGCCTCGTTGGGAGAGTGGGATTAGTCCTTTGGGGTCTCTCAGTTTCTGTCCCAGTTCTCAGTCGATGGATACGACCTGGAAATACGCGATATCGGTCGCAAAAGACGTCCCAACAGCATCGATTTTAGCGCCGCCTCGACAGCCCCGTACTCCTGCGTCTGAAACCTAATGGGCGTTTTTCGTGTTTCCTAGTGGTCGCTGGATCGCTCCGAGCCGTCTCCAAGATATGACCACGGATTCCGACCTCATCTGATATACCAGCTCACCCTTACGACCCCGTGATAGTCCCATCTGTGAATGACTCGCGCGCTGTATACAGCGCGGCTTCAACAACCTATCAGCAACTTCGGATTTCAACCGAGTCATAAGGCGTCTACTCACCGAACGAAACGAACTGTTTTGCCCTTTCAAGTGAGGATTGGGCCTCGTCCCGATCCTCTTGATTCGACTCTTGCTCGAACTGGCGTTCTTCGAGAGCAGCCTCTAGTCGATCACGTTCGGAGCGGACGGTTGCGAGCTCCGATTGGAGATGGTTGACCTTTGTTTCCAGCCCCTCGATTTGCTCCGATTTTTCCTCCAGTTCAGATTCGAGACGCTTGATTTTCGCTGTCAACAGACGGTTCTTTTCGCGAAGGTGAGCCCGGTCCAA
>ENA-ORCS01001167-ORCS01001167.1-marine-metagenome-genome-assembly--contig:-NODE-1167-length-12367-cov-3.739788_pt1 | contig 12367 bp, 10 predicted proteins | sample MGYA00237781_ERZ508513 | MGnify/ENA primary metagenome ERZ508513 (study PRJEB26184, sample SAMN06268793) | marine metagenome | isolation source: Eden Landing Ponds, San Francisco, CA, USA | place...
GAAGCCGCCACGCAGTACCCGCAGGCCGCCGCAGGCGGCCGAGAATACCCGAGCGGGAAAAAGATGGGTTCGCACTGAAACTGATCGGTAGAACGACACGACTATCAGTCGCTCACACGCTGGGAAAGGTGGAGAATCCTCGGGAGCCAGTCGGGGGAGACTGGCACCCGAAATACCTCGTCTCCGGGTCCGGGTAGCCGGTCGGGGGGACGCCGGCTGCGCCCGGCCAGACTGTGTGGAGACAGGTGCTGGTGGAGTCGAGGTGGGGGATTGGGGGGAGACGACGACGGGTCCTGAATGTCGTCGCGACGGCACCTGGTTCGGATGCCGCGTCTTCACCAAGAGGCCGGGGGCGTAAAGTTGCTGTACCTAACTGCGTAGGCAGGCGACGATCTTGCCGGTTTCGGACACTGAGACGTCTGTTAACGGGTGACGTGGGAACTCCTCGAGACTCACAGCAGCTGTTCGAGCTGGTGGCGCCGGCGCCGGAGGTCGACCGCGGCGTCGACGCCGGGGTCGTCGGCGAGGCGGTCGACCGCCAGGAACGGGTCGGTACCCGCTCGCTCTGTCGCCTCGAGCAACTCGGTGATCTCGGTGCGATGGGTCGCCAGCGAATCGAGCAGTCCCACGAGGAGTGCGAGTGGGATCGCCGCGTCCGCGTTCCCGGGGAAGGCGTCGCTGACGTCGGTGAAGTCGGGGGTCTCGTCGGGCGGGTCGGGAACTGGATGGAGACGGAGACAGCGCGTACAGAGCGCCATCCCGGGGTCGTCGCCACGGAGGAGGCCCCGATACGCCGCCGGAACCGTGAACGCGACCGTGGACGCGCCACACGAGGGACAGTCCATACTCGACGGAGACTCGCGTGGGTGAAAAGTGTGCCCGGAGAGACCCGGCAGCGTCCCCGGTGAAGCGTCACCGGTCACTCTCGCTCGCAGCGTTCCCGGAGGGCCGCGACGACTTCGCGCTCGGCGGCGACGCGGTCGCCCGCGTCGATGTCGTGCTCGGTGACGACAGCGTCGGCACGGTCCAGTGCCGTCGCCGCGCGGTCGAGGGCCTCGCGAGCGCGGTCGGCTTCCCCGTCGGTCAGCGCCGCCTCCGCCCGTTCGCGGTGTTCGACCGCCCGCCTGACGTGCCGGTCGAGTCGATCGATTCCGTTCGCGAGCGCGTCGCCGGTTTCACCGGTCCGTGTCGTCCTGCCGTCTCGGTCCGTCCCGTCCGCCCATCCGGTCCCAGCGCTCGCCGGGTCGGTGGTGTCCGTCCGCCCCTCGACGCCCGACAGCGGGTCGGCGACGTCGTACCCGTCGACGTCGGCGTCGATGCTGTGCCACCACAGCCAGGTACCGGCCGTCGCGAGTGCCGTCATCCCGAGGGTGGCGACGGCGGCGACGCCCCACTGGATCGGAGTCGACGGGAGAGGGACGCCCATGAACGCGGGAGCCTCGTCGGCGATAGGTTCGTCCGTCGTCGGGACGTCCGGCCCGACGGCGACCGCGCCTTTCATCTCGAGTTGGTCGTGGGGCTGGCAGTAGTAGGTGTACATCCCCGGCGTCTCGAACGTGTGCGTGTGCGTGTGCCCCGTATCGTAGATGGTCGGGCCCGTCCCGCGCCAGTCCGACCCGGCAGGGCGACTCCAGTGGACGACGTTGTGGTTGTCCGAGACCCACTCGAAGGTGACCGTCGTCCCCGGGTCGACCCAGACGAACGCCGGGTCGAACGCGAACTTGGTCCGCCCGGCACCGACCGCCACCGTGGCCGACGACTCCCCCCGCAGGTCGGCGTACGCCCCGCCGCGTGCCTCGCGCACGTACTCCGGGAACTCCGGTCGGGTCTGTGCGGCGCTCGCCCGACTCGCGAGGCCGCCCGAACCCCCGAGTGCGCCGGCCAGCGCCGCCGACCGCAGGACGGCCCGCCGCGAAACCTGTCGGTTCTCGTTCCCGGTCATCGGGTCCACCTCCACCGGTCTGTCACGCGCTCTCTGTGGGGTCACTGCTCGACACCAGCGCTAGCGGGGCTATCCACAAAAGCGTGCTGAGCCACCCTCTCGAGAGGTCACTCCGTTCGACGGAGCAGCCACGGCTTCTCGGCGGAGTCGTAGTCGTCGATCTTCCCGCTGTGACTGCGTGTTTCGGGAGCCAGCACGCCGATGTGTTTCAGCTGCTGGACGAAATTGAACAGTACGTTGGTCCGGACGACGCCCTTCCAGACCGGCTCGTCGTCGTAGAGTCGGGCGACGCGACCGGTGCTGATCAGCTTCCTGGCACGCTTTCGGCCCGACCGGGTGCAGAACGTGTTCAGGAAGACGTTCGGAAACTCGTGGACGAGACGTCGAAGCAGGTCCGGGAAGTAGACCGTCGGCCCTTCCTTCCGGAGTGCGTCGAGCAACAGCCGGAACTCCGGGTGGCGACCGTAACAGTTGCGCAACAGTATCGCGAGCGGTCGATGTACTTCGACGACCGTCGACCGCCCCACTTCGTCTTTGACTGCGTCGAGGTCAGCCAGTGACGTGACGTCGTACCCCCGGAGTACTGTCGCAGCGAGGTCCCCCTGCTCGGTGAGTTCGTATCGCGTGTCCCCACGTAGCAAACCGAGCGAAAGCGCACTCCGGAGAGCCTGCGTCCCGGCACCGAACCCGTACTCGGCTTCGATGACGTCTTCGAGTTCGTCGCCGGCCAGCGGTCCGTGCCGGTCGATCGCGACAACCGGTGCGAGGTAGTTCAGCGGTTGCGCGAGCGAGAGCGTCGCGATGTCACCGCTGATGTCGCTGTGACGGAACCGCACCGAGAGCTGACCCTCGATGTCGACCACCTGTTCGTGGGATTCGGTCGCGGCCGGATCCGACCACTTCGACACGCCGCCGTCGTCGGCCCCGATAACACCAACGCCTTTCGATCGAAGCAGATCCGTGTGCTGTTCGACGACTTCGTCCGCCGCCGCGAGATACGATACGTGTGCGCCCTCCTGATACGTCATCGCCTGGCCGATACCCCGCAGGAGTTCACTCGACCCTTTGACCTCGATCGCGAACACGCGATCAGCGTTAGTGAACCCGAGGACGTCCGGATACCGGCCGCCGATCGTGATCGAGTGCGTCTCACACCGGTCGAGCACGTCCGCGTAGGTCTCCCGGTGTGCCCCGGGGACGTGAACGAGAGGCTGGTACCCCCGGTCGTCCAGTTCGTCTATCACGTGTCCGAAGACAGCCGGCTCGTCCATTCGACTGCCCAAACGTTGGTTTCCGGAGGATTAATCCTTTCTCCCGCCTCGTCTGCGTCGAGACAGAAACAGAACAGCGAGAGAAGCAGAACCGTCAGTCGTCGGCGGCGAGCGGTTCCTCGGTGTCCTCCTCGGCCTCGCGCTCGGCGCGCTCCTCCTCGTCTTTCTTGTCCTTGACCTTTTTCATCCGGAAGATCTCTTCGCGTTCCTGCTCTTCGAGTTTCTGCTCGATGTACTCCTGGTTCTCGCGGAGTTCGGGCAGGAGTTTGAACTCCAGGGCGTTGACGCGGCGGTTGGTCGTCTCGATCTCCTCGATCATCTTCTTCATCGCCGTCTCGACCTCGGCGGCGAGGATGATCTGTTCCAGCAGGTCCTCGTAGGCGGTGGCGGCCTCGTCGATGCGGGCGCTGGTGCCGAGCACGCCGTAGCCGCGTTCGTCGAGACTCTTGGAGACCTTCGTGGAGTCGATCTGGGGGATGAACACGCCCATGACGCTTTTCGATTCGGTGGTTATCTCGGGGTGTTCTTTGAGCGCGGCGGCGGCCCCGCGGACGGCGACGTCGCCGTCCATCGCGCGGGCCATGTTGATCGCCCGCTGGGCCTCGTCGTACTGGTCTTCCAGGTCCGACCGGACGTCCTGGGCCTCGTCCAGAATGTCCATGAACTCCATGATGAGGCCGTCACGCTTCTGTTCGAGCGTGTCGTGGCCCCGCTCGGAGAGTTCGATGCGGTCCTCGATCTGCATCAACTCCTTGCGAGTCGGTTTGACGTCGTCGGCCATTAGGAGAGAGTTCCGGACCCAGCCAGTTAACCGTTTTCAGTCGTCTCGACCGCTCGTACCGGTCGCTCGTGGCGTCCGCCCCGGGTGACGGTCCCTGCTCGTGCCGACGACGCGCTGGCACCACACTGGGGTAACGTCACCGCTCGCGCGCGGACTACCAGTAGCCCTGACGCCTGTCGAGGGCCGTCACGACGACGACGTGGGGCAGCGTCATCACCGCGATGGCGACCAGATAGACGGCGGCGACGCCCTCCAGCGTCGCGGCGGGCGCGGGCGCGGCCACCCACAGCGCCCCGCAGACGGCCAGGCCCCCGACGGTCGGGAGCGCGGCCTCGCGGGCGAATCGCCGGACTGCCGGGCCGAGTTGCCCCCGGGCGAGCGCGGCCGCGGCGGTCTCGTCCAGTGTGGCGACGCGGGCGACGTGACGGAGCGCGTGCCAGGCCGAGAAGTAGACGCCGATAGCGAACACCGGCGGGACGGTGAGGAAGAAAGCCCACAGCAGGCCCACCTCGCCGGCGTCGACCGCCCACGCGCGACGGTCCCCGGCCGCGAGATAGCCGAGCGCGAGCGTCGCGAACGTGAGGGTCGCGAACCCGACTCCGAGGGCGAGTCGCACCTCCGGGGTGACCGGCCAGACGAGGTCGCCGCCGAAGGGCGCGGCGAAAGCGGCGACGACCTCGCGGTAGCGCCCGGGGAACGCCAGCAGGGGCACGAGCATCGGCAACCCGCCACGGACGACGACGGTCAGTGCCCGGCGGGGGCGCGAGGTGAGGTGGTCGGCGCCGAACACGGCGACGAGCGGGTGGAGTTCCCCCTGGCCCCAGTGGAACCACGTCAGCGCGACGAAGGCGACGGCGCTCGCGACCGGGACCAGAAACCACGCGACTGCGTAGGCTCCGCCGACGACGAGGTAGAGGACGACCGCCCCGACGATCCAGCGGCGGTCGAGTCGCCCGGTCATCGCTCGCGGGAGCGCCGTCCAGTCGACGGCGCCGTGTGGGAGCCCCAGGACGAGGACGCTCGCGGCCAGCGGCAGGTAGCGCCACTCGGGCGGGAGTGCGAGGCCGGCAGCGAAGGCGACGGTACAGACGGCGACGGGGAGCCACGACAGCCACAGCACGGCGGGACGGAGCGTCTCCCGGACGCCCGCGGACAGGCGCGTCGGCGCCCCGCTCACTGTCGCCATCGGTCGATCACCCGGGCGGGCATGCCCACCTCGTCTTCGACCTCCGGACGGTCGGGGTCACCCGCCACCCGGCGCCACCGCCGGGCGACCCAGGGCAGGAGGACCAGTCCCTGGACGACGAAACAGTTCGTCACCAGGAAGAACGTCATCTCCTCGACCGGGAGGCCCAGCACACCGAACCCGACGGTGTACGTCTCGGAGATGGTCCAGATGCCGTTGCCGATGGCGATGCGGTCGACGACCCACAGGTAGACGGTGGGGACGCCGACGGCGAGGAGGACGCGCCGCCGGACCGCGAGGAGGTAACGCCAGCCGACCGCCCACTGGAGCGCGAACACGGGACCAGCCCACGCCAGGATCGCACCGAGATACAGCGTCGAGTCGCCGCCCAGAAAGAGGGCGACACCGACAGCGGAGACTGCAAGGCCGGCGAGCGCGCCCACCACTCTATCCCGCCGGGAGTGGCGGACGCTGGCGGCGACGGACCCGTCGACCTGGAACGTCCACAGCGCCGTCAGCAGCGGCTGGAGGACGAAAAAGAGCAGTTCGCCCAGCGGGATTCCCCACACCCAGCGGGCGACGCGGCCCTCGCCGTAGAACCACGCGCCGCGCTCGATGAGAAAGCGGTCCCACGGCGCCGTGTAGCCGACCGCGAGCGCAGTGACGACCACCACACCCAGGGCGCCCAGTCGCAGTCCGAGCGGCGAACGCCGTCGTCGCCACGTCAGCACGGCCAGCACCACCAGTGGTGGGACGATAAACAGCGCGTGGAACGCCAGGTAGGTGAGTGAGACCATGATGGGGTGGACCGCCCGGGTGGTCGACCGTTCGATTCGGGGTCCGGCGTCGGTGACCGGCGTCGAGCGTCTGGGCTCGACGACAGTGGGCCGACGACCGGTTCCGTCTCCGGCGAGCGGTGCCGGTCACGGCGCGCGTGCGCCGGGACCGACACCCGTCACCGGCGAAACCGGGTCGTCAGGTCGACGAGTCGGGCCACCCGACTCGTCGGTGGTCGGGTCAGTCGGCGGCCTCGGCCGTGCTGGTGCCGGCCGAGACGTCGTCGAGAACCTTCCTGCTGGACAAAAGCAGGAAGCCGAAGCCGATCTTCGCGGTGATGTCGAGCACCATGAAGCCGGCCGTCTCGATGGGCAGGCCGACGATCTCCAGTCCCTCGCTGCCGATCAGCCACCAGGCCGGGTACACCAGCCAGATGACGACGATCAGGTTTCTCAGCTGGGCGAACTTCGCGCCCACGTCACTGGACAGCGACTGGGCCTGTTCGCTGAGCGTGCCGAACAGGAAATACAGGAGGACGAGCAAAAAGCCCGTGCTGACGCCCCACCAGATCACCCGGCGCGCGCCGTCGTCGAGGCCGAACACGGCGAAGTTGCCGCCGGCCAGCGTCGCGACCGCGCCCGTCCCGATCATCAGCGCGTCGAGGCCGACGAGCGTGGCGATCTGGTTGCGACTCGCCCCCGCGAGCAACGCGAGGTCGAGCAGCAACAGCGGGGTGGTAAAGAACCAGTCGGTGTACCTGGCCCAGTAGATGAGCCGTTCTTCACCACCGACGTTTACCATCGTCGACCCGAAACCGAGGGCCATCGCGAGGTAGTTGACGAACGCGATGGCCGCGATCAGTATCGTGACGATGTAGAACTCCTGGCGTTTCTCGTTGTCTTCACCCCAGCCGGTGGCGATGAAGTACAACATCCCCAGGAACATTCCTGCGGTACCTATCCAAAGCCAAATTCCTTCGCTCCCTGGTTGTGGCATGACTGCACATGGTACTAGAACGCTTTCCGCAAAAACTGCCGTACCGAACTAGTTGGATTGGGGGCCGGTTACTCCCCGGGAACCGTCCGTTTACTTCACAGAAACGTTCTCGGTGGCAGTTTCGGCTTCGTTCGGGGGGTCGGGCTACCCGTACAGTTCCTCGAAGACCTTGCGCTGGGCGGCCCGGAGGTGCTGGTGGAACGTCGAGCGACCGATGTCCATCGTCTCGGCCAGGTCCTCGCCCGTCGAATCGCGGGGCCACTCGAAGAAGCCGCCGACGATGGCGGTCTGGAGCGCCGTCTCCTGGCGGTCGGTGAGTCGGTCGTCGATGCGCGCGCGGACGTCCTGACGGGTGTCGGCCGGGCGCTCGTGTTCGCGGTAGGCCCGCAGGTCCGCGCCCGAAAAGCGCTCCTCGACGGCCTCGACGACCGCCCGGGGCTGTGCCTCGGGCGGGATCTCGACGGTCACCTCCCCCAGGCCGCCGGTGGCGCGCATGTCGGTGATCCGGCCGCCGCGGTCGAGTAACAGGTCCACCAGCGGGGAGGACTCGACGATGAACTCCAGTACCGACCGGCCCGTCTCGCTCGTGACCGTCGTGACGCTGACCGCCTCGCTCCCGTCGGCCAGCGCCGACTCCACCGTGTCGGGGTCGGCGTCGGTCTCGAAGAACAGTGTGGTGGGGCCGTCGTCGCGGGCGACGGTCCCGACGTGGGCGAACGTCGCGTCGAGTCGCCGCGAGAGGTCGACGAAGAAGGGCGCGGTGTCCTCGCCGCCGCCGCTGTCGAGTACGAACTCCAGTTCGATCACCTCGTCGGAAGTGAGCAGGCGCTGGCTCGTCAGGTCGTGCAGCGCCATCGCCGTCGACTGGCCCACCGCCGAGAGGACGCGCCGCTCGGGTTCACTGAGCGTCGCGTCCGCACCGAGGGCGACCACGAGCACGCCGTAGTTCACGTCGCCGTACTGGAGCGGAAGCGCCGCCACCGCCGACACCGGTTCGCCGACGTACTCGGCGTAGGCGTCGAGCGTCCCGGTCTCGTCCTCGTCGGCGACGACCTGTAACTCGCCGGTCGCGATGGCGCGCGCGACGGGGTCCTCGCCATCGAGCGCGACCGAGAACCCGTCGGGCCGGTCGCTCCCGACCCAGGTGCTGGGTTCGACGGTGTTCGACGCGGGCGCGGGGTCGCCGACCCACGCCAGCGCGTACTCGTCGGTCGCGACGAACCGCTCGCAGACCGCCCGTTCGACCTCGGCGCGGTCCTCGGCACTCAGCAGGCCGCTGGTCACGTCCGTCACGAGGCCGTCGACCCGCGCCAGCAGCGCCTCGACCGTCTCGCGCTCGTCGCGGGCTTTCTCGGCCTGCCGGCGCGCCTCCTGTTCGGCCTCGACGCGTTCGGTCACGTCGAGTTGAAAGCCCACGTAGTGAGTCACGTCGCCGTCCGCACCGAAGATGGGCGCGATGTCGACCCGGTTCCAGAACCGCTCGCCGTCTCTCGTGTAGTTCTGTATCTCGACGGAGACCGGTTCGTCCCGGGAGAGCGCCCGGGACATCTCCGCGATGGCGTTGGGGTCGCTCTCGTCGCTCTGGAGGAAATCGCAGTTGCGCGCGAGCGCCTCGGCCTCCGTGTAGCCGGTCAGTTTCTCGAAGGCGGCGTTGGCGTAGATGAGCGGGTAATCGATCCGGCGGGCGTCGGCGATGGTGATCCCCACCGGCGCCTCGTCCATCGCCTGGTCTTTGAGCTGTTCGCTCACCTCCGGAAACGCCGGGTCGGTCTCTGAGAGGACGCGCTCGACGGCGTCGGCCAGCGCGAGGCGCTGTTTCCCGACGGGTTCGCGGGGGACGTAGTCGGCCACACCCGCCGAGATGGCGTCGCTCGCGAGGAACTCGTCGCCGTCGTCGGTGAACATGACGACCGGCGGGTGGGGGTCGTCGTCGGTCAGCCCACGGACGAGGCCGAGCCCCGACGCCTCGCCCAGGTCTTCCTCGAGGACGACACAGTCCGGGGAGTCCTCCTCGACCCGTCGACGCGCCGCCGCCGCGTCCGCGACCAGTTCGACCGTCATCGAGTGCTGTTCGAGGACTCGGACCCCCTCGCTCGCCCGGTCCTCGTCGGGGTCGACGTAGAGAACGTGGGGCGTCGACCGGTCCCCACTGGTAGCCATGCCACCCTCTTGCTCGCCCCACCCTATCAGCGTTACTCCGGCACGGAACGACACAGAGGATTTATCTCCGGGACGCACCCACTCCGAGGTAACACCGTTGTGTCCGAACGCGGGCGCGACACCGACACAATGCACGACGACACTGCAGTCTCGACCGACGGAGAGCCCGTGGTCCACCTGCTCGGGTACTCGGACCTGGAGAGCCTCTACGACGACCCCGACAGGGTCGGCGCGCTCGCGACCGCCATCGAACGCCGCCGCGACGACCGCACGCTCGTCGTCGGCGCCGGCGACACCACCGCGCTGGGCGTGCTCGCGCTTCTCACCGACGAGAGCCGGGCGCAGGCCCGTCCCTTCTTCGAGTCGGTCGCGCCCGCCGCCGAGACGTTCGGCAACCACGACTTCGATTTCGGTGCCGAATGGGCCGCCGAGTGGGCCGACACCGTCCCCCCGACGTACTGCTGTGCGAACGTCTCGACCCCCGAGGCATCCCACCCTCTCGAGGACGTGCCCGCCGCCACCGTCGTCGAACGCGGCGGCCGCCGGGTCGGGATCGTCGGCGTCGCCCACCCCGACACCGCCGACATCTGCGGCACGGTCGCCGGTCTGGAGTTCGGTGACCCGGTCGCCGCCGCGAATTCGGCCCTCGCCGACCTCGATGTCGACTATCGCGTGGTGCTCGCCCACTGCGGTGCCGAGGACCCGCGGGTCGCCCGGGATGTCGACGCCGACGTCGTCCTCGGCGGGCACCTCCACAGCCAGCGTGCCGACCGCTTCGACGGGACACTGCTCGTCCGGACCAGCGCCGGCGGGACCGAACTCGCCGAGGTGTGCCTCGGCGAGGAATCGACCGTCGCGGTCCACGAGGTCGACCCCCGGTCGTTCGACAGCGCCGGAGACCACCCCGGACGCGCCGCTGCCCTGGCAGAGACCTACCGCGAGCGCCGCCGCGAACTGGGCGTCGACGAGGTCGTCGCGCGCGTCGAGGACCCGCTCCCCAGAACCGAACGCGAGCGCTTCGGCGGGGAGAGTCGCGTCGGCAACTTCGCCGCCGACGCGATGCGAGCGGCGACCGGGCCGCTCGACGCCGTCGCGCCAGACGGCGGCGAGAACGGCGACGGTCCGTCGTCCGACGCGACGACCGCCGACCTGGGCCTGTTCCCCGGCGGGTCCGTCCGCACCGGCGATCCGCTGGCGGGCGCGGTGACGGTCGGCGACGTCGTCTCGGTCTGTCCGTTCGCCGGGCCGGTCGTCGAGTGTGAACTCGACGGGACGGACGTTCGCGCGGTCCTCGAGGAGGCCGCCCACCCCCACGACGGCGACCGGGGCTGGGTCCAGTTCCACGTCAGCGGCGGGCGCGTCGTCTGGACGGACGAGAACGAACTCGCCCGCGTTACGGTGAGCAGTGAGCCACTCGATCCTGACGAGCGCTACCGCGTCGCGACACCCGAGTACGTCGTCTTCATCGACGCGTTCGCACCGCTGTCCCGCGAGTCGGCGGTCGCCGAACACGACGAGCAGTGGCGAGCGCTCGTCTCGCACGCTCGCGCGGGCGGCCTCGACGTCGACCGTGCAGGCCGCATCGCTCGGGTACCTGCCGGGGCCGGCGAGTCACACGATTGACCGTCAGGGGCCGGTCGCGCTCCGAGGGGGTTCGCTGTCTCTGCGCGGATAGCGGGGGCTCGCGGATGGCGACGAGCGAACGACGAGAAAGACGAGAGACGACGAGCGTCAGTCGGCGGCGACTTCTTCGGCTTCGGAGTCGACGTAGTACTCCTCGATGTACTCCTCGTCGACGCGATTGAGTTCGTCCTCCGGGAGCATCGAGAGGAGGTCCCAGCCGATGGAGAGGGTCTCCTCGATCGAGCGATTCGTGTTGAACCCCTGGTCGACGAACTCGTCCTCGAAGCGCGCCGCGAAGTCGAGGAAGCGGTTGTCACGCTCGGAGAGCGCCTCGCGACCGACGATGTTCACGAGGTCGCGCTTGTCCTTGCCTTCCGCGTAGGCGTAGAACAGCTGGTCGGAGACGCCGCCGTGGTCACCGCGGGTCAGCCCCTCGCCGATACCGTCGTCCATCAGGCGCGAGAGACTCGGCGAGACGTTCACCGGCGGCTGGACCCCCTGGCTGTTCAGCCCGGAGTCGATGAGGATCTGCCCTTCCGTGATGTACCCCGTCAGGTCGGGGATCGGGTGGGTGATGTCCTCGCTGGGCATCGTCAGGATGGGCATCTGCGTGATCGAGCCCTCCTGGCCCTTGATACGACCCGCACGCTCGTAGATCTGGGCCAGGTCGGTGTACATGTACCCCGGGTAGCCACGTCGGCCCGGCACCTCTTCGCGTGCCGCGCCGATCTCGCGCAGGGCCTCACAGTAGTTGGTCATGTCCGTCAGGATGACCAGCGTGTGATAGCCGTGCTCGAAGGCCAGGTACTCGGCGGTCGTCAGCGCCAGCCGCGGCGTGATCGTCCGCTCGACTGCCGGGTCGTCCGCGAGGTTCATGAAGACGACGGAGCGCTCCAGCGCACCGGTGCGCTCGAAGTCGTCCATGAACTCGTTTGCCTCTTCGGCCGTGATACCCATCGCGCCGAAGATGACGGCGAACTCCGAACTCTCCTCGCCGCTCTCTTCTTCCTCCGGGACGGTCGCCTGGCGGGCGACCTGGAGTGCGAGTTCGTTGTGTGGCAGGCCCGACGCCGAGAAGATGGGCAGCTTCTGCCCGCGCACGAGGGTGTTCATACCGTCGATGGCCGACACGCCGGTCTGGATGAACTCCTCGGGGTACTCCCGGGAGTAGGGATTGATCGCCTCGCCGACGATGTCCCGTCGCTCCTCGGGGACGATGTCGGGGCCGCCGTCGATCGGGTTGCCCGAGCCGTCGAGCACGCGTCCGAGCAGGTCCTCGGTGACGGGCATCTTCATGGTCTCGCCGAGGAACGTGACCGAGGAGTTCCGGTCGATACCGGTGGTGCCCTCGAACACCTGGATGGCGACGTAGTCGCTCGTGGTGTCGAGCACCTGTCCGCGGCGGGTCTCCCCGTCCGTGGTCTCGATCTCGACGATCTCGTCGTAGCCGATGGGTTCGTCAGTCTCGACGAAGACCAGCGGTCCGCTGATCTCCGTGATCGTCTGGTATTCTTTCATTGTCAGTAGAGCTCCCGTAGCTGTTCGGTGATGTCTGCCTCGAGCTCGTCGACGAACTCGTCGGCCTCGTCGTCGGGCGTCGTGCCGATGCGGTTGAGCCGCGGCAGCGCCTC
>ENA-ORCS01001169-ORCS01001169.1-marine-metagenome-genome-assembly--contig:-NODE-1169-length-12366-cov-3.581903_pt1 | contig 12366 bp, 7 predicted proteins | sample MGYA00237781_ERZ508513 | MGnify/ENA primary metagenome ERZ508513 (study PRJEB26184, sample SAMN06268793) | marine metagenome | isolation source: Eden Landing Ponds, San Francisco, CA, USA | place...
AGGTGACCGCTCCCGCAATTCGACATGAACACCGAATACTGTCGATGGTCGTCGTGTCCTGAGTTCTTATTCCGCCGATAGATCAGCGTCGTCTCGTGCCAATCGTGTTTGCTGAGATGGGGCTTGCGGTCGTTCTCGTACCGGTCTTGATCACGCCGGAGCAACCGCTTTGCTTGGGCTTTCTCGCTGGTCTGCATCCGCTTCGGAACGACGTAGGAAAGCTCGTGCTGGCTTATCATCTCCAAGACGTGTTGGCTGTCGAACTCACGATCCATTAGGATGTTATCGACGTGCACGAGATTCTCAGCGGAGTCCAGTAGATCTTCGGCGATATCCTTGCGTGTCTCACCCCGGCGGATTGGTCGCGCATCGAGGACGAGTGGGACAGCGTTCCCGACGAGCTGCACTGTCGCCCACTGATAGGTATACTCGTCGGTGTTCTCTTTCGTCCCGATGATTTCGTCTTCGTGGCCCGTTCGGTCGCCTGTGGATGGGTCTGCTTCGGTGATGTCGATTGCGACAATTCCTGCACGATAGAACGCTTCTGTCGCTGCTACCTCCTCTAAGAGGCGGCCCACTGCCTGCCGGTACATCTCTCGAATCTGTTTGATTGAGAGATCTCGAAGATGGTCACGATGCGCGTGCCCCAGTGGGGTTCGGTCACGAGTCGACTCGTGAATGAAACTGCGTGCCCCCTCGTTCGCAGCGAGATCCTCTCGCAACCCTAGATACGTTTGCAGGTCCCAGTACGCATTCTCGTGAATCTCGCAGCTTTCACTACGATCAAGCGAGAATGCGTGGAAGACGATGTGGCTGATGTGGTCGGTAATCCCACTCGCCTGTTCGAGAACGGTTTTATCGTCTAGATCCAGCTCTCCGGAATCGGTATCGTGGTGTCGGAACGTTCGATCCGGTTCACGTGGGACTGGAACACCCGCTTTCTGCGCGTTGATGAGGATTGTTCGAGCAACCGTCTCAATGGTCGCTTGGAGATCTTCAGTGAAGCCTGTGTGCCAGCTTCGCCATAACGTCGACTGATCGGGAATCGACTCCAAGCCCAGTTGCTCGCAGATCTCGGGGTGGCGGTCGAGATATTCGACGAGTGTCGTCTCGTGGCCCCATCCGTGGAGTTCTTTCAGCACGAACACGCGAAAGAGCGTACCTATCTCGTAGTATGTCGAGTCCGCGTAGTGGTCATGAGGGTCGAACCGAACGTAGGCCAACGGGCACGTACAGACGAACTGCTCAACGGACGTATGGGCGTCGTGGTCAAACCACGCTTCCGAAACCGTACGAACGTCGGACTCCAGTCCCGTCAGCAAACTTTGATCGTACAACGGCGTTGAATCATACACCGGCCACCCAACGGTCGATTTTCGGGCGACTTGGCGAAAGACAGTTCGCCGAGACTCATAAGTCGGTGCCACTACGAGACGCTAGACACGATACAGACAAGAACTCGTCTTCTTCGTTAGACTGCGGACCTGAATAGGTGCGAAACTTCCCAAAACAAAACACTTATGAACTACCTGTCGGAACACTCGGGCGTCTTCTCACGGCCATAGCCGTGGCTCGAGGCTGTGCTATGGCCGGCCGCCGCCCGTCAGCGGCTCAAACAGATGATACGGGACCTTCGCATTGAGCGAACACTACTGAAGCACCGATCTAAAAACGACGGCTGTACACGAGCGCAAGTGCCACTGTGGACCGGACAATCGCAGCTGCGACCACTACGAAAAACGCGAGTACCCGCCACGTTCTTCAGTCACCGCCGAATTGGAAACTCACCCGGGTTGGCCATTGAATGGGGGCAGTTTTCCGACGTATGACTGGGGACGAACGGCACCCGGGCATTTCGGCGGTGTACGAGGAGGACAATGGAGACACCGACCCGGTCGTAGCCCTGATGAAACGATATGTACCGGGGAACACGGACGTATTTGCTATCGCCGTCTGTACCACGATTCTCCATCAACTACTCACGCTCGTCCCACCGTATCTTCTCGGCGTTACGCTCGACGCCTTCTTCACCGGACAGCGGACCACACTGTCCGTCGCACTCGTGCCACAAGCTTGGATCCCCCCGGGCACACGTGGCCAGTTCGGATTTATTGCAGGTCTATTCGTCGCGACCGCCCTCGCGACAGCACTCACCCAGGCCGTACAGGTCGTGACGTTTCGCTGGTTCCAGCAATCAATCCTGCACGACCTCCGAACAGACGCCTACGACGCAACCCAGGGGCTCGATATGGCGTTTTTCGAGACTGAAGCGACGGGAAACGTCATGAGCGCCCTCAACAACGATGTCAACCAGTTACGAGCGTTTCTCTTGGGCGGACTCAGACAGTCCATCGAGTCGACTACTTTGTTGGTCGGACTTCTCGCCTTCATGATCGGACTTCACTGGCAACTAACCCTGTTCTCAATGTCGTTTCTCCCCGTGATGCTTGGGCTGGTGTATGTCTATCAACAGGCGATCGAACCGCGCTACGACGACCGACGATCGGCAGTTGGAGAATTGAATACACACGTGCAGAACGCTATCGGCGGCATCGAGACTATCAAAACGTTCAGCACGGAACGACGAGAGAGCGCGCAGCATCGAACGCACTCCCGAGAGTTCTGGGAGGCCGACTGGCGTGCAGCCAAACTCTCGGGACTCTTCTACTCGACTCGACGGCTGCTCACCGAAGTGATGTCCCTCGCCATCGTCGTTGTCGGTGGCTGGTGGACGCTGTTCGGGCCCCCGCTCATGTTTTCTGCCCCGCTCTCCGCAGGCCTTTTCGTGACATTCCTTTTCTACGGACGGCGACTCGTCCAGGAATCCTCCCAGATCGGGGACCTCGTCGATACATACACTGACGCGAGGGCGTCGGCCAAGCGGGTGTTCGGTCTCCTTCACTACCCGAGCAGAATATCGGAGTCAGACGAGGCGGAGCAGCTGGAACGCGTCGATGGACGCGTGGAATACCGCGACGTGTCGTTCACGTATCCGGGCGCCGACAGCCCGACCCTCGAACACGTTACCTTCGAAGCCGAGCCCGGCGAGTTCGTCGGACTCGTTGGCCCGACGGGAGCCGGAAAATCGACGGTACTGAAACTCTTGCTTCGGCTGTACGATACCGACGAGGGGACGATCACGATCGACGGCACCGACGTGTCGATGACGACCATGGAGAGCCTTCGCGAGGCGATCGGCTACGTGAGTCAGGACCCGTTCCTGTTCGGAGGTACTGTCCGCGAGAACATCGCGTACAGTGATCCGAACGCCGACGAGCGGCGAGTCGTCGAAGCGGCCAAGCGGGCAAACGCTCACGAGTTCATCCGTGATCTTCCCGACGGGTACGACACTGCAGTCGGCGAACGGGGCGTGAAACTCTCAGGCGGGCAACGCCAGCGGATTGCGATCGCCCGCGCGGTCTTCAAGGACCCCCCGATCCTGATTCTCGACGAAGCGACCAGCCACGTCGACAATCAGACTGAGTTACTGATCCAGGAGAGCCTGTCCGATCTGATCGCTTCGCGTACGACGTTCGTGATTGCCCACCAGCTCTCGACGGTTCGAGAGGCCGACCGACTGCTGGTGCTCCGTGACGGACGGATCGTGGAATCGGGCGACCACGGAGAATTGCTCGAACGTGACGGATTATACGCGTCCCTCTGGGAGGTCCACACGGGAGCAACTGCGGAACTACCGGAACAGTTCCGAGCGCGCGGCCAGTAGCCTGAATCAGGCCTGATACGGGCTCTAAGGGAACATCCCCACAATCGCTCCCAAATTTTGTGTGGATACTGATCAGCTGACACGATAGACTGACCTTCGACGGACAGCCAAGGCAGTAGCTATTTGCATTGAGACGGTCGGTCTCAACTTCTGCGAGTCGATATCGATATCCCAGTTTCGGTGAATGGCCGATTCCTACACCCAAATCAGATGCGATCGTGTGAAAGTGGCCCAGATTCAATTCTAGAATACCGTCCATCGGTAATATCGTGCCACAGTCGCCAGAAAAACTGGTGCCAAACGACTGTCTGAATAGAGTCGACTCACACCAAGGACGAACGTTCGAGCCCGGAACCGCGTACTATCGATAGTGACGGTGACTGGCTGGCGAAACGACAGTTCCCTGGTGAGGATGTGCTCAGTGGGTGTGGCGACCATCGCTACTGGGATGGTCGCGGGAATCGATCACTTCGACAGTGACATGATCGATCCCGCGTTCGGCGAAGAGCTCGTGGATTCGGTGCTGGAGTGCGCTTCGGGAATCGGCATCTAGTGAGCCACTGACCACCCGTACGGTCCCGACGCTGAGTTGGCTACAGACCTGCCAGACGTGGAGGTCGTCGATAGCTTCGACGCCTTCTAGGTCAGCGAGCCGTTCCCGCAAGTCCGCCGGTGACGTCGGACTCCGCTGTAAGAGGATCGACGTACTCTCCCGAAGGACCGTCCCGGCCGACCAGAGCACGAGCACCCCGATGAGCACCGCCGCGGCGGGATCGGCCACGGGCAGATCGAATACTGCGACGGCGATCGTGGAGACGATGACCGCCACCGACCCGCCGGCGTCACCGAGGAGGTGGTAGAACGCGCCGCGTTCGTTGAGACTCATCTCCCCGCCCTGCAACACGTACACCGACCCGAGATTGACGAGCAGGCCACCCGTCGCGATAACGAGCGTCAACTCGGCGTTGATCGCAACGGGGTCGAGAAACCGCTGGTAGGCCTCCCAGACGATGTATCCGACCATCGGGACGAGCAGGATGCCGTTCACGAAGGCCGCGACCGGTTCGAGACGGTGCAGTCCGTAGGACCACCGCTCGCCGCCCTCGAACCGTTCGGCGGTGTAGCTCGCGCTGAAGGCCATCACGTACGCGAGCATGTCGAACAGCATGTGGAAGGCATCACTGATCAGCGCGACCGACCCGAAGAGCAGTCCACCGGCCAACTCGACGACGAAGCCGACGAAGTTGATGCCGGCGACAAGCGCGAGTTTCCGCGTGCTCGTTCCGTTCTCCGTCGTCGACTCGTCGACGCCGCTCTCGTGGCTGTGGTCAGCGTGTGCCATCACTCGATCACGCCGCGTTTGGTTCGACCGCCTCGTCACTGTCACTCGACAACTCGTCGGGACGGATTCGTGAGAGCCGCATGGCGTTGCCGGTCACGGCCGTCGTCATGCCGGCGTCGCCCGCGAGGACGGCCAGCCAGATGGGGACGTAGCCGAAGGGCACTGCGAGCGCGAGTGCGGCCTTGACGCCGAGACTCGTCCAGATGTTCTGCCGAATGACCCCGTTAGCGTCCTGGGCAAGTTCGTACAGATACGGGAGTTTCGATAGATCGTCACTCATGAGCGCGATATCCGCCGTTTCGAGAGCTGTATCCGTGCCAGCAGCACCCATCGCAACGCCCACTGTCGCCGTCGCGAGGGCAGGCGCGTCGTTGACACCGTCGCCGATCATCGCGACGCCGTCGTACTGCTCGTCGAGTTCCTCGATCGCTTCGACCTTCTGGTCGGGCAAGAGCTCTGCACGGAACTCGTCGACGCCGACCTCGTCAGCGATCGCCCGGGCGGTCCGTTCGTTATCGCCAGTCAGCATGATGATGTGCTCGACGCCGAGGCTGTGGAGACGCTGAATCGCTTGCCTGGACTCGGCGCGGATCTCGTCGGCAACGGCGATCACCCCTTCGATCTCGTCTTCGGTCCCGACGAGGACGACGGTTTTGCCCTGTGACTGGAGTTCGGGGACCGTCTCCTCGAGGAGGTCGAGGCAGTCGTTTCGCTTACACAGCTGGCGACTCTTGGTCGTGGCGACACCGCCGTCGGTCGTCGCGTGGACGTGCGTCAGGTCGAAGTCCAGCTCTTCGAAGAGTCCCGGCTTGCCGGCGTAGTGGGGTGTCCCATCAAGATCTGCCTTGACGCCTTTCCCGGTGATGCTCTCGAACTCGTCGACCTCCCGTTCCGCGACGGCTGCCTGTTCTGCACGGCCGACGATCGCCTCGCCGATCGGGTGTTCGGACCGTGATTCGAGCCCGCGGGCACACCGGAGGACGTCCTCCTCGCTGTTGTCGTTCAACGGAACGACGTCCGTCACGGTCAGTTCGCCCTTCGTGAGCGTCCCCGTCTTGTCCATCGCGATGGCCTCGACGGCGCCCATCGCTTCGAGGTGATTCCCGCCCTTGATGAGGACGCCGTTCCTGGCTGCGCTCGTGATGCCCGAGACGACCGAGACGGGCGTCGAGATGACGAACGCACACGGGCACGCGAGCACGAGCAACGTGAGGCCGTAGACGATGAACGTCGGCCAGGACGTCCCGAACAGGAGCGGAGGCACTACAGCCACGAGGACGGCGAAGCCGACGACGACCGGCGTGTAGTACGCCGAAAAGCGCTCGACGAACTGCTCGCTCTCGGTCTTGTTCGCCTGGGCGTCCTCGACCATCTGGACGATGCGAGAGAGCGTGTTGTCGCTCGCCTCCGAGGTGACCTCGACTTCGAGATAGCCCTGTTCGTTGATCGTTCCCGCGTATACCTCGTCTCCCGGCGTCTTGTCGACGGGGACCGATTCGCCGGTGATCGGGGCCTGATTGACGGCGCTCTCACCGTCGCGGACCTCGCCGTCCATCGGGATTTTCTCACCCGGGCGCACGACGACGGTCTCGCCGATGCTGACGTCGTCGACGGGGACCGTCACTTCCTCGCCGTCGACGGCTTCTTCTCGCGGGCTTTGCCCGCTCGAACGGCCCGAGGCGCTTTGCGCCTCGCTGTCGCCGTCTGCTCGGGTCGTCTCCGACGACCCGGTGTTTCGTTTCACCGTCGCCTCGTCCGGCGAGAGATCCATCAACTCCTGCAGCGAGTTCCGCGCCCGATCCATCGAGTACTGCTCGAGTAGCTCCGCGATGCTGAACAGGACGGCCAGCGTGGCGGCCTCGAAGTACAGCGATTCGCCGAAGACGAGACTAGCGATGATTGCGCCGCTGATGGCGATGCTCATCAACAGGTCGATGTCGAGATTGCGGTTCAGCGCGGAGTAGTAGCCGTTGCGGAAGATAACCTGGCCGGCGACCCCGACTGCGACGAGGAAGAGGACGTCTGCGACGAGTAACTCGCGGCCGACGACCTCGGCAACCAGCGCGTTCTGACCGGTGAGGAAGAACTCGAAGAGGAGGCCGAGCGCGACGAATCCCCCACTGATCCACGTTTTGATCGCCCGGGAACTGGTCCAGACGCTCTCGCGCTCGTCGGCGCCACTATCCTCGGGCCCCGTCTCAGTCGCGGTCGAATCAGTCACCTCGTACCCAGCTCTTTCGACTCGGTCGGCGATCTCGTCCGGGCTCGTTCGACGCCCCTCATAGGAGACGGAGAGCGTTCCGGTCGTCACCTGTGGGTCGACGGCCGTGATGCCGTCGAGTTTTCGGACGCTGTTTTCTACCTTTCCCGCACAGGAGGGACAGTCCATCTCGGGCACCGAGAACTGGGCGACGTCGTCCTGGTTCGACGAGGGCGCTGGTACGCTGTCGGCTTCCTCTCCATTGTTGGGGTTGTCGTGGTCGTGCTCAGGATCCTGATCGTGATCGTGTTCGTCGTGAGTATGCTGATTCTCCTGGTGCGAATCGGTATCGGTCTCGCGAAGGGGCCCGCCGTCCGGGTCGTGCATTATCAGCGGATAGTCCCCGGAGGTATATTAACATCACTGCTATCATTTCGGTATCTACTAATACCTCTTAACAATTTTTTCGATATAGGTTATTAAACAGACGGAGGGTAACTCGTACAGGTCAGCACTTCTGCTGCTCGGGCGAACGCCGTCGTTCAGGGGCTTCAGAAAGGTTCAACAGGGTGTCTCACACCCGTTTATTAAATAATCCGATTTTAATTAATAAATTTAGCCAAAATAACCCGTATCTGTAGCAGTTGATTTAATATATTCACGTTGAATACCTCCGGATATGAGTTCCGCGCCACAGCCGACTGACGTCGATGTCGCGCGAGCGGCAGCGTCCAACGCCGAGACGAGCGGTCGCAGTGGAAGCGATATCGTGTTGCGAGCCGAGGGTATCGAGAAGACCTACGACACCTGGCACCCGTTCGGACGGACCGTCGACGTGCTGCAGGGGGCCGACATGGAGATCCGGGCCGGCGAGATCGTCGGAATCGTCGGCGAGAACGGCTCGGGAAAGTCGACGCTGATGCAGATCCTCGTCGGCGCGCTCGAGGCGGACGGTGGCACCGTCGAGACCAGCGGTACGGTCGGGTGGTGTCCGCAGGAACCCCGCCTGTACGACCGCCTGACCGTCGAAGAGACGTTCCACATCTTCGGCGAGGCCTACGACATGACCCACCAGGAGATCCGTGCGGCCCGCGACGACTTCGCGGACCGCCTCGACTTCGAGCGGTTTCTCGACTACCAGGTGCGCCACCTCAGCGGCGGCAACCGACAGAAAGTCAACCTCAGCGTCGCGCTGATGCACGACCCCGACGTCCTCCTGCTCGACGAACCGTACACCGGCTTCGACTGGGAGACGTACCTCTCTTTCTGGGAACTCACCGAACAGCTCACCGACGACGGCGTCGGCATCGGGATCATCTCGCATTTCATCAACGAGCGCGAACGCTTCGACGGCATTTACGAACTCGCCGACGGGGAGCTCTCGTGGGAGGTGACTGGCGATGGCGGCGACGACTGACCGCGCACTCTTCGGCACGGGCCACCGCGTCTGGACCGGCGTCAAAGCGCACACGACCGCGTTCTTCCGCACGCCGCTGTATCTGGTGTTGCTCGTCGTGTTGCCAGCCATCGAGATCTGGTTCGCCGGGTCGGCGCTGGAGAGCCTGCCTGCCGTCGCTTTCCCGGAGATGGAGGCGTCGCTGTTGACGACCGGCCGACTGTTCGGGGCTATCTACGCGACGGCCGTCTTCGGCGGGATAGTCGGCCTCTTCCAGCGACTCAGCGCCGACGAGACCGACCGCCGACTCATCATCGCCGGGTCCTCCCCGGGCCGCCTGTTCCTGACGCGCGCGCTGACCGTGCTCGTGGTCACGCTGGGCGTCGCGACCGTCGCCACCGGTGCACTTGTCTGGACGACAGCCGTCGCCGACCCGGGCCTCACGTTCGCCGTCCTCGGCGCCAGCGGGATCCTGTACGCGTTCGTCGGCCTGCTGGTCGGGTCGGTCGTCCCCGGCGAACTGGAGGGGTCGCTGTTGCTGGTGTTCCTCGTCGACGTCGACGTCATCTTCGCGTCGGGACTGCTGCCGACGGACGTTGTCGTCGGCGAGCTATTCCCGCTGTATCACCCGTATCAGGTCCTGGAGACGGCGGTCGTCGTCGGCGGGCTGCCCGAAAGCGGGAACCACCTGTCACTCGCCGCCGGGTACGTCCTCCTGGCGGCGGCCGTCGCGGTCGTCGTCTATCACCGGTCGGCGTCCGTCGCGGGAGGTGGTGACTGATGGGGGTCAGCGAGGTCCGAACCGCCGTCGCGATGGGGCTGCGCGAGTACCGCCGGACGCCCGTGTTGCTCGCACTGCTGGTCGTCCTGCCAGCGTATCTGGTGGGGCTGTTCGGCTACGCGGCGCCCACGACGCCGGTACCGCTCGACGTGCCGGGGGGCGGGGAGACGACGGTTGCGCTCGCGGACGCACTTTCCGTGCTGGGCGTCCAGCTGGTCACGGGAATGGTAGGGGGCCTGGTGGGCCTGTTCGTCGTCCACTCGGCGACCGACGCCGACGGCCGCCTCGTCGTCTCCGGGTTCGACCCCGCGTCGTTGCTCTTCGCACGCGGTGCGCTCGTGGTTGTCGCCGCCGCCGCGTCCGTCGCTGTCTCGCTCGGCGTACTCGCTCTCACCTTCACCCCCGCGAACGTGACCGGGCTCGTCGTGTCGGGTCTCCTGACGGCGACAGTCTACGGGATGGTCGGTATCGTCGTGGGATCGCAGGTCGACCTGCTCGCCGGCGTCTGGGTCATCGTCTTCCTCCCCCTGCTGGACGTCGCGCTCTTTCAGAACCCGCTCGCGACCGAGACGACGACGCTCGCGACCGTGTTGCCGGCCCACGCACCGATGCGTCTTGCCGTCGACGCGAGTTTCGTGAGCGGGATCGACTGGGCACCGCTGGCGACCGCACTCGGCTACCTCGCGGTCACGACAGTCGTGGCGACGGCCCGGTACTACACCCGAGCCTGACGTCTCGCTCTGGACCGTCTCGGGCATCGATCCCGTTCGCGAGCGGCCGTACTCGGTCACCACCCGGTCTCGTCGGTCGGCCGGCCGTGGGTCGGCGGGTCCCAGACCCGCCAGGCCGGAACGGACTCGGTCGAGCACCGCAATCCCCGACTGACTCGACACGAAGATAAACTGTCTTTCGCTGTATCGATCGCGCAGGGTTCCGGACCGTTTCGGTGCGCTGTTGGGGCGGCGAGTCGCGACGAACTGTGACCCCGTGTCTTCACCCAGAGAGCTGGGAGTGGACGATTACAGGAGTATCAGTGTAATAGTTGAAAGATCCTTCACAAATATTCGCACGTGATCCTCGCTGTCACTGCCTCGTGTCGTATCAGGTCGAAGCAAAGAGGAGGGACAGACCGCAACGAACGAACCGCAGATGGGCGGGTCGGTCTACGTGTTGAGGTAGACCGTCTTGAGCTGGGTGAAGAAGTCCAGGCCAGCATCACCCTGCTCGCGGTAGGTGTTCGTCGAGGAGTCTTTCAGGCCGCCGAAGGGCACGTGCAGTTCCAGACCTGTGGTCTTCTCGTTGACCTTCGCGACCCCCGCTTCGGTACGCTCGACGAACTCGTGGGCCTCGTCGAGGTCGTCCGTGACGACGCTCGAAGAGAGGCCGAACTCACTGTTGTTCGCGGCCTCGATCCCTTCGTCGAAGCTCTCGACCTCCGTCACGGCGAGGACGGGCCCGAACACTTCTTCCTGGAAGAGGCGCATCTCGGGGTCGACGTCCGTGAACACTGCGGGCGTGACGAAATAGCCGTCGTCGTAGCCGTCGCCTTCGAGGCGCTCGCCGCCCGTCTCCAGGGTAGCGCCCTCGTTGACGCCGACGTCGACGTATTCGAGCGTGGAGTCGAGTTCGCCCTGCGAGACGTGGGGACCCATGTCCGGGTCCTCCAGTCCGGGGCCGACGTCGATGGACTCGGCGTAGTCGACGATGCCCTCGACGAACTCGTCGTAGACTTCCGTGTGGACGATCGCGCGTGAGCAGGCAGTACAGGCCTGGCCGGTAACGCCGAACGCGCCGGCGGCGACGATCTCGACGGCCTCGTCGACGTCCGCGCTGTCGGTGATGACCGCGGGGTTCTTCCCGCCCATCTCCGCCTGCGCGCGTTTCATCCCGTCGGTCGCCTGGTCGTAGACGTGGTGGCCGATCTCCGAGCTCCCGGTGAAGGAGACGGCGTCGACGCCGTCGTGACTCGTGATGACTTCGCCGACCTCGCTCCCGGACCCCGGGACGAAGTTGATGACGCCGTCGGGGATGCCGGCCTCCTCCAGGGCCTTGACGATCTCGTTGGCCGGTCCGGGTGCGTTCGAGGCGGGCTTGATCACGACCGTGTTGCCGGTCGCCAGCGCGGGCGCGATCTTCCAGGCCGGGATCGCTACCGGGTAGTTCCACGGCGTGACGAGTCCGGCGACGCCGAGTGGCTCGCGCTTCGTGTAGACCGAGGTGCGGCCGCCGGAGGAACCCTTGCGGACGCCGTCGTCGTCGTAGGCCTTCACGCCGTAGTAATAGAAGATGTCGATGGCCCGCTGGACCTCGGGTGCGGCCTCCGAGAGCGTCTTGCCCTCCTCCTGAGTGAGCAGTTCCGTGATCTCGTCTTTTCGCTCCTCAAGAATGGCACCGGTCTCACGCAGAATCGCACCGCGGTCGGGTTCGGGCATCGCCTCCCAGTCTGCCTGTGCCTCGTTCGCGGCCTCGACGGCGGCCTTCGCGTCTTCCGTGCCGCCGTAGGCGTACTCGCTGACGACTTCCGATGTGTTCGCGGGGTTCTCGATCGCGAACGTCTCGCCGTCCGCCGCGTCGACGCGGTCGCCGTCGATGTAGAGTCGTGTGGTCTCCGTCATGCAGTTCATACGTCGCCCGCACTCTACTTACAGGTTTTCATGGCAGATCGGAACGCCACTGACTCCCGTACCCACCGCGAGTTGGGAACCTTTATGCTCGTCACAGCGACACTCCCGAGTGTCATGGTCGATTTCGACAAGATCAGCGACCCCAACGCGGAGTACACGATGCGAGACCTCTCCGCGGAGACGATGGGTATCGACAACACGCGCGGTGGCACGCGCGACGCGGAGATCACCGACGTCCAGACGACGATGGTCGACGGGAACTACCCGTGGATCCTCGTCCGCGTCTACACCGACGCGGG
>ENA-ORCS01001170-ORCS01001170.1-marine-metagenome-genome-assembly--contig:-NODE-1170-length-12364-cov-3.407585_pt1 | contig 12364 bp, 12 predicted proteins | sample MGYA00237781_ERZ508513 | MGnify/ENA primary metagenome ERZ508513 (study PRJEB26184, sample SAMN06268793) | marine metagenome | isolation source: Eden Landing Ponds, San Francisco, CA, USA | place...
CTTACGGCGGCGCCTACGACGTCATGGCCTCGAAACACGTCGGTGCCGACGTCAACTACGCCTGGCCGGGCGCCGAGATCGCCGTCATGGGACCCGAAGGCGCGGTGAACGTCCTCTACGACGACGAACTCGAAGCCGCCGAACAGGTCGAACAGAAGCGCGAAGAACTCATCGAGGAGTACCGCGACGCCTTCGCCAACCCCTACACCGCGGCGAAGCGCGGCTATCTCGACGACGTAATCGAACCACCCGAGACGCGTGCCCGACTGGTGTCGGACCTGGAGAGCCTGCAGAGCAAGCGCGTCGACCATCCCGACCGGAAACACGGCAACATCCCGCTCTGAACAGTATTCGAGTGACGTCGCGAGCGCCGTCGCGGCCCACGAGGGCGTCGACGAAACCGAATTCGCCCCGCTCTACGACACGATCGATCCGGAAGCGCTCGACGCGTTGCTGGCGTCGGTCCGGGCCGATGGTCCCGACCGGGTGCCCGTGGACTTCGCGCACGCGGGCCACAGAATCGTCGTCGCCGAGGACCGAACGGTCACAATCGAGTAGTCTGTCTCGCCCCGGCCGGCGATAGGGGCCCGAACCGCCCCGGTCACACGCCGTTCCGATACTCGTCAAGCAGCGGGTCGTACCGCTCGCAGAAGTCGGCGGGTTCGAGGTAGAACGCCTCGGTGACCGCTTCGATACCTCGCTGCTCCTCGACCAGGTCCAGCAGCGCACAGCCGACGCGATAGGGGAGCCGCGACCCGCCGAACAGATGCCCGAGAAACGTCTCCCGGTCGACCGGCCCGTCCCGCAGTTCCTCGCGGACCGCGTCGTACTCGGCGACTAGGTCCGCCAGTCGTTCGGGGTCCGAGAGCGCCCGACAGTCCTCGTGCAGGGGGTGGTCTCGCCCGCCGAGATTCCCGTCGGTCCGCCGGAGGGTCAGCGGCGTGTACGTCGCGAACGCCTCGGTGTGAAAGACGGTGTCGAACACCCGCTGTTGGCCGTCGCGAGTCTCGAAATCCTCGGACCCAAGTTCGCTTCGGGCGTGGTGGACACGCTCGTAGACGACGTGGGAACTCTCGTGGATCGCAGTGTAGAGCACCTCCCGGGGTGCATCGAGAAATAGCGGGGCGTTCAGGTTCAGGTAGGCGCCCGGTTCCAGCCCGACGCCGAGGCTGTAGCCGATACCCAGGTACACGTCGACGTTCGAGAGGTCCGCCTCGGGCGTCACTCGCGCCAGGTGTCGCTCGATTTCCCCGGTCCAGGCATCCTCGTTCTCTCGGACGTGGTCGAGCAACTCGCCGACCCGCTCGCGGTTCTCGTCGAGGTCGGCGACCCGCGAGAACGCTGTCTCCTCGCCCTCCAGCGCCCGGGAGACGTCCGACCCGGAGAGGTCGCGGCCGAGTAACTCGGCGTGCGAGCGGACGACCTCGTAGGCGGGGTGGTCCCAGACCGCGTCGAGGGTCGCTTCGCCGTCGGCGTAGGCGAGAAACTGCTCGGCGGCCGACCAGTCGATTCGCATGCCGGTCGCTGTGGCCGGGACTGACAAGTGTCTTCGGCCTGGACCGCGGCGGTCAGGAGGGGTCTGTGCCGGTGTCGACTCACCGAGCCGTCGCCGCGACGACGAGCACTCCGGGCAGTTTCGCCTGCAGTTCCGGGGGCGAGTTGCCCCACGGCCCGGGTTCGTAGTCGCCGGGGTCGGAGGAACCGGGTTCGAGCATCCGTTCGACGTCGAATCCAGCCTCGGCCAGGGCGTTGTAGACGTCGCTGACCCTCGGTCGGTAGGTCACGAGGTCCGGGTACTCCTCGCGGCCGTCGTGGACGACCTGGCGACCGGTGTCGAAGTAGCTCTCCACGATTTCGTGGGTTTCGGGGTCGGCGAGGTCGAAAAAGGGGTGGGGCATCGAGAAGACCAGTCGACCATCCGGGCGCAACACGCGGTGGGCCTCCGCGAAGGCCGCCGGCAGGTCCGGTACCCACTGGAAAACGTAGGTGTTGTACGCGAGGTCGAACTCGTCGGCGGTGAACGGGAGGTCGGTGACGTCCCCCTCGACGACGTCGATATCCAGGTCGCGCTCGTCGAACAGGGCGTGCGCGTGGTGCAACTGCTGGCGGGTGAGATCCACGCCGGTGACGGTCGCGCCGTACTCGGCCAGCGCGACGGTGTCCTGCCCGCCCCCACAGCCGAGTTCGAGGACGTCCTGCCCGGCGATATCACCCAGCAACTCCCCGTCGTCGACCCCCTCCCAGCCCCAGTTACACCCGACGGAGACGTCGGCCGTCTCCTGGAAACTGTCGCTCGTGAGTTCCCACCGTTCCTTTACTTTCCGCTTCATCGTCCCTATCCGGTTCGCCAACGCTCGCATAGGTCTTGTGGCTGCGTGTGTAGTGGTCACGTGCGGGCGGTTCCAGGCCTCCTTCGCAGGAACCGTGGTCCGGCGACCCGCTCCGCGACGCGTTCGGGATAGACCCGGGACGGCGGCCGGACCGGGTCGCGCGTTCAGACCTTCTCGACGAAGATGCTCCAGTAGCCTTCGTCTTCGTGTTCGTCGATGTCGAGCAGTTCGTTGCCGGTATCCTCGACCCACTCGGGAACGTCGTGGCTCGACGAGCTGTCCGTGGTCTGGAGTTCGTAGACGGTGCCGGAATCGCCCTGGCGGAACTCGCCGACGAGTTCCATCAGCGGGCCGGGACAGGCCGCGCCGCGGGCGTCGACGACGACGTCGGGGGTAATGTCACTCATCTCTGGTCACCTCAGACAAAGACCACCTGTTTGTCTCGCGCGCGCTTCAGGAAGCCGCTGACGCCGAGCACACCGTCGAAGACGTCCTCGTAGTCGTCCAGGTCCTTCCCGAGCATGTCCATCGACAGTTCGCAGGCGTACATCTCCAGCGGGCCCAGTGTCTTTGCCTGTGCCAGTGTCTCCGAGGGGAGCGACACATCGGCGTCCTCCGAGGTGAGCATCGCCTCCGCGACCGGTCCCATCTCGAAGTCCATCGAGTCGACCGTCTCGCTGTCGAAAGCCTCCAGTCCGTCCATCGTCGCGAACACGTCCACCGGTATCTCGGAGGTCGCCGCCACCGACGCGATGTTGCTCACCGCGAAGATGTTCTCGAGCCGTCCGGACGCCAGCACGATCGCGTATCCGTTTGTCATTTGTGTTCCTCCATATTAGTATTGTGTAGTCTTGGACTTAACAGACAATACGAGTCTCGGCTCGGGGGAACCGCCGGAAGATACAAGTATCAGTATGGGAGCGTTTGTGCGTCAGGCGGTGACGGTGCGACGGGCACCGATCATGCGACGGCCCCCGGCGGTTCAGTGACGAGGATCACAACGGTAACCCGCAGACACGCCATGAAACGGGTCGAGACGGCTCCGGTGACGTGCGCCCGTCCGGGCCGGGGCAATGATACCGTGAGTTCTGACACCTACGTCGGCGCGATAGACCAGGTGACCACAGGCACCCGGTTCATGCTCTTCGACCGCGACGGGCGCGTCGCCGCGAACGCCTACGAGCGCCACGAACAGGTCTACCCCGAACCGGGCCGGGTCGAACACGACGCCACCGAGGTCTGGGCGAACACCCGGTCGGTGATCCGCGACGCCCTGGACGACGCCGGGATCGACGCCACGCAACTCTCGGGGACCGGCATCACGAACCAGCGCGAGGCCACCGTGATATGGGACGCCGAGACGAGCGAACCGGTCCACAACGCGGTCGTCTGGCGGGACCGCTGGACCACCGACCGCTTCGAGGCGCTCGAAGCCGCGGGCAAAGACGGGTGGACCCACGAGCGGACGGGACCGGAACCCGACCCCTACTTCTCGGCGACGAAAGCCGAGTGGCTGCTGGAGAACGCCGACCCGGTCGCCACGGACCGGAGTGATCCGGTGGGGACAGGCGGTGTGTGCCCGCCGAGCAGGGACGTGAATCTCGCGAACGAAAATGCGGGGGGACGGCTTATGTACGGGCGGGAGAAACCATCAGCGAGCGAATCGATGAGCCTGATGATCGACATCCGCAAGCTCGGGCTGTTCAACAGGATGGCCAAGGAGGGCGGGAACACGGTCGCGGACCACCTGAGTCAGATGACGGGGATGGAGACGGAGATGGAGATCACGAAGATCAACTTCATCGACGTCCCCGACATCAAGACCCACGTAGGCCACGAGGAACAGATCGGTATCAGCATCGAGATGACCGAACCGCCCCACGGTCACATCCTCTTCTTGTTGGAGGCCGAGAGCGCGAAGGAACTCGCGAGCGGCATGATCGGTGACATGGGTGAGACCGACCCCGAGGCGACCGGGTTCACCGATATGGAGCGCTCGGCGATCCAGGAGATCGGCAACATCATGACCAGTGGGTTCATCGACGGCTGGGCGAACGTCCTCGATACGACGATCGACATCGGGACGCCCACGTTCATCTTCGGCCCCGGCAGCGGTATGGTCGACGACCTCGTCGGCGACCGCGAGGCCGAGATGGCCCTGATGTTCGACTCCCACGTCCAGGCTCCCGAATCCGACGTCGACGTCAAGGTCTACACCTTCCCCGAACTCGAAGAACTCGTCGACCTCATGCAGGGTATCGAGGTGTAGCGTCCCACTACTGGGTGTCAGTATCGCAGCGGACCCCGTGGCTTGATTCGGGCACCGTCCTATCGCCGACGTAGATGACCGGCCCGCTCGCCGACGCGTTGTTCGTGGTCGTCGGCGTCGGGGCGCTGTGGCTGGGCGCGGTCGCCTTCGTCACCGGCGCGACCCGTATCGCCCGGGCACTGGGTGTCCCGAGCCTGGTCGTCGGCCTGACGGTCGTCTCGTTCGGCACCTCCGCGCCGGAGTTCGCCGTCACGATCGACGCGGCGCTCACCGGGAATGCAGCCGTCTCCCTGGGCAACGTCGTCGGGTCGAACGTCGTCAACCTCGGGTTCATCCTCGGGGGTGCGGCGCTCCTACGGGCGCTCCCCGTCTCCCGGGAACTCGTCCGTCGGGATACGTCGGTGATGCTCGTGTCCGTCCTCGTCTTGCTCGTCTTCCTGCGTGACGGCACTGTCTCGCGTACCGAGGGTGTGTTGCTGGTTCTCGCGCTCGTCGCCTACCTCGCCGTACTCGTCCGGAGCGGGGGCGACCGCTTCCGGCCGGCGAACGACGCCGACGAGGTCGCCTGGTTCGACGCGGTCAGGGCACTCGTGGGCCTCGCGCTGATCGTCGGTGGCGCACACACGCTCGTCACGGGCGGTGTCGGTATCGCCGCCCGGGCGGGCGTCTCCGACTGGGTCATCGGCGTGACGGTGGTCGCGTTCGGCACCTCGACGCCCGAGTTCGCAACGTCGGTCGTCGCCGCCTACCGCGGCCGGACGAACGTCGCCGCCGGTAACGTCGTCGGGAGTTGCGTGTTCAACGTCTTCGGTGTGCTCGGACTCGCGACCGTCATCCGCCCGCTCTCTGTCGGGCCCGTCGGTGTCCAGGGGACGCTCTGGCTGCTGGGTGTCAGCGTCGTCGTCGCCGCCCTGTTCTGGTCGCGTAACACGCTCTCCCGCCTCGAGGGTGGCCTGCTCGTCGCGCTGAACGCTGTCGACTGGATCGCGGACTTCGTCTTCTGAGCAGATCCGACCGGAGTGTCTCCCTGGTGATTTCAGTTTCAACTTGTTGTTCGTTTCTCACAGTGCCACCGTTTATTTGTTCGTCCCGGCCCTGGCGGGGGTATGGAACTACTGGACGAGCGGCCGGTTCCCGAACACGCCCGCGAGGTCAAAGCCCAGGCCCGGGAGTTCGCGGCCGAACACATCGCACCCAACGCCGAAGAGTACTACGAGTCCGGCGAGTACCCCCACGACATTCTACAGGCGGGGATGGACGCCGGACTGATCGCCCAGGATATCGGCGAGGAGTACGGCGGGAAGGGCTTCTCCCTGGAGCAGGTGCTGGCCATCGCCGAGGAGTTCTACCGTGCGGACGCCGGCATCGCGCTCACGCTCCAACTCGCCAGTTTCGGCGCCGAGATCCTGGAGGAACACGGCGACGAGGACCTCAAAGAGGAGTTTCTCCCGCCGGTCGCGAACAACGAGCAGATCACCGGCCTGGCGGTCTCGGAACCTGACACCGGGAGTGACCTCGCGGGTATGTCCACCACCGCCGAAAAAGAGGGCGACGAGTGGGTCCTGAACGGCGAGAAGTACTGGATCGGCAACGGCGTCGAGGCCGACTGGGTGACCGTCTACGCGAAGACCGGCGACGACCCGAACAACCGCTACGGGAACTACTCGCTGTTCGTCGTCCCCACCGACACGGACGGCTACGACGCCGAACACATCCCCGAGAAGATGGCCTTCCGCGCGTCGAAGCAGGCTCACATCGTCTTCGAGGACTGCCGGATCCCCGAGGACCACCTGATCGGGGTCGAGGGTGCCGGCTTCTATATGCTCGCCGAGTTCTTCAACCACGGGCGTGTCGTCGTCGGTGGCCACGGACTCGGCCTCGCCGCCGCGGCCATCGAGGAGGCCTGGGCGTTCGTCCACGACCGCGAGGCCTTCGGTCGATCCGTCGACGAGTTCCAGGCTGTCCAGCACAAACTCGCCGACATGCGCACGGAGTTCGAGGCGGCGCGGGCGCTGACCTGGCGGGTCGCCGACCAGGTCGCCAGCAACGACGACGCCGGTTTCTGGGCCGCGATGGCCAAACTCAAGGCCACGGAGACGGCACGGGACTGTGCCGAGAAGGGGATGCAACTCCACGGCGGCCGGTCGGTGCTGACAGACCGCCGGATCGCCCGCGTGTATCGGGACGTCCGCGTCCCCGTCATCTACGAGGGTGCCAACGACATCCAGCGCAACCTCGTCTACAACCAGACGCCGAAGTGAAACGCCACGGGCCGCTCCGCCTGTCGAGCCGCGAGCTTCTCTCCGTCGGGTGATCGGACAAGCGTTTTCCCCGTTCGTGCCGTCCGGTCGAGCATGGACAGCGACGAAGTCGCCGAACTCATCGAGTCGGAACTACCGGACGCCGAGGCGACGGTGACGACACCGCGGGACCCCGACGACGACAAACACTACGCCGTCGACGTGGTGTCGCCGGTCTTCGAGGGCGAGTCGCTCGTCGACCAGCACCAACTCGTCCACGACGCCCTCGGCGAGCACCTGACGCGTGACATCCACGCTATCGAACTCACGACCGCGACGCCCGACGAAAGGGAGTGAACTACCCGGGGAATGGGAACTGACCGGGAGACAGACGCCTCGACGACCCTCGACAGGGGCGCCACGCCGACCGTCCTGCACTCTGACCCACTCTCGAGCCCCGCTGTCGTTCCACCCGAGAATCCGAAAACGTATGTCGGCGGCGAGAAAGTGTTTTCCTGCGTGGATGTCGGTCTATCCACCCGAATCCGAGTGAGAGCATGGAGTGGGAGACAGACAGGTCCCTGCGCGTGCGGATAGCGGTGGCAGTGGTGCTGGTCGCGGCCCTCCCGGTCGCGTTCGTCTACGTGTTCGTCTTCGCGGTGAACACGGTCGGGCTCGACCTGCTGGCGTGGGCGACCGAACGACCCTGGAACGGCCGCGTCTACGTCGAGCCGTGGCTGGTACTGGCTGGCGTCGCCGTCGGCTTTCTCGTCCAGTTCGTTTTCGGTGACCGGATCGCTCTGCGCTCGGTCGACGCCCACGCGGTCGACAGCGAGGACAGACCCGAACTCGTGGCACGGGTCGAACGTCTCGCACAGACCGCAAACGTCGCCACACCGCGAGTGGCAGTCAGTCGTTCGACTATCCCCAACGCCTTCACCATCGGGACTCGCCCGTCTCAGGCGACCGTGGTCGTCACCGAGGGATTGCTCGACGCGCTCGAAGACGACGAACTCGACGCCGTGATCGCACACGAACTCGCCCACGTCAAGAACCGGGACGTCGCAGTCATGTCGATGTCCTATTTCCTGCCGTCGCTGACGTACCTCGTCGCCATCGCCGTCTTCTTCGTCCTCAGGGGGATCTTCCACGTCCTCGGGGGAATGCGCCACGCCGACGACGCCGCGAAGGGTATCGTAGTGGCGGTCGTCGTCCTGACAGTCAGCGCGGTCGTCACGATGGCGATCTCCGCGCTGTTCTGGCTGGCGAGTTTCACCCTCTTTCGCGTCCTCTCGCAGTACCGGGAGTTCACGGCCGACCGTGGTGCAGCCGTCATCACGGGGGACCCGGCGGCGCTCGCCGCGGCGCTCCAGACCGTCGACGACGAGATGAGCGGGGCGCCCGACGACGACTTCCGGGCGATCGACGGCGGACTGGAGGCGCTGTACGTCGCGCCGGTCGACGACTACCAGTTCGGTGAGGAGCGCGAACTGATAAGCAGCGACATCTTCCCGGCGACTCACCCCTCGACGGCCGAACGTATCGAACGACTACGAGAGACCGCGGGTGAGCTAGAGTGACGCCCCCCTCCCGAACCCGACGGCGATTTCTCGCCACGCTCGGCTGTGCGAGCGCCAGCACGGCGAGCGTCACGCTCGCGGGGTGTGGCTACCGACCCGGCGGCGGCGACATCCGGTGGCGTGAGGAGACGGGCGGCTTCGGTCGTGCGGACACCGTCGGCGTCGCCGGGTCGACGCACGGACCACGGCACCGTCGCTGGTCGTCCTGGCCGATGGCGACCGGGTGAGCGAGACAGCACTCGAGGGGACGAGTGGCGACCGGACACGGGAGCCACCGTCGCCGACCACGGCGTCTACGTCACGACGGGGACGCGACTCCTCGCGCTCGACCGCGAGACCGGTGACATACGCTGGCGCGCCGACGGGGCTGGCGTCGATGGCCCACCGCTCGTACCGGTGAGCGAGTCTACACCGACAGCGGCGAACTGGTCGTCTTCGACCGCGAGGGCGAGCGCCAGTGGTCGGTCGACTCGCTCGGGCACGTCCAGAGTGAGTTACCCGTCACCGTCGACGACAGTGGTGTCTACGCCGCCACCGACTCGGGACTCGCGGCGTTCGACCACCACGGCACCCGCCGGTGGGCGGTCGAGTACGACGACGTCACCGCTGGCCCGTTCGCAGTCGACGCCGGTATCCTGGTCGTCGCCGACCGCGAACAGGTGTGTCACGTTCGTTGACCCCTGTCAGGACCGATTTTCCGGGTCTCTCGTGACGCGGCAGCCGGCAGGGATGCCGGCTTCTGATACATATACTTTGGGCCGTTTTTCCCGTCGGGAAGGGGGGGTAGCCGGTTTATTGGGTGTGGCCTGGAAGTGTCGGGTGCATGCCGCCAACTCCCTCCCGCTCGGCGCTGGCCGCGCTGGGACTGGCAGCCCTCCTCGTGACGGCGGGCTGTCTGTCCACGGCGTCCGGGTCGAGCGCTACGCCCGAGACAGTGGCACCGACCGACGAACCGATACAGTCCGGAGCCACCACGGACGACGCAGGCGATACGGACGATGCGACCGCCGACGAGGCGGACTCCGCAGCCCCGGCAGCGACGCCCACCGAGACGCCAACGCCAACGCCCACCGCGACGCCGCCGGCCCCGGAGTCGGCGGCGGAACTTGAAGCCACCTTCGAGTCCCGGATGACGGCACTCTCGTCGTATACGGCCACCCGGTCCCAGACGACTTCGATGGGCAATCGGACAGTCTCGATGACGACCGACATGTGGGTTCGCCTCTCGACTGGCGAGTACCGTACCGAGGTCGTGGCGCCCGAGGAACGCGCCGGTAACGTCGTCGTCAGCGGCACCGACACCGTGTGGGTCTACGACGACGAGCGCAACGAGGTTTCGACGTACAACCGCTCGGCGTACGGCACCGCCAACGCTTCGGCGTCGGTCGTGACTGGATTCGCGACCCACTACGACGTCACCGACTACGAGCGCGCGACCCTGGACGGCCGCGAGACCTATCGCGTCACGCTCGTCCCGGAGAAAGACACCGGCACCACGGTCGAGACGACCGTGACCGCCTGGCTCGACCGCGAGACGTACTTCCCGGTGACTGTCGAGCAGTCCTACGAACTCGAGAACAAGAGCTTCAGCACCCACACCCACTACGAGAACGTCACGCTGAACGCGACGATCCCCGACGAACGGTTCACCTTCGAACCGCCGGCAAACGCCACGGTCGAATCGGTCGACCTCCCCGACACTCGGTCGTTCGACTCGCTGGAATCCATGCGCGAGTCGGTCGATCTGTCCGTCCCGGACCCCGAGGTCCCCGAGGACTTCTCGTTCCAGCAGGGGACAGTCGTCGAGTCCAACCACACGACGGTCTCGCTGACCTACGAGAACGAGACGTCGCGAGTCGGCGTCTCGAAGATGGGAGGTGATCTCGCGCTCGACGGCGGCGAGAACGTCACCGTCGGCGACCACGACGGCCACCTGCACAGCTACGGCGAGACGACGATGGTCACCTGGACCTGTGAGGGCTGGACCTACTCGGTCAGCGGGACGATAGACCGCACCGAACTGCTTGACATCGCCCACTCGATCGAGTGTGCCTGAGCCTGAACCGATGACGCCTGCGACACCACACCTCGGCAACGAACGGCCGCCACGACTGGGGCAGGTGCCCCGGTCCGACGGAGAGGTCCGGTTCGACCGACTGCTCCGGTCCGATCGACTGCTCCGGTCGGAACGGCCGCTCAATCCCGGCCTGCCGCCTCCCGGGCGTTCGCCGCCGCGGACACCCACTCCCAGTCACGCCCGTTCCGGACGGTCCCTGTCACACCACCGGTCCTCGCTGACGCGTCGGCTCCCGTGGGCACGTCTGCCTTGCCACTCCCGGGGGTACGTCCACCCACCCCACTTCCGGACGTGTCCATCCCGCCCGAATCCGCTCTACCCAACTTCACTTCGCCCCGTCGTTTCACCCCGCTCTGTCGGTTCACTCCTCGCCCTGTCGTTCCACCATGTTCCGACCCTCCACTGTTTCCGTACGTCCCGCACACTGTCACGGACCCGGCTGTGGGTCACGGTGTCGACCGGCCCTCGATCGCGTCGCGTTTCCGACCGCTTTAGTGACAGCACCCCGTCACGGGCACTGACGATGGGATCCGCGCTCTCGCCCCTCCGTATCGCCCTCCTGGTCGTCGTGGCCGTCGGCGTCGTCGTCGCTGGCGGTGCGGTGATACTCTCAGACGAGTCGCCGCAACCGAGTCCCGCAGTGATCGACAACGCCTCCGAGCGGTACCGCTCGCTCGACGGGTTCGCCGCGACGATGGTGTCGACCATCAGGACCGGCAACGACACGACTCGAACCGTCCGGCGGGTCACGGCCCGCCCGGGAACGAACGAGTACCGGACAGTCGCCGTCAACGGGACGACGGCAGGGTTCGACGTCACCGTCTCGAACGGCACGACGGTCTGGTACTACGACCGGGACAACCAGACCGTCCAACGACTGCAGATCGACGTCGGGGAGAACCGGACCGGCGTCTTACTCCGTAGTTCGTACGTCGAACGACTGCTCGAAGCGGCACTCGGCGACGCGAACGAGTCGCGGTCGGGCGTGTCCACGCTCCCCATGGTGTCGGGCCCCGCCGAACCCGCTCCGTCGGGGTCGCTGTCCGCGAACACGTCGTCGCCCAGTCTCAACGTCAGCTACCTCGGGACGGAGCAGGTCAGCGGCCGCGAGACCTACGTGCTGGAAATGACCGAAACGGGCGATTCGGACCGGCTACAGAACTACACCTCGCGGGTCTGGGTCGACACCGAGTGGTTCGTCGCGCTGAAACAGCAGACGAACTTCACCGCCGACGGGCAGCGCTTCGAGACGGCGACGCGCTACCGGAACGTCTCGTTCGACCCGGACCTCTCGGACGTCTCGTTCCGCTTCGAACCGCCGGAGGGCGCGAACGTGACCGTCCAGTCGGGGCCCTCGGTGACGCGCTACGACTCCCGTGACGCGCTGGCACGAAACACCTCGCTGTCGGTCCCCGACCCCGAGCTCCCCGCTGACTTCCGTTTCCAGCAGGGCGTCCACACCACGGGCGAGAACCGCCTGGTGAGTCTGACCTACACCAACGGGACGACCTCGTTCAGCCTCACCGTCAGCAACTCGACCGATCTCGTCGGGACGGAGGGTACCGAGGTGCAGATCGGCTCCACGACCGGACGACTCCAGACGTTCGCCGGCGCGGCGCTCGTGGGCTGGGAGTGTGACGGGCAGGGGTACTCGCTGAGCGGGTCCAACGTCGGCAACGAGACGCTCGTCGACGTCGCGCGGTCAGTCGGCTGTGAGTGAATTATACTCTCTTGTGCGTACTTAACACTGGTCGAATCAAAACGTACGCCGAGCGCCGGAAGAGCACGCACTTCCGAGCCCTCGTTCGCTTCGCTCACGAGGACGAAGCGAGGCGTTTCACCGTCAGAGCAAGCTCTGACGAGCCCTG
>ENA-ORCS01001173-ORCS01001173.1-marine-metagenome-genome-assembly--contig:-NODE-1173-length-12314-cov-3.076489_pt1 | contig 12314 bp, 8 predicted proteins | sample MGYA00237781_ERZ508513 | MGnify/ENA primary metagenome ERZ508513 (study PRJEB26184, sample SAMN06268793) | marine metagenome | isolation source: Eden Landing Ponds, San Francisco, CA, USA | place...
AGCACGACGCCGGCGTGCTCGCGGACGGAGTCCTGGTCGTCCTCGACGCCGACGCTCCTGAGGCTCCCACACGAGGGACACTCGACGCTCCCGGGCTCGTAGTAGGACCACCGCGTCCCGCAGTCCCGGCACTCGCGCTGGCCGCGGATTCGCATCGCTCCCGGCTACGCCGCCGACCGGCAAAAACACCGTGGACCCGCCCCGGCAGGGTGTCGGGTGCCCCGGGCCGACCCACTCCAGACGGCCCCGGCGACCTCTGTTCGCGGCCGGGCTCAGGGGCCCCTGTTCGACTCCTTCCGGCCGGTCAGTTCCTCGGGGACGAGACGGTAGAACTCGAAGGGGACGTCCCCCGTGGGTCTGTCGAAGACGTCGAACAGGGGGATCCGGACGCGGTCGAGCCCCTGGAGCGTCTCGTTGGCGATCGACTCGTCGGTGGTGCGCTCCAGCCGCCCCTCGGCGACCACGCTCTGCCAGGCCCCGTTCGGCGACCCGTGGATCACGAACGAGACCGCCCGGCCGTCGACGTCGCCCTTCCGGCTGTCCGGACCGACGGCGAGCCGGAAGTAGAACGTCCCCTCCGTCGCGTCGTAGCCGTAGGAGACGGGGATGGCGTGGGGCGGGTCCTCGCCGGTCGTCGAGAACGCGATGACGCCGGTGCCGCCGTCACCGAGGAACTCGTCGAGCTCGCTCTCGTCCATCACGATGGAATCGGGACCGGTCATGGGTGGGATACGACCCGAGGCGGTAAAAGCTCCTCCGTGGGGGACCCGGAAATCGGGGCCGGCTACCCGGACCGGAGGATAGGCCGCGGCCGACCAGTATCCGGGTGGACTCGTACGGCCTGCTGTACCGATGTACCGGCGATCACCGACGCCGCCCGGGTGATCGCCGGTACATCGGTACAACAGTCCGTATCAGTCGTCGGAGGTCTGCAGGAACTGTTCGGTCGCGAACGGCTCGTTCTCGCCCTCGACGGCCAGCACGTCCAGGGCAGTCACGACCGCATCGACGCCGAGCAGCCCCGCGAGACTCGGTTCAGTCCGCCCGTCGTCGCCCGAGACGAGTTCCTTGACGTAGAGGCCGCCCTCGCCGTCGAGTTCGACTGTCGCGTGGGTCTCATCGTCGAGTTCGCCCTCGATCTCGTAGACTTCGCGGGTCCGGTCGATGTCGGCCCGTCGGTGATCCACTCGCTGGGGGGTCCGCTGAGTGATCGTCGCGCCTCCCAAGGAGTCCAGCGCCTCGTTCAACACTTCGTCTGCCACGGGCTCGTCGAACTCCACGGCCATCCGGTATGTTTTCGAGGCGTCGTGTTGCTTGACGCGCTCGACCATCTCGTAGGTCGGAATCGCCAGGTCGGTAACCTCGACTTTGCCGTCGGCGAACTCGTTGATCTCCGTCGCTAACTGTGCGGGATCGACCGCCCTGGCGTGGGGGTCCTCGACCTCGATGACGAACGGACGCCCGGTCCCGAGCATCAGTGCGTCGACGTCTTCGCGGCCGGCACCGTGGAAGGTCGCCGATTCGCCCTCGTAGGCATCGACGACCGGCGGCGCGGTCAGTTGCTCGACGCTCTCGTCGTAGCGAAAGCCCGTCCCGTCACAGCCGGGACACTCCGCGCCGCGTTGCAGACCCGTGCCACCACACTCGTTGCAGGGCCACTTCGTCTGTGGGATATCGCGCTCGAGTTTCTTGTAGCGGCCGTAGACGAACGCCGAGTTGACCTGCAACTCGACCTCGTCGGTGCCGAGATCGAGCAACAACTGGATGTCCGGGCGCTCGAAGTCAACCTCCGCGCCGACCTCCCGGCCAAAGCGCTTGCCGACTTCCCTGTTGAGCTCGGACTTCAGTTGCTCGCCGGCGTCTGCCGCCAGGCCCACGTCCTCCCGAAGCAGCCGGTCGTTCTCCTCGAGCATCGGCGGGACGCGGGTCCCGACCTGGTAGGTGTCGAACTCGTAGCCGGTGACGGCCTGTGCTGCGCGATCGGCCCACATATCAATGCGATCGGATTCGCCCTCACAGACCCAACACTCTTCGGGGGGTTCGTACGGCTCGTCGGCTTCGAGAGCGACGGTCGTTCGCAACGCACGGCCCCGCTCGGCGTTGCTGAGGCCGAAGCTCCGATCAGCGACCAGGCGGCCGAGGCACGCGTCACAGACCAGTCCGGTCGCGATTGCGTCCCGAGCGATATCGAGGACAGTCATTGTCCCGTATTCGCCTGTCTGGACGTAATTCGCTTTCGAGTTCCTGTCGGATCGTCGCTGTCCTTGATAGCAGCAATATCGTCCGAGGACGGCGACGACACCTCGAATGCAGTTCGGCCGTAACACACCCTTCGGACACAAAGCAGGGGTATACCGGCCGGAGTCAGCGTACAGAGGCGCCGCAGCGGTTGCCAGCAACTGACCCCATGAACGAATCAATCTCGTTGGATTTAGTAATGACGCACGAGAGACTCGGATATCGCGACAAGCGTATCTCGCGGGAACGGCGACGGCGATTGTGGGACTCGCTGGTTGCTCTGTCCTCGGCAGTGACAGCAGCGATCTGACCGTCGCACACATGCCGATATTCCCCGACTTGCAGTACTTCGTGATGGACGATCAGGGTTATTTCGACGACACCGATCGGACGGTCAACGGGAAGGAGTTTACCGCTACGATCGCCCGACTGCGTGCGATCGATGTGAAACAGACGGACAACAGTCCGTATCACACACCACCGCGGCCCGACCAGCAGTGGTTGGCATGTCACGAGACGGACTCCCCACTCGTGTGGCTGCAATCGGGATCTGGCTGATGGCCCGGCCCGCTTCTCACGGTGCTGGACGCGCGTGAGTGCTACTCCCATTGTGGGAGGGCAACACCGAGCGGATATGCAAGCTACCACACCCTCGATTCCGTCGAGGACCAAAGGTGTGTCAGCGAACCCGTGAGTTCATAGCCGAGGGAACCAACTGACTGGGTTCCCTACGGAGGAATCCTCGCCCTTTCGGGCGGAGAGGAGGTCGAAGGGGGAACTGCTCGACATCTGGGAGGCGACCGGTAAAACTGTGCTCTTTGTTACCCACGATATCGAGGAGGCAATCAGACTCGAGGACCGAGTCGTCGTGATGGACAGAGAACCGGGCCGTGTCCAGGAGGCCCCGATGTCGACCTCGAACGGCCGCGTTCGCGTTCCGATTGCGCTTTTGGTCGCTACTACGAGGAAATCCTCGATCGGATCGAGTGAGTTTTCGAGCGAACCGGCGGAGTTTCAAGAGACGGTGGCTCGGTATAACCGCTTCGTCACACGGGGCTCAGTGGGGGTAACTGCTCGTCATTGCCACCATCAGCAAACAGGGTGGCCTATCGGAAAAACGCATCTATCGGCCGAGTGAAGATATTCAACACCCCGGCGTGCCGTATCATTTCGAAATGGGACGGCCACCAGTATGACGACGGAGCCCGGATCCGGGGCCCGTGCTGTTAGTGGAGAATCAACTCTGAGAATTAGTACATATTATTTATTTATTTCGCCTATTGTTAATCAGTCATGCGTGACCGAATACGTCAGGTAGCCGCTGACTCCCGAGAATTCGTCCGATCGATAGGATCCCGGATCTCGGATCGACAAGGCCCAGAGATATGGCGAAAGTTTCAGCCGGCAGTGAGACGGCTCTCTCTGATGATAAAGGAGGCATTTCGACGAGCGACGCCGGGTTTCATCAAACGAAACTACGCGGTGAAGTTCGGGATCGTAATTCTGTTTATCGGGCTGTTGTTCGGGACCGTTGGCGTCGGCGCGACGAACACGATGGCAGGGCAGGTTGAACAGAGCGTCGATCGCGACTTCGAATCGACGGCGACGGCGAACGCACAGGCCCTTGACAACTGGCTGGAAACGAATGCCATCGAACTAAAGAGCCTCGCGCGGAACGAGCCATTCGAGCCCAATTCGGAAATGAGTGATTCCGAAATCAACACGTACTTGAGCGCCTACCGGATGGATGTCGCGGACCGATCGACGCTAACGCTTGTTCATATCGTCGATCCGAATACGAACACAGTCAAATATTCCTCACGGACGTCATTCCAGGGAGAGCGATTCAGTGCGGAGGAAGTCGGCTGGGCGCGCGAACCCGACTTCGAAATATCCGGCGTCGGTGTTTCGGAGTTGTACGATACCCAGGACGGATACAAGGCGATTGCGTTCATGCACGAACTGGACGACGGTCGCCTCTTGGTTACCGTCCACGACGTAGAAGATCTCGGGACGGAGATCTTCACTGGTGGCGCGAACACGGATCTCACGGACGCCTATACGATGGTCGTAGACAGTCGAAATACGATCGTGATGTCGGACGCGACACAGGCACAGACTGCCCCGTCGGTGGGCGAAACGTATCCAGCAGAGAGTCCTGCGCTCTCGGCAGTCCGAGAGCTAGAGGCGCGAACAGTCAGTGAATCGATGCGGACCTCACCGGAGTATATCCCCAATTCCGCACCGGGTCCGAGTAGCGAGTATCTCATCGGCTATGCGCCTTCGGGGGAGCGAGTGTCGTCCGACTTCGGGAGCGACTGGGTTGTCCTCGTCCATGCGCCTTCTGAACAAGCGTACGGGCTGATATCCGAGATCCAACAGGGAGTCTACCTGTTTATCGGTGCTGCTCTCGTCGGCGTACTGATCGTCGGCGGGATTTTCGGACGTAACACCGCGGCGGCGATAAGTCGTCTCTCTGTCAAATCTAGAGCTATCGAGCAGGGTGATTTCGACGTCGAAATCGAATCCGGACGAACCGACGAAATCGGTCGACTGTCCGACTCGATCGCCACGATGCGTGACTCGCTGTTACAGAAGATCGAAGACGCCGAGGCAGCGAAAGAGACAGCTGAGGCGGCCAGACAGCGCGCGGAAAGCGCTCAAGACGATGCGGAGCAAGCACGGCGACAAGCCGAAGAACTCGCCGAGCAACTTCAGGCGCGCGCCGCCGACTACAGCGACGTGATGGAGGCCTGTGCAGCAGGAGATCTCAGCCGGCGAATGGACGAAGATTCCGAGAACGAGGCAATGCGTTCGATAGCCGAGTCGTTCAACACGATGCTAGACCAGTGGGAATCAACCATCGTTGGGATCCAGGCGTTCGCCGACGACGTCAACGAGCAGAGCGAGGAAGCGAGCCAGCGAATTCAGGAGATTCGGCAGGCAAGCGAGGCGGTTGCTGAATCGACCAGCGATATCGACGACGCCGCAAAAGAGCAGCAACACCACATCACGGACGTCTCCGATGAGATGGCACAGCTTTCGGCGACAATCGAGGAGGTGGCCGCGACTGCCGATACAGTCGCGGAGAACGCACAAGAGACCGCGAAAGCTGGTGACGAGGGCCAGACCGCTGCCTCTGAGGCGCTTGAAGAACTCGAGGCGATCCAGCGCCAGAGCCAAGTCGCCGTCGAAGCGATCGAAGAACTCAACGACGGGATGACACAGATCGGTGAAATCGTGGCGTTCATCACCGATCTCGCGGAGCAGACGAATATGCTCGCGCTGAACGCGAACATCGAGGCAGCTCGCGCTGGCACGAACGGAAACGGTGAAGGATTCTCCGTCGTCGCCAGCGAAGTAAAGAGCCTCGCAGAGGAGACCCGAGCGGCAGTCGACGAAATCGAGGACGTGATCGACGACGTTCAGGCGACGACTGATCGGGCCGTCGACGATATCCGCGGGATGCGCGAGAGCGTCGAAGACGGGAGCCAGACAGTCGAGCAGGCACTGTCGGCCTTCGGAGATATCGCGGAACGGGCTGAAGAGACGAACGCTGGCGTTCAGGAGATCAAATCGGCGACAGACGATCAGTCCCAGTCCGCACAGGAAGTTGCAGGCATGGCAGATCGAGTCGCCGATATTACTGATTCGACGGTCGACGACATCGAGCGTGTCGTGACTTCCACCCAGGAGCAATCCGAGTCGATCACTGATGTCGTCGAAAACGTCGAGACCCTCTCGCGGCAGGCGAGCGATCTCCGCGAAGAACTCGACGCCTTCAGCGTTGATCCGGACGATTCACCGGACGAACGGGCCGAGTGATCGCAGCGCCGCGTCTATCCGGACACGGAGCCCAGACCATAACGCTTTTTCCTCTCCCGGTCTGCCGGTGTAGGTAATACCCGATTTACTACTCGACGAACCCGTTCCCGACGTTGCCGACGACGGCGTCCGGCCTCCACAGGCATCATGCCATTCATTTGTATGGTTCGTTCGAATCGATATTGTCTAGCACTGCGACTGACCGCACGACTGCGACCGGTTTCTGACAGTTCCTGAATCGATGTTCCCTGTGACAGGAGTCAGACTCCGAATTGGTCACAGGATAAATCGCAGGAAGGGATCGGGGAAAAGTGCTCCGGCAGGGATTTGAACCCGATGGCAAACGCTCGCTCCGCTCACGTTTGCGTGGTTCAAATCCTACGAAAGCATTTGCGACTCACGAATTTGTTCGTCGCAAAAGTGCTCCGGCAGGGATTTGAACCCTGGTCATTGCCGTGAGAGGGCAATATGATTGGCCGGACTACACCACCAGAGCGTACATTCATCAGTAGCGAGGAGATACGTAAAACCGTTCCGTTTCCGATCGCCGTATGCCGATGGCTCCCAGACTCACTCTTCGTCTTCGAAGGGTGAACCGGCGGCGTCCGGTTCGTGACCCGGTAGACTAACGATGTTCTCACGTCCGACTCTGAGTTTGGTGATCTCGTCGTCGTCCTCCATATCAGAGAGCAACATACTCACTTTCGACTTCGACCAGTCGGTCGCGTCGACGATTTCGGATTGACGCATTCGTCCACCGTGCTCGTCCAGCAAGGACGTGACCCGCTCGGAATCGGACAGCACCTCCGGAGGCTCAACCGTCGCCGAGTCAGTGCCAGCCTGTTCGCTAGCCTCCCTCTGTGAGCCAGCCCCCGTGTCCGGACGACGCTGGGCGAGATGCCAGATCACACCGACGCCACTCGCGATGACGAGCACGATCGCGAGGACCGGCATCCACATCGGGAAACCGTCTGTATCGCCCGAATCGGGGGTTGTGTCTGTCGTCTCGGCCGCGGACGGTGGTGCGAGTCTGATCAGTGGGCGATACGGATCAAACTCGCGTTCGCCGGACCAGGTGATTGTCCGACTGGTTGTGATATTCGGACGGGACATGGTCTCGGGTGGCGGTTCGACAACAGTAAATCGTAGCGTGTCTGCCCGTGTGATCACGAACCGTGCGTCAGAGCCAACTGCGAGGCCGTTCGTGAACACGTCCCCAATCCGTAACTGCTGTCCCGACTGCTCGGTGAAGTTCGACCACAGGAACGACATCTCAACGATACCCTGGTGGCCGAGCGTCACGCCGCGTTCGCCAGGTTCGGAGACGTATGCCCGCCGGGAAAAGCCGGATGCGTTCATCTGTCTGTTGGTGGCCTCTGTACCTCGTGCGGTCAGTTGGCTAGCGGTTTCGCGAAACTGCGTGTAGATACCCGTCTGCTTGGCGTTGAACCGCTCGGAATAGTTCCGGTAGGCTTCGATCTCGCTTTCGTTGTTCAAGGGCTTCACGTGACGATCCGTCCAGCGCACGCTCCCGTTCGAGTAGACTGTCAACTCGTGAGTCGTTCGGACGAAATCCGACGGAGCCGCCATGAGTTCCGTTTCCGCGGTGACATCAGTACCAGTCGAATCGGCGGATTGGACCGGTTCAGACCCCCAGATATCGTCAGTGTCCCGAGTGACATCTTCCTCTGCACTCACCGGCAGACCGAAGGCAACACTCGAAGCAAGCGTGAACACGAACACGAGCGCGAGACCACCCGACCAGCGAACCATCTATGCGTATAGATCCGTGGGCAATAGTTAAGTACTGTGTTACCGGCGGGCCACCCCTATGCCGTCATGTGGTTTCTTCGATCGCGTCGGCGAGCCGTTCGATCGGATGGGGGGGGTCGGTCTCCTCGTGGTCTTTGAGTTGGCCGCGACAAGACGCTCCGGGGGCGACTACGGAGTCACCATCGCTGCGATCGATCTGATCGAACAGCATCGAGCCGATTGCCTTGCTCATCGAGTAGTGTTCGGCCTCGTAGCCGAACGAGCCAGCCATCCCACAACAGGTCGAATCCAGCGCGTCGACGTCGTAACCGGCCCGACTGAGCACGTTTGCCGTATGGTGATCTTTCTTGGTTGATTTCTGGTGGCAGTGGCCGTGATAGGTCAGTGTTTCCTCGGGCGCGTCGAACTCAATGGACTCGTCAAGCCGGTAGGTGTCGAGATACTCCGCGACGCCGTAGGTGTTGGCCGCGACGCGCTCGACGTCGTGGCCGGCGAGCAGATCCAGGTAATCGAGTTGGAACATGACAGCTTCGGAAGGCTCGACAGCCACGATGTCCCAGCCGTCCTCGACTTTCGGTGCGAAGTACTCGACGTTGTGCTCGGCGTGCTCGCGGGCCTTATCCAGAAAGCCCTTCGAGTGGGCCGCACGGCCGCTATCGACGACATCCGTCGGCACGTCGACGTAGACGCCCGCGGCCTCCAGCACTTCGACGGCGGCCATTCCCGCCATTGGCCGATTGTAGTTGGTGTAGGTGTCCGGGAACAACAACACCTTCCGGTCGGCCTCGGCCTCGGTGACCGTCCGCTCGTGATCAGCGAATCGATCGACGAAGGTGGTCCGATAGAACGGTGGGAATTCCCGTTCACGGGCGATACCGAAGAGTTTCTCCTGGACAAGCCCGCTGCCCGGAATCTTCTGTGCCCAGTTTGACAGCGGTGCGAGCGCGCTGGCAAGCGGGTACAGCGTGTCGACGTTGGCGAACATCCGGTCGCGCAGTCCGGGCCCGTGCTCCTCGTGGTGGGCGTGCTTGACCTCAGCCTTGAGCTTGGCCATGTCCACCTCACTCGGGCAGTCCTTGGCACAGCCCTTGCAACCGACACAGAGGTCTAGCACCTCGTCCATAAACTGTTCGTCACGCGGGTCGTCAGGCAAGTCACCGCTCATTGCCTGCCGGAGCATATTCGCCCGGCCCCGCGTCGCCTGGATCTCCTCGTTTGCCGCACGATAGGTCGGACACATCACCCCACCTGTCGTCTCCTGGGGCCCCCGACAGCCACCACAGCCGTGACAGAGCTCGACCATCCCTTGCATTCCGTTGTCGTTGTCCCAGTTGAACGTCGGCTCGAAGGGGATATCCAATTCGTATTCGGGGTCGAACCGGAGCTGTTCGGTCATCGAAGCGACCCGGGCGCGCTCTGGGACACCCTCTGGCAGCTCTTCGTCAGGCGCGTACCCGCAGACCTGGCTGGGATTGAGCAGCCACTCGGGGTCGAACGCCACCTTGAGTTCGCGCAGCAGTTCCCAGACGTGTTGGCCGTACAGTTTCTGGTTCCATTCGCTACGGGCCCGACCATCGCCGTGTTCACCGGAGACGCTGCCGCCGTACTCGACTGCCAAGTCTGTCGCGCCGTCGGCAATGGAGCGCATCTGTGCGATTCCGGCTGGCGTCTTCGTGTTGACCAGCGGCCGGACGTGCAGACAGCCCGGGCCCGCATGTGCATAGAAGCTCGCATACGTGTCGTTTTCGGCGAGCAACTCCCGGAAGTCGGTGACGAACTCCGGCAGGTTCTCCGGCGGGACGGCCATATCCTCGATAAAGGAGATGTGCTTTTCGTCGGTCGTCCGACCGAGCAGCGTCGGCTGGCCGGACTTGCGAAGCTTCCAGAACTGGCTCCGGCGATCGTCGTCGTGGGCCTCGCTCGCGTCGAAAGCGATCGGATCGGCGTCAGTGATTTCGGCGGCCCCGTCCTCGGGGTTGGCAACCGTCTCGACGCCTGGGGCACGGTCAGCCAGCAGGTTCGCGACCTTGCGCTCGCCCTCGCTGTCGCTGTCGGCGTAGAACTCCACCAGCAGCGTCGCTTTCGCGCCCGCCGGCAGAATCTCCTCGACGAGATCACCGAACTCCTCAGTGTCGGCTGCCAGATCCAGCAGGACGTCGTCGAGTACCTCCACCGCGGCAGGATCGTGTTCGAGGATGATCGAGACGTCCTCCATCGCCTCGACCAGGTCCTCGTAGAACAGCAGCGCGACTGATTTGGTTTCCGGGACCGTTTCCAGGCCGAGCGTCGCCTCGGTGATCGTCGCCAGCGTCCCCTCACTGCCGGCTAGCAGTCGCGCGAGGTTGACCGTCCCCTCCTCGCGGGCCTGCTCGACCATCCGATCGATGTCATACCCCGAGACGTTGCGCTTCAGATCCGGGAACGTTTCGAGGATCTCATCACCCTCTTGTTCGATCATCCGCTTGACGGTCGCACAGACCTGGGACTCAATGTCACCGTCGGGATCGGCCCGCTCGGCGAGTTCCTCGAGGGTTATCTCACCCAGTTCCGTGACTGTTCCGTCCGCGAGGACGACCTCCGCGCTCTCGACATAAGCGGCAGTCATCCCGTAGACGAGCGAATGTGATCCCGAGGAGTTGTTGCCGATCGCCCCGCCGACGGCACTCTTGTCCCGCCAGGCCGGGTCGGGACCGAACTTCAATCCGTCATCGGCGAGGTGTTCGTTCAGGTCTTCGAGGTATGTTCCTGCTTCAACTCGGGCTGTCTCGGCGCCGGTGTCGACCGAGACGATAGCAGTCATATACCGCGAGAAATCGAGCACGACCGCCTCGTTGACGGTCTGTCCGGCAAGACTCGTGCCACCGCCACGCGGCATCACCGGGATGTCCCGTTGTGCACAGTACTCCGTGACAGCCGCGACATCGTCGACATCGGTCGGGAAAACGACGCCGACCGGCGTCACCTCGTAGGCGCTGGCGTCAGTCGCATAGAGCTGGCGCGTGTACTCGTCGAAGCGAACGTCTCCCGAGACGCGCGAACGCAGATCCGATACAAGCCCCGGCCGCTCCACCTCGCCGGCAGTGTACTCGTAGTTCGCCCGGTCGTCACTCGCAGGGTCCGGTCGTGGAACCGCTGGCTCAACCCGGTCGCTAGTTCCCATACAGATTGGCTACGACCCGAGACCGATTAAACTCACGCTATCGCTCAGCGCCGCCCACATTGTATTTTCGTGAGGATATGTGGCCCGAACGCGGCACCGGCCACGAGGTCTCCAAGTATCAGCAACCGACGGTGGGTTCCCAGACGTTCAAGCCGCCGTGACCGTAGGGTTGATTCATGAGCATCGATACCGAGACACTGACTGCGGACGCAGACGCTGACCGACTTGCACGGGCGCTCGGCGATGCGATCACCGATTTGCCAGAATATCAGGCGTATCTCGACGCCAAAGAGGAGGTCGAATCCGACCAACAGGCCCAAGAACGGATCGAGGAGTTCGAACAGGTGCGTGAGGAGTATCTGGTCGCCCGACAGACCAACCAGGCCGAAGACAGCGACAAGCAAGCGCTGACAGACGCCAAGCGCCGTCTCCACGCGTTACCTGTAATGAAGACGTATCTCCGAAAGCAGGCCGCACTCGAAAGCCGGCTGCAAGAGCTCGATGAAGTAATTTCACAACCACTCGCGGTAGATTTCGGTGAACAGGCCGGGAGCTGTTGTCAAGACTAGGAGACGTGCGCGGCGATGTCGGCGTCAGTAATAATCCCCATCGTCTGGCCGTTCTCGACGACGAGGACAGCGTCTTTGTGGTCGAGATAAGTGTCGATTTCGTCGATCGTGGCGTCGGGTTCGACCTGTGCGATCGATTCGTGCATGACTTCTGCGACCGGAAGATCACCGACATTCTCCTCAGGACGCTGTCGGATATCGGTGTTGCCAATCAGCCCAATCGGCGAGCCGTCCCGGATTACTGGCACTTGTGAGTACCCTTTCGCATCCATGACGTCCTTAGCGTTGTGGACTGAATCGTCTGGCGCGACGCTGACGACGTCCTCGTTCATCAGATCAGCAGCACGGAGGATACTGCCTTCCGCTTCTTCCAACGCGTTGACAACCCGCCGCAACGTCGACAGGCGCGGATCGACATCGCCGCCCTCGATTCGGGCGATCAGCGGCTGGGAAACCTCGGCTCGCTCCGCGAGATCGCTTTGGGTGAGCTCAAGCTCCGTCCGCCGTTCACGCAGGTCCTCCGGCGTTGGCAATTTCATACACCCATATAACCAGGGGTAATACAAAAAGGTACCGGCAGTCGTCGGACAGCAGTCTACAGGCGGAGTTCAGGCTTCGGCTTCGTCCTCGTCGTCTTCGAACTCAACGGTTTCGATGACTTTCAGTGGGACGTCCCGGAGTGCACCGCCGACCTCGCTTTTGCCGATTCGCTGGGCGTGCTCCTGGCTCTCTGCGTTGAACACCTTCAT
>ENA-ORCS01001174-ORCS01001174.1-marine-metagenome-genome-assembly--contig:-NODE-1174-length-12296-cov-3.919961_pt1 | contig 12296 bp, 9 predicted proteins | sample MGYA00237781_ERZ508513 | MGnify/ENA primary metagenome ERZ508513 (study PRJEB26184, sample SAMN06268793) | marine metagenome | isolation source: Eden Landing Ponds, San Francisco, CA, USA | place...
AGCGCAGCAGCTGCTCCGGTGACCATCCCTCGATACCGAATCGAATGCCGCGAGTTCGTGCCTGCGGTGAAGTACCCGATAACGCCGACCACCACCAGAGTCAACGAGAGGTATCTCGCTGTATACTCTGCAACGACGAACAGACGGTATGTTGCGTCCACGAGTTCGGATACCGAAGGCATTCTGTTCGAGAAGCAATGTCGGATGAGGGGATATAGACTCTCGATGTGCGAAAACAGCACAGTTGCGGCTCACAACCGAGATGCTGTGGATTTGCATAGCAGTGAGCAAGCCAACTACCCGCCCTCAACGAACGAACCGAGTCACCTGTGATGAAACCAGACGGCCTAGTTCATGCACTTTCGGTGATGTCATCGAGGTCGAATAATTGTAGGTCCTCTCGGTCGGACACGGCTTCCTGTACTGACTGCGTTGCGCCGCTCCGTGTGAATAACGCGTATTCTATGTCGATATCGCCAGCACTGGGCGTCCATCGGATTTCATCGGCGTGCTCCTGAAGCGAGGCGAACGCGTTGTAATCGAGCGGCGCGTTCGTGAATTTGCACTCCCCCACGACCATCGTCCCATCGGTGGTGAATCCGACGACATCGACCTCGTGTTCCTTGTACCACCACCGACCGATATCGAGGAACGTCTCCTCCGGGTATAGCTCCGGGAGAGCGGTCCGGCAGAGTCTCTCGAATTCTTGACTGACGAAATCGGGAAGTTCCGGTTCGATGATCGCCTCGTATGCGTCTTCACCCAGGCGTTCGTATCGGTCCTCCTTCCCGTAGACGAAGCGAAACCAGAATCGAAACAGCGGATCCAGAATCCGATAGCGACCCCGACGAGATTTCGCTTTCTCTTCGGTGATCGGTACCTCACGCTCGACGAGTCGCAACCGTTCCAATTTCTGTGTGTATCTCGAAATCTGCTTGCCGTCGATCCCTATCGCTTGAGCGATCTCGTTCGATGTGGTCTTCCCGGCGGCTATCGCGGTGAGGATGGCAAAATACCGATTCGGTTCTGTGAGTTCAGTACGAAGCACGTACTCCGGTTCGTTGTGGAGATACCCTTTCTGGGTGAGGGCTTCCTCAGTGAGGATTGCCCCGAGATCCTGGTTCAAATTGACACCAGCGAGGTAGTACGGAACGCCTCCGAAAATGCCCCACGTGAAAATCCGCTCTTCAGGGGTGTACCGGTCCGGGACGAACTCCTGGGCAGCAGCGAAGTCGAGCGGCCGAAGGTCGAGTTTCTCTGTGAACCGCCCATACAGGGGACTGTTCCCTAGAAGGGTTGCCTCTTCCATCATGCTGATCGACGACCCGACCAGAACGAGTGTCCCCGACGTGTTCTGAAAGCGCTGGTCCCACAATCGCTGAATGACGGACGGGAGACTTTCGTCTGCATCGATGAGATACGGAAATTCGTCGAGCACGACGATCCCGCCTCGATCCCCGAGATATCCCAGGAGTGCTTCCCAGTTTTCCCTGATATCGGTGATCCCCGGAAACGTCTCAGCGGCGACGTCGACAAACTCGTCGAGTTGGATCTGTGACGTGGTTTCAGTGGCCTGATAGACGACAGCATTGTCCTGTTCACGGAGAGATTGATGGACGAGTTGCGTCTTCCCGAGACGTCGACGGCCGAAAATTACGACCATGTTGGCGTCGTCAGATGCGTAACACTCGCGTAACCGCGAAAGCTCGCCGTCCCGGTTTACGAAGTGGTCCATAGCACTTACGTCGCGCCGAATCAGAATAATATTTTCGGATAGTCTATTTCAAAATAGGCTAATTTGAAATAGGCTAGTGTTAGACTGGTTGTTTTCGCGTATATCGCATCCACAGCAGAGCGAATATCCCGAACACCAGCCACTCGAGAAAGAGAGTCATGTTCGAGATTGCAGCACTGAGATAGCCGAATACGCCAGTGAAACCAGCGACGAATGCTGTCTGTGAAACGCCGTACGAGTGGGTTTCGAGGTAGTACACTCGGTGAGCGTCCCGCCAGTCGTCGCCGGCGAAGTGAGCCCGAACGAGCGTACTGGCGATACCGACTGTTACCTGTCCAGTGGCATCGGTCGTCGCACTCGAGACGGTTGCGCCCTCAAACGTGATGGTCCGCCCAGGGATCGGAATTCCGTGGATATCAGTAAGTAACACCTCTGCCGTCCCGGTGCTCTCGTTTACCGTGACGGTGAGCCGGGAGTCTCGATAGCGAGTTACCTGTACCGAGGTATCTATCGGCATTCCCCAGACGTCCTGACTACGAGCGGTGACGTTCTCGCCCATCACCAGGTCGGTGCTCTTGAGGACACCGGCGTACTCCTGATACAGAGACGTCGGCTTCTCGTTCTCCGGAGCGATGATGGAACTCGGAAGCGTCGCAGGAGGTACTGAACCAGCAGGGACTTGATGTGTAGATTCCCACCAGACGTGCCGGTCAGCGGCTGGTTCGGTGATGACGCTCACGTTCGCCGGGCTCATCCGATAGCGGAGCATGGCCGGATACGCTCCATCGTAGGAGTGCGACGCCGGGATGGAACTCGATCCCGTCGCTGTCCGCATCTGGACGTTCGTGTTCCGCGAAACCGAGTAGAACCGCCACGGCGCCGTCACGTACATCGTCTTCTCACCGACCTGAATCTCCACGTCCTCCCAGGCTGCTGCACCCGGTGCGAGCCCCTGCTCACCGAGCCACGCGACGGAGATGATATCATCACCGGGGCGGTCAAACACATCGACGGCGATCGCGAGGTCCTCGCTGTTGACCGTCTCGACCGGGACAGTATACGCCATCTGGAACGTCCGATTGGTCGTTCGCGTCGAGTTCCACTCCGGGCATTCGTTGCTCGAAACACCGAAGCGCGTCTCCAGTTCCACGTCGACACGGAGCCTGGCCGTGACGTTGTACGGACCGGGCGAAAGGGGGCGCGGTCGGGACGTCTCGAAGTCCATCGTGGTCCACATTCCGGGACTCGACTGGTCCATGCTGATGGGCCCTGCGGTCACGTTGACGATAGACGCGTTCGAGCTACTGATCTCGTATTCCGCCCAGCGCGTCAGCGGGTACGTACGATTGTAGACGACTGTCGTGTTCCCTACGAGGTACTCGTGGGCTATCGTGCAGGTTCCGCTCTCGGTGTGATTGGACGGTGCCTCCACCCTGTAGTCCCAGGGAACGTACGTATCGAATTGCCAGCTCGGCGTGACGTATCGGTCATCGTGCCAGACACCCGGGTACACGTCGATATTACCGACGTACGCGTCCTGTACGAGCGGGTGTGGCTCCGAGCGCCACTGCAGGTCGACCCTCGCTCCATCCGCAGTCGGGAAGACCTCTGTACCATAGTTCATCGGGACAACGGACCGCTGCCGGGCAGACGCGTTGCTGGATGCCAACTCCGAATACTGCAGGAGCGATTCGACGATGTCGATCTTCCGGTCTATGACAGTAGTATAGGACGAGGAGAGGACGAGTGCCCCATTCGGATTGGTGACCGTCAGGTTTCCATCTACCTCGCCGATTTCGGCGTTGTACACTGGATTCCACCACCCGTTCGGATGCCGTACCTCGACCGTATACTGCCCATCAGTACTCGTCGCACGGCTGGGATCGGCTGCATAGATTGGGAGAATGCGATACTCTTCGGGTCCGTACCAGCTCGACAGCGTGGTCCATTCATCGCGATACGGTATCTGGACCTGCCCGCTGAATTGTGACTGATACATGTCGGACTCGGTCGCGATCTTCAGGGCATCCTGTGACTGGATGTTTCCATCCCACAGGTGGACCGGTTGCGTCTCGACAGTCCGGTTGACCGTCGTGATCGTCCCATTCTCCGCGTATTCGAAGACGCCGACAGTACTCGAACCCCGGCCGGGGTCCGAATCGTTACTCGCTAACACGCGGAACGTATCGTCGTACTGCTTCTCGACGCCCGGTTCTGGAGCGGGGATTCGAATACCATCCGGCGCCGCACCGGCTACGGTACTCAGGAGAATGAGGAGAATAACGGCGCTCACTCGGAGCGAGAGACTACCCGCTCGTCGACTGGAATGCCGACGCACTCGTTCCCACCCTTCTCGAATTCGTCCCTGGATAGCGAGCAGAGGGGTGCGAATCAATCGAGCACGCCAGCTCGATCTATCCGAGGACATACTCCAGGAGGTCGACGAAAGTCCCGAAGGCCATCCCGACGACGAACAATCCGCTCCCGGAGAGAGTCAGTCGTCTCCCCCAGGAACGACGATACGTGCGATGGCTCCCGAGCCAGGCCATGAGGCCCAGAACCAGCAGGACGAGGCCGGTGTAGGCAAACAGCGTTTCGGTCCAAGGTGGGAAATCCAGCATCGCGCTGAAATCAACCGCTGCAACGAACGAGGAGAGAGTTACCTTGCGTAGAACAGAGAGAGACATCCAAGCGGACGCCGGAAGCCACGAGGTGATCTCGATCGGAATCGTGCCTCCGAAGGTCGAACCGAGAGAAAGCCAGTCGCCTGATGTCGTGAGCGAGCTCGCTATTAACTGGAGAAAGTCCTGTATCGCGACGAGCGAACTCTGATCCACACAGGGAACGTCGGCAACCCGAAAGAATGCACGCATGGGTATTGTCGAACCTGAAGAAGCTATCTCGCGAGAAAAGTCCTCCAGGAATGCGTGAATCGCAGGCCTGCGGCCGGCGCACCGTTGCGCTGCGCGCAGAAGTACGCCACACGCATTCTTGAAATCATCAAATGGGCCTATCACCGATACGCTGGGTGAGATGCACGATCAGGCGAAGACTTCGGGAGAGACCGTACCTCCGCAGTCGGATCGGCCGGGTTCCGCAGCGATCCACGAGTTCGATAGCCGTCACCTGCGTCGTCTGGCACGGACTGCGTGCGACCCAACCACGACTGGGGGCACGGATGCCTGAAGTCGAGATTCGATTCAGAACAGACGCCGAGTATCGCCGTCTTCGGGCGATCCGGGACAAGTACGGCGTCCAGTGGCGCGGAATGCTCATCCAGGGGGCGAAACGCCTCGAAGGACGCGACATCGAGTTCGAACCGTCTGATGAGGGTCTCGACTCGGACAGAAACTCGGGTCAGTCGGTTCAGAACGCCAAGCAACGGACGGGATCCCACCCTCAGTCCAACGAGAATTCAGATCTATTGGACGTAGAATCGGGCGAGAACTCGAAAGAGGGTGAGCGAGAGGACCAGTTCGCGTTCGACACCCACGGCTCACTCTGTATCCCGGACCCCCGAAGCGACCAAGAAGGGAGCAGTAGTGGAGACGTCGAGGACTGGAGGAGCGAGCGATGACGTCGACGCGGATCGTGTTCGAAGACGAGCACCAGTTCGACCGACTGGAAGCGGTCTGTCGGCGCCACGGCGTCAGCTGGCGCGGGATGCTCATCAAAGGTGCCGAGCGACTCGAGGCCGGTGGTGTCCTCCCGACGGAAGTCGAGAGTGAGACTCGGTGTGGGGGTGAGTGAATGCCGGATCCCGTTCCCGTCGCGAGCAACCTCCTAGAGTCGAAGTTCCTCGGCTTCTCGATCAAACGTCTCGGTGAGTCGCTGGCTATCCCGCTCGCCCCGTGTGCGCTGCTCTACATTATCGGCTTCCCACTCCTGTTCACGCTTCCGTTGTTCGTCCTCGGCATCGGTATGGGGGCCACGATATTCGTGAAGACGCCACCGGGTCAGCGACCCTTGCAGTACGCACACGCCGTCTTCCGTTTCAAGATGGGGTCCAACGTCTACATCTGGCGCCATCCCGACCCCGAAGGCAGCGACTTCGGTACTGGTCTCACGCAGGACGAGTGGATCACACAACCCCCGCCGGGAACGCTCGCTTCCAATCTACGAAACATGGAGGGCGACGATCTCGCGTACGCGGGTGTCCACGACGCTGTCCCACCTGCTGTCGAGACTGGATCGGAGGACGGTCCGTGATCCCCCGAGGCGATACAGAAGCGAATGCTCGCTCGACGCTCGACCTCCTCGGGTTCGAGAACGTTCGCGATGGCGGTGTCATCGAGACGCCGGCGGCGTACACGATGCTCGTCGAGATAGAACCACGGGAGTGGCTGACCCTGTCGGAAGAGCGCCGAACCAGTCTGTACGTCTCGTACGTGACCTTCCTGCGGGGGCTCCAGTTCCCGACGCAGTTCCTCACCCTTACAACCCGCTTCAATGGTGACCGATACTTCGAGAAGTTCGTCGGACCGGCTGCAACCGGCGCGCCGAGCGGGGAGCCCACCCGTCCCGAAGACGACGACGATAAGGACGACGCTCAGGCATCGGTCGGAAACGAGACGGCAACGACTGACGGCGGAGTCGCGACCTCAATGTCGTCGACGCAGGTGGACGTCGACCAGGTCGGAGACTCGCCGTTGCTCGAATACGGGCGAATCGCCCACGCCGAGTGGCTCGACCGGACCATCTCGCTGGCCAACGTCCGCGACCGTCGGTTTTTCGTCGCCGTCGCGGTCAACAAAAACGAAGACGACGACGGCAGTCGGTTCGAAACGATCAGCAATCTGCTCCCGTTCGGTGGTCGCGATGACTCCGTCGACGAGGAAGAGCCGTATCTCGACGAGGTGTGGGCACGCGCCCAGCGGGTCGCATCACAGTTACCCCGAACGGAAGTCGAGACGCGGATTCTCGACGACCGCGCCGAAATACTGGACGTCCTCTATCAGGTCTATCGCGGTCAGGAGCCGCCCATCTCGTTCGAACAGGGAACCATCACTCAGGCTGACGAGGAAACACTAACCGATCCGACGACTGGGGATGCGGTCGATCTTACTGCGGCATTCGATCGCGCTGACCGAGCAGCGACACTGACCGATCCAGATGAAGACCGAGACCCCCGCCCCAAGGACACGGGTTCGCTCCCGTACGATGGGCGGGTCCAGGCGGAGTACGTCGAACAGGTGGACAACTCCCGAATCCTTGCCTGGTATGCCCGAACGATCGGGCCTATCGGACAGGGGAGACACTATCACTCACCGCTCTCGGTGTACACCGGTGTGGCGCTGTTCGCGGCGAGCCTACTCTTTGGAGTTGGCGCTCTGGGGACGTTCCTCACCAGCGGCCAGCCCTGGAGTGGGCCCTACTGGCTCATTCGTGAGATTTCGTTCGGACTCGCGGCGGGAAGCCTCCCGACGTTCCTGTTGAGTCTCGCCGTCCTCCTGCCGTCGAGCAAGCGTGCGACTGCTGTCGGGCTCGCCGGCGCCGGTGTGACTACCATCGCGATTACTCTCTTCGAGCAGGCGTACCCCGCCGAGTGGGATAGCACGCCATCGGCGTCGACGGCACTCGTCGTCGAAGTCTATGCAGTCGGGCTGTTCCTTCTTGTCGTGGGCATCGCCCTTGCAGTTCGAACCCGACGGACTGTCCTCGACGAACTCGACTCGTCGGCTCAGTCTACAGGCGAAGTAGATACCGATCCGATCGCTACGGAGGGTGCCGATGATTGAACTCTGGTCGGTGTTGCAGTCTCCCGCTGTTTCCCGAACGCCTTCCAGCGAGATGAACCCATGATCGAGAAATTCACACAGGCATTCAGCAACGACTCGTCAGAGGAGTCTGGACGCATCAACGTTGACGAATTGTCCGGCGAGGAGACCCAGCACGCGATCGACTACCTGAATCTCCTCGACCGAGAGACCACCACCGAGAACATCGAGTGGGCGGCCTACCAACTCCAGGCGGACGACGTCGACCTCGCCACACCGATGGAGACGATGGAAGAGCGAAGTGGTATCGACAAGCGTCTCATCGCGCCACGCGTCGTCGAGGACTATCCGAAGTTCCAGATCCGCGACGACCGTATTTCGCAGATCCTGACGGTGACGTCGATGCCCCGGAAAGTCGGGCTCGGCTGGCTCGTTCCGTTGACGCTCGCGGACGTCGACCTCCGACTCTCGGTTCACGTGAAACCACGCGAAGCAAAGGACGTCCGTCGACAGCTCCAGAAGCGCTACACGCAGGCCGTCACTTCCGTCGCGGTGAAACAAAAGCGGGGTCGTACCGACACCTACCAGGACGAGCTGGAACGCCAAGACCTCGAACGACTCCTGCAGGACACGATCCGTGGGACGACGAAACTCTACGACGTCTCGATCTACCTCGAACTGGTCGCGGACACACAGGAGGAACTCGACGAGATGCTCGACAGGGTCGAGACGATTCTCGCCGAGCAGGACGTCGACCTCAGTCAGGTCAAACACCAGCAACTCGACGTCATGGGATCCGTCGCGCCGCTCGCGACCGACTCGATCGGCAACACCCATCCCATCCAACTCGAAGCGCTGGGGACGTTCTTCAACCTCGTCGAGCCGTCGATTTACGATCCCGACGGCGTCCTGTTCGGCTTCGACGATACGAAGCGACCAGTCATTCTCGACCGGTACGCGCTCTCGGGACACTCGATGGCCATCTCGGGAAAGACGGGATCTGGGAAGAGCTACTTCCGAAAGATGGAGATCTATCGTCGGTTGCTCGCCGACCCGAACGTGCAGTGTATCCTCTTCGACCCCGCCGGTGACGACTACCCGCGGTTCGCGACGTCGCTCGGGGGCGAGGTGATTCGCTTCGGCGGAAACTACACCGTTAATCCGATGGACATCTCGCCGCCGGCGGATTCGGAGTTCGAGGGTGGCGAGGACACCTATGCGCTCACGATCCGCTCGGTCATCGAGATGCTGAATACCCATCTCGAACAGCGCGACGGGATGTCAGCCGGTGAGGAAGGTATCCTCATTCAGGCGGCCCACTACGCCTACCTCTCGAAGGGGATCGTCCTTGGTGATTTCGACACCTACGCTAACGAGTCGCCCGTCCTCGATGACCTGATTCACGGCGTCAACGTCATCGCCGCAGGCGGGATCGAAGCCGCCACCGAAAAAGGGATCATCGAGAGTGTCGAGGTCAAACATCTGCAGTCGCTCGGGCACGTTGGTGGAGAAGACGGCGACTCAAACAGTGATGATGGAACGGGGGCAACGAGAGTGCAGCTCTCGGACACGATCGTCTCGCCGTCGGACCACCACGTCGCTCTCGCGACCTCGCTTCAGCCGAAGTTCGAGTCGTTCAAACCCGGCGGTATCAACCACAATCTGAACGGGCAGACCAATCTCGACCTCTCGTCGCGACTGGTCGTGATGGACATGAGTTCCTTCGCCGACACGGGTGAGATGCCCCTCATTCTCCACGCGATGCTTTCGTGGGCATATCTCGAAGCAAAGCGCTCCCCCTACAAGGTGGACGTCACGTTCGACGAGGCCCACTACCTGCTCGGACGTCCGGCCGCACGGGATCTCATCAACCTCTATATCCGTCACGCGCGCCACTACGAGGCCGGACTGACGCTCATGAGTCAGACCGCACACGAGTTCGTCCGGACGCCGGAGCGTCGCGAGGTGTACGAGAACTGTGACGTGAAGTGCCTGTTCTATGCGGAATCAGTCTCCGAAGAGACTGCAGAGTATTACGGCTTCTCGACGGACGAAATCCGATTCATCCAGACTGCTGCTCGCGGACAGGACTCGGATTACTCGGAGTGTTTGCTCGCGACGAGCGTGCATGGACGTCGACGACTGGAAATCCGGAGCGGCCCCTTCGAACACACCGTCCTCGACGACGCGCTCGACCCGTGGGACTGGCTCGCCGGCGTCGAAGGTATCGATCTCTCTGATGTCGACGGGCATCCGTCACCGGACGAATTTCATGAGGACCTCGACCTGACGGATCTACCCCACGTGATGAACCGGGATATGGATCTCCAGATGGCGATGGAGGACGACGTCGACGAAAGTCTCTCAGTTGATCTGGAGAACGGTACTGTCGAATCAGGTGCTGCTGTCGAAGATGGCGGGTCAGAGCCCGCTTCGAACGGACACTCACCGGAGGCGCCGTGAACCACTTCGGGTCACTGAGTAGAGTGGGGCGGTTGTGTAGCCTAATCAGGGCCCTCAGTGAAATGGAGGCCTGAATCCATGCCCGATCTGCTGGATCTCGGCTGGCTTCCCGACGCGATCGTCCGCGCGATTGTCGTCTTCATCCGCTCGGTACTCGTGACGGTCATCAACTTCATGTTCAATTTCGGGTTGAAACCATTGCTGACGATTGAGCCATCGATCATGACCAGCGGTCCGGTCATCACTGCCTGGGACGACGTTTTCCGGCTCTCGATCGCACTACTCCCGATCCTCATTGCGGCAGGACTCATCGCGATGCCGTTTAGTCAGGACCAGGAAGCATCGCTCTGGAATATGGTCGCTCGACTGGTCGCGGTCATCTTCTTCATTGCCATCTCCCAGCCGCTATTCGGATTCCTCGTCGAGGCCTCGAATGCAGTGACGAGCGCGCTTGCCCCACCGACGTTCGTCCTGACGTTCGAGGCGGATCTCGGAGGGGGCTGGGGTTCTACGCTCGGCGTTGGTGTCGAAGTGGTCGCTCTCCTCGTCGCGGTCATACTGATGTTCATCGCGACGATTCTGTCCACGGTCCTCCTGGTACTGCGGCAGTTCATCGTGGTCACAGTCGCAGTCGGAGCGCCGTTCTTCGCTGTCCTCTGGTTTGCGAACTGGGGGCCGATGAAATCGATCAGCAACTTCGCGTCAACGTGGCTCCGGATGGGCGTCTATGCCCTGCTCGTCGGCCCGATCATCGCGCTGGTGATGCGCGTGTTCAACGTGATCGGGGCTGGCGGTATCTCTTCCAGTGGCGACGTCGCCCAGTTCTACGCATCAGCCGCACTCGCCCTTATTTTCCCGATAGTTCTCTTTGTCGTCGTCTGGAAGACGGTCGGTTGGGCTGGACAACCGCTCGGCGTCGACGCGGCATTCACGATGACTGTGGCCGCCGCGATCGCCGCTACTGGTGTTGGAGCGGTCGCGGTCGGCGCCGGTGCCGGTTCCGGAGCTGTGAGTGGTGCCTCGAAATCCGGTTCTGGAGGGACAAGTGAGAGTGGGAGTGGCGGGTCGCCAGGCGGATCTAGTGGTGGCACATCCGGCGGTGACACTGCTGCAGATCCCTCTGCTGCAACCGGGAACTCAACCGTTGGCGGGACGATGCGTAGTAGCATTTCAGAGGCACTTGGAACGCGAGAATCTGCCGTCGAAAACAGCGTCTTACCAGCATCTGGAGCCGTTCCAAGAGGTATTAGTTATGCTCAGCAGAAAGCTTCCGGATCTACAGTCGTCGGGACGGCCCGTGCGCGGGCAGTTAAGGCCAGTAATTCGATGAACAAGTTGGGATCCAAGATCAAGAGCGGCGGACTTTCCGGTGCTCGAAAAGCAGTCGGGTCGGAAAGTGTCGATGGCCACCGGAGAACAATTAGCCAAAATCTGGACGCCGCTGATGAGGCAGAAGCGAACCGCGACTTCCTGACTGAAGCGTACCAGAGTGGAGAATTCGATGTTAGAGAGGCGGCGGACCGTGGAATTCTGACCAAGGATGAGGTACCCACAGAGGGTCTCTCGACTCTATCCCCGGACGCAGAGGGGAAAGTCACCTACGACACCACCGAAGGCGAAGAGAGGACCATCGATCTCAACGACAGAGCGCAGGGCCTCGGACAAAGGGCGATGGCGCTCAGAGAAGACGCATCCAAATCAGCTCGGAGTATCAAGCGAATCAGAGCGGCCCAGACCGCCGCGAAGACCCCCGGACAGGCTGCCATCTCGACCGGGCGGGCGGGCAAGCGAGTAGGAAAGACTGGCGTTCAGGCAGGAAAAGCGAGTGGGATCGTCTTCGCTGGAGCAATGACGCGGAGCCCCTACGCGGCGTACAATATGGGGAAGCGAGGTGGAAACCACCTCATCGGACCTGGAGCCAGCGACGAATTCGCCGACTCGGCTGACGAACCCGATATCGACTGGAAGGCCCGACAGGAGGAGGCACTAGAACAGACTTCTGCTCCGCCTTGGGATGATTCTGGAGATGATCAGTCCGAGACTATGTAAACCCAACTCGCTCTTATGTAGAACTGCGGAAAGCCCCAATAACGAGACAATCAATGGTTGTCTCGACGGATTCACCAGAGAGGGTGAGTGAGCGAACGATGCCGAAGGTGTGAGCGGCCTGTTCCAAGCCCGAGTGGTTAGCGTAACGTTTGCACATCCGGGAGGAACTTCTCGATCCAGCTGTTTGCGAATCCGAGACGGTTCGAAAGGTCTAGGAAGGTGTCAGTAACGAACTGTGTGAAGTGATCTCTGTCCTCGAAGATTTCTGGCGAAATCTTCCGTTTCAGCGTCTTCCAGAGCGGTTCGATCGCGTTGAAGTTCGGTGAGTACGG
>ENA-ORCS01001176-ORCS01001176.1-marine-metagenome-genome-assembly--contig:-NODE-1176-length-12263-cov-2.776793_pt1 | contig 12263 bp, 12 predicted proteins | sample MGYA00237781_ERZ508513 | MGnify/ENA primary metagenome ERZ508513 (study PRJEB26184, sample SAMN06268793) | marine metagenome | isolation source: Eden Landing Ponds, San Francisco, CA, USA | place...
ATCGCCTGCCCGACCTCGCTGCCCGAACCCGGGACGACGTTGAGCACGCCGTCGGGGAAGATTCCCGCCGAGAGCTGTGCCGCGCGGATCGTCGACAGCGGCGTGTCGCTGGCGGGCTTCAACACGCAGGCGTTGCCGGCGGCGAGCGCGGGGCCGAGTTTCCACGCGGCCGCCCACAGCGGGTAGTTCCAGGGGACGATCTGTCCCACGACGCCGTACGGTTCCCGGGTCGTATAGAGGTGGAGGTCCTCGCCGCCGGGGATCTCGCTGCCGCGCTGCCCTCGGCAGACCGACGCGTAGAACTCCAGGGTGTCGATCGCGCCCTCGACCTCACCACGCGCCTGTGAGATCGGCTTGCCGCAGTCCAGACACTCCAGTAGGGCGAGTTCCTCGGTGTGATCTTTCAGGACCTCCGCCCACTCGAACAGGCGAGCGGAGCGATCGCGTGCGCTCGCGGTCTCCCACTCGCACTCGTACCCGCTCCACGCTGCCTCGACTGCCGCGTCGACGTCCGCGGCGTCGCTCTGCGGCACGTCGACGATGGGGCGGTCGATCACAGGGTCTTGGACTCCCCGCCTCGGGCCGCCCGTGCGCAGTTCGCCGCCGATCCACGCGCCGAACTCGGTGTCGGCCGTCGCCTCCTGCTGTTTCGAAAGGTGTCTCTGTACGATCGGACTGCCGTCTGACTGGGACCCGCTCATAGTGGTATTCCCCCGCAAAAAAACAAAAAGCTTCTCACGACCCTCGACTCCGGCCGACGCGAACAAGATAATATTGCTTAAAGGTACAATTTTATATATAACGTTAGTCGACTTGCGTACGGATGAGACGCAACAGCCACGACCAGCCGCGGAGTCGGACGGACAGAGCGGACGCACGCCCCGGGGAGTCGGGACGATGACTCTCGGCGAGTACACCCTCTCGTTCCCGATCTGGGTCGAGTTCGGGAACGGAACGAGCGAGCGAGCGGGCGAGGTAATCGACGCGAAGGGGTGGGAGAGTGCCCTCGTGGTCACCGACCAAGGAATCAGAGACGCTGGCATCGTCGACGGCGTCGAGGCCTCGCTCGAAGCCGCCGGGATCGAGTACGCGGTCTACGACGAGGTCGAGCCCAATCCGACGACGGAGATGGTGAGCGACGCCCTAGAGACGCTCACCGACGGGGGGTTCGACGTCGTCGTCGCGGTCGGCGGGGGCAGCGTCATCGACACGGCGAAGTGCGCGACGCTGCTGAAGACGAACGACGGCCCCCTCCCGGAGTACGAGGTGAACACGCCTGAAGACGTGACAGCCGGCAGTATCGAGAACCACACCCATCCGCTCATCACGATTCCGACGACGGCCGGGACCGGGAGCGAGGTGGACTACTGGGCGGTGATCACCGCTCCGGACCGTGAGTTCAAGATGGCGATCGGCCAACCGCCGCTATACCCGGACGGCCCGTATCTCGGTGCCGACGTATCGCTCGTCGATCCGGAACTGACGGCGTCGCTCCCGCCGCGACAGACCGCCGCCACGGGATTCGACGCCTTTTCTCACGCCCTGGAAAACCACGTCGCGGCGGGCGCGCCCGAACTGGTCAAGCCCTACACGCGGCACGTGATGGGGCTCGTCCCGGAGTACCTCCCCGACGCCTACGAGACAGGCGATATGGAAGCCCGCGAACAGCTCCTGTTCGGGTCGCATATGGCGGGCTTCTGTGAGAACTTCGCCGGATTCGGAGCGATCCACTCGCTGGCGGAGGTGACCGGGGGAATGTATCCGGAGATTCCGCACGGCGAGGCGATCGCCGTGTTCACGCCGCCGGTGATGCGGTACAACCTCGAAGAATACCCCGCTCGGCACGCGGAGGTGGCCGAGGCGATGGGCGTCGACGTGTCTGGACGCTCCGACGTCGAGGCCGCGCACTCGGCGGTCGAGGCCGTCGAGGCCCTCATCGACGAGGTCGATCTCCCGACGAGCCTCGAAGAACTCGGCGTCGACGAGGACGACCTCCCCACGATCGCCGAAAAATCACTCGAGACGATCGAGATCCACGACAACCCCCGCGACGCCGACGCCGCGGCTCTGCTTGAGGTCGCACAGGACGCGTACTGAACGCCTGTCGCCGCCCGACTGGCTTTTACTCCCTTACTGTCCGGGCGCGCTCTCCGACAACTCCGCCTCCAGCGATTCGACCACCTCCGAGAGGGCACGCGGGAGTTCCCGTTCGAGGACGGACCCGTCGATCCGGTAGGTCGGCCCCGAGACGCTCAGGGCACCGATGACTTCCCCGTCCGGGCTGAACACGGGTTTCCCGACGCTCCGGAGGCCCTCGGTGTAGTACTGGTCGCCGACGGCGTACCCGCGCTCGTCGGCCCGAGCCAACTCCGCGAAGAGTTCCTCTCGGGAGGTGATTGTGTGATCGGTGAGTTCCGGCATCCCCCACTGGTCGATGACAGCGTCGACCCGCTCCGGCGAGTACGTCGAGAGGATCGCGAGCCCCGAACCGGTCGCGTGCATCGGGTAATAAGTCCCCATATACGCCCGGTATCGCTTCGACCCCTCCTCGCTCTCGTACTTTGCCCACTTATGATACGATTCGACGATCGTGATGACGCGCCCGTGGTCGTCGACGACGAAGTCGCACTCCTCTTCGGTGCGCTTTGCGAGTTCCCCGACGGCCCTCTTGACCGCCGAGAACCAGTACCACTGCTCGCGGGCGTACTCGCCGTAGTTCAGGAACTTGAAGCCGATGCGGTAGGTGTCGCCGGATTTCCGGAGAAAGCCCGACTCTTCGAGCGTGACGAGGTGCCTGTGGGCCGTGCTCTTTGCGATCTCGTGTTCGCGGACCACGTCCTCCAACGTCGCTCCGTCCCGCGCCCGAATTGTCGAGAGAATATCTAGCGAGGTATGAGTAGTTTCGACCGTGAGTTCGTCACTTGACATTGCATTGAACATCTCGGAGGACCCAATTAACAGTTTTGCTCACTCGAACTGTCGGGCGACGGCTCCCACACGGACTAACCGGCCGAAGCATCTAATAGAAAATTGTTCAATTCAGTCTGACGAGTAGTCGTGATTTTCAACCGACACGTTATGGGATTTAAGACGGAATAAATAACTAATTTTCGTTAAGGTCAATCCGTCTACTTTTAGCGCCGCGACCAATCCGGCGGACGGAAGAATTCGTCCCCGGATTCGAGACCGTCGCATCGCAATGCGTGGCAGAGCCAGTTCGAGTTAGCGAAACTACTGGGTGAAACCGCCGGGCAACCCTCAAAAATAACAGATGTACGAATGTTATTATACTCTGGGATCGGCGCGTGGGTATTTCCATTTGGCCATCACCCGGCGAGTTCGTCGATTTGTGCTGCCGGAGCAGCGCACCGTACAGACGAATACGCGAGCGTTTCCGGGTGAGTCCGTCGGCCGCAGCGCCCTGCAGCCGATCGCCTCTCTCGGAACAGCCCAGAGTTTCGCTCACTGAAACTGCCGCTCGGATCCGATGGAGACGATCCACCCACCTCGCTCGCGGAGATATCTATGTCACACAATATAGGTAAAATAAACTGAGAATACAGATATTTTAGTACCTGACATAATATCTACTTGAAGCGCTTGAAAAAGCTTGAGACGTAGTTTGTACGCATTCCTGATTCGATACTATTTGTAAACACTCATACTATTCAACGTAAAAATAAGACACATTACCTTTATGGCGAGTCGTTCACGTACAGGCCGTACCGATACAGTTCGCCGTCGTACCAGAGCAGCTGCCCCGTTTCCGCCGTGTCGACGGAAGCGAGCCCGAGCGCGTTCAGGACTCCGTCGAAGTCCGACGAGCGGGGCGCGGTCTCGACGTAGCGACCCCGTGAGACCGCCTGTTCGAGCACCGCCCGCTCGCCGTCGGTGAGGGCCGACGGTGCGAGTTCGGCGTCGATCCGTGAACCGAAGACGACCTCTCTGAACGCGGATCGCCCGTCCGCGACCTCGACGGCGAGTGCCGTGTGCGCCGTCTCCTGGATCCGCTCGCGGGTCACCTGCACCCGGTAGGCCCACCCGCCGTCCTCGGTCATCGACACGATCCGACCGTCCAGGTCGCCGGTGGCGAGCCGGCTCTCCAGTTCGGCCGGCCGACGGAGGACGTACGCGTCGCCGCGGAGCAGATCCGTGGCCCCCGACGCCCCGCCCGACACGGCGTTCGAGTGCAGGATCTTGACGGCCCGCGCGCTCGGGCGGTCGAGATCGTCGACGTGCAGCGGATCGTCTGGCACGTCCGCGTCCGGGACGGACTCGACCCGGACCAGCCGCCGCTCCATCCGTTCTCGCCCGGTGACGACGGACTCCGTCTGGTAGTAGGTCTCGCCGCGCCGGACGTAGGCGCCTTCGGGTAGGGGTTCGTACCCGTACGTGGTGTGGCGGCCCTCGGGGAGGATCGCGTCCAGCGCCGTCCGAGCAGGCTCGCCGAAGAGGCCGTCGTCGCCGGGGTCGTACAGGGCGTGTTCCACGGGCGACGCGTCGATTCGATCGACGTCGAGCGTGTACTCCGGCTTCGGCTCGTCGGATCCGAGTGACGACAGCGATGCACAGCCGGCCGTCGCCGCCAGCGAGGTCGCCGCTGCGAGGTGGAGGGCTGACCGTCGAGTGAGGACCATAGCCGTACTCCTCGTCGCCACGGAGTTAGCCCTGTTGGAGCCGCCGCCTCACTCGAGGTGGTACCGGCGGTACCGGCGCACGGCGTATCGATACGACAGGTACGGGCCACCGGCTGTGAGCGCCAGATACACGACGGCAGCCCCAACAACGAGCGGTGACAGGCCGAGTCCGCCGGTGAGGGTGACCCACGTCCCGAGTAGCGCGATGAGCGTCCCGCCGCCGACAATCGCGAGAAACACCAGCATCACGAGCGTCGACGGCACGACGGTCTCGGTCCCCCAGAACTCTCGCTCCTCGTAGATCGGGTAGGCGGCCCCGAGTCCGAGTCCGAACGCGGCGGCGGCGACGACCGTCCCGGCCCCGACGGCTGCGAACACCGCCGCGTGGAGCAGATGGGTGCCGAGGACGACCGACGCCGCCGGGAGCGCCGCCGCCACCGGCAGACCGAGGGCGACGCCGGCGAGCGCTCGCCCGCGGACGATCGTCCTGACTCCGGTCCCCGAGAGCAACAGGAACGGGAGGTGTGGTCGGTCGTCACCGAGCGGGTTGAGACCGAACGTCGCCCCGGCGAGATACGTGCCGAGACCGACGCCGATCCCGGCCACGAGCGGGCCGAGGGCGTCGTCGGCCGCCTGGACGACTGTCGTCCCGACCGGGCCCAAGAAGAAGACGAGCAGAATCAGGTGCGTGAACTCCTGAGGCTTCCGCACCGCGCGGAGGAGGTGCCCCCAGGCGATCCGACCGCTCTTCACGACGCTGAAGGGACGCGGTGCGGCGAGTCGTTCGCCTCCCGTCTTCGTCTCCGACGGTTCGGCAGTGACTGACGTGTCAGTGAACCACAGCGCCGACGCTTGCTGCGTCGCGGCGACGACGCCGACCGGTGTGAGCGCGATCAGGGCGGCGAGTACCCCCAGGCCGGCGAGCGAGACCGAGTCGGCCAGCGGCGTCCCGACGAACGCGAGCGAGACGTACGACACCAGCGGCCGAATAGAGACCGCGTCGAGGAGTCCGGAGGCCTGAATCGACCGCTCGGCGATGAGCCCACCAGCGAGCTGCGAGCCGAAGATCAACACGACGAATCCGCCGATGCCGCCGATCTTGAGCAGGCGACGGATGGTCGGCAGCCGGCGGAACGCCCTGAGGAGCCCGATACCGAGCGTGTACCCCCAGACGGCGCTGCACGCGAAGAGCGGCAGCGCCACGAGGCCGAGCGCCGGGATCACCGTCGGCGCCCCGAGTCCGAACCCAAACGCCGTCACGAGAGCCACGATCGGAACGCCGAACCAGACCGCCAGCCGGCCCAGTTCGGCGCCGATGAGGCCCAGGACGACCGCCCGCGGGTGGGTCGTCAGCAGCAGCAGGTCCTCGGCCGGCGGGCGTCCGATGCGCTCGAGGGTACGTAGCGCCGCGAGACCGACGAGACCGACCGGCAGCAGCGACGTCCCGGCCCCGAGGAACGGGATCGCTTCGATCGAGCCCGTCCGGCGGCCGACCGCGTAGGCTGCCGGCAGGGAGACCAGCAGATACCCACCGAGGAACAGCACTGAGAACGCGATTCCGACGAGGCGTCGCCAGTCCCGCCCGTACCCCCGGATACTTCGGGAGAGTTCGGCGCGAGCGATCCGGAGGCCGTGCCGGAGGTCACCGCCGGCACTCATCGGCTGTCGTTCGACGCATCCGGCGCGGCCGGTGATGCTGACGCCCCCGCGGTCGATTCGACTGTCTCCCCCGAACCGAGGCCCTCCGCGCCGCCGCTGGTGACCGCGAGAAACGCGTCTTCCAGCGACCCGCCCTCCCCCTCGGCTCGCTCGCGGAGTTCCGCGGGCGTCCCCTCGGCGACGACCCGCCCGTCGAACAGCACGCCGACCTCGTCGGCGACGGCCTCGACGACCGGGAGGATGTGCGTCGAGAGGAAGACAGTCGTCCCCTCGTCGGCGAAGGCCGCGATCGACTCCCGGATCCGCCGCGCCGCACGGGGGTCCAGCCCAGCTGTCGGCTCGTCGAGAAAGAGCACGTCGGGTTCGTGGAGGACGGCCTGCACGAACGCGGTCTTCTGTTTCATTCCCTTCGAGTACGCGTCGATGCGCTTGTCCGCGTCGTCGCGGAGTTCGAACTCCGAGAGGTAGCGCTCGATGCGCTCTTGGGCGGTCGACTGCGGGATATCTCTGAGGTCTGCGACGTAATCCAGCTGTTCGCGGGCACTGAACTCGTCGTAGAGCGGCGGCGTCTCGGGGAGATAGCCCACGCGGGGTGCAAGCGCCCGCCGGTCCCGAACGTCGGTGCCGGCGATCCGAACCGATCCGTCGGTGGGTCGGGTCAGCCCCGTCAGGATCCGCATCGTGGTCGTTTTGCCGGCCCCGTTCGGCCCGAGAAAGCCGTACACGGTCCCGGACGGAATCGACAGCGAGACGTCGTTGAGGGCGACGGCCGAGCCGTAGACTTTCCGGAGCCCGGTCGCCTGAATCGCGGCGTCGGTGTTCGCGGAGGGCATCGTTGTTCCGCGTTCGTCCCGTAGGGCCTAACAGTTGTGGCTCCCGGCCGGTCGGATCCAACCCTCTGTATCGACGACAGCACGGGCCACCCCGAAGCGTGGCAGTTCGGCCGGGAGACGACCCGCCTTACGTTCGACAACACCTACGTGGACGCGGCGACCGCCGCGAGCGGCGAGTTGGCTAATTCTCTCGACAGGGAGTCTGATCGGTTCGAACCGTACGACGGATTCGACGTGTCGGCCGAGGGCCGCCTGGCCTGGGCCGATGGGACGGCCCCCACCGGGTCGTTCGACCACCTCTCTCCCGGCGGTCCGAGCGACAGCGTGCGGACGCCGAACTGAGACGACGGGCGCGCGACGCGGGGAGCACTGAGGCCCGCCGCATCGATGGCGTAAGAGGGTTGTACCCGCGGCGGAACGCCTCCGGTATGGAGTACTTGCCGTGGGTCATCGTCGCGGTGATCTCCTACGGGGCGCTCGCGCCGCTGACGAGCAAGGTGACCCAGGAGATTCCGCCGGCCGTGTCGCTGTTTCTCGCCACGATCGTCTTTCTCGTGCTCACGCTGGGGGTGCTGGTCGTGACCGGCACGAGCCCGCTGGCGTACGTCGGATCGCCACGCGCCGGCTACATCTACGTCGGCGGCGTGTTCCTCGGCATCGGGATCCTCTCGTACTACTACGCGCTGCAGCGTGGGCCCGTCAGCGTCGTCGTGCCGATCTACGGCCTCTTCATCGTCGGGAGTTCGGTCGTCGGCATCCTCGTGCTCGACGAGACCGTGACGCTCCCCCGAATCGGTGGCATCGGCGCGGCCGTCCTGGCTATCTACCTGAGTTCGGGGGCCGAGTGATGGCGCGGCGCTACCTCGGATTCTCGATCCTCGCGTTCCTGGCCTACAGCCTGGTCGCGCCGCTCCTGAAGATCGCGATGGAAGTCATCCCGAGCACGCCGGCCGTGTTCCTCTCGAACTCCGTGCTGCTCGTCGTGGTCGGCGTCGCGCTCTACTACCGCGGGGAGTCGCCGCTGCCGTACCTCCGACACCGGTACACGCCGCACGTCGTGGCCCTCGGCGTCCTGCTGACCGTCGGACTCCTGACGTACTACCGAGCGCTCGCGCTGGGGCCCGTGAGCATCGTGGTGCCGATCTACGGCCTCTTCATCGTGGTCAGTTCGGTCATCGGGATCGTCGCCTTCGACGAGTCGGTCACGCCGCGGAAGATCGGTGGGATCTGCTGCAGCGTCCTCGCGATTGCACTGATCTCGCTGTAAGCGCTCTCAGCCCCACCCCCCGCCGGAATCGATCGGAACGGCTTTGTCGATCGCCGGTGAGAGTGTGGCTGCGATGTCGCGAATTGGTCCCCCCTCCACGAGTCGTCTCGTCGACCCTCTCGGCTGCTCACTCGCCGGCCCGCTCCGGGAGGTCCACGAATGACGCTGTACGCTCTCGACGCGATCGACGACGCGGCCACCGCCACCCGGGAGTTGCTGTGGCCGTTCGACCTCGGTCGGTGGCTCCGACTCGTTGTGGTCGTGTTCTTCCTCGGCGGGGCCGCCGGGAACAGCGGCCTGGCGCCGTTTCAGTTCTCGGGCAGCGCCCCGAGCGGGTTCGAATCGGCGCCGACTCCGTCCGGGTCACCCGAGATGGCCCTTCCGGGCGGCACCGAACTCGCCGTGATCGGCGCCATCGTCGGCGTCATCGCCCTGCTCGTGCTCGGGTTCCTGCTCGTCGGATCGGTTATGGAGTTCGTCTTCGTCGAATCGCTCCGCGAAGAGCAGGTTCGCGTCCGGGCCTACTGGAGTCGGTACTGGGGGCAGGGCCTCCGGCTGTTCGGCTTCCGACTCGTGCTCGCGCTGCTTTCGCTCGGCGTCGTCGTGGGAATTTTCGCCGCGGCGCTGGGCCCGTATTTCCTCGGATTCGGCGGCGCGCCGCTCGCATTCATCCTGCTCGCGATCCCGGTGTTCGTGCTGCTCTCTGTCGTCTCCGGGCTCCTCGGCGGGTTCACGACGATGTTTATCGTGCCGGTGATGCTGCTCGAAGATCGGGGGCTCCTGTCGGCGTGGCGGCGCTTCTGGCCGACGTTGCGGACCCAGTGGAAGCAGTACGCGGCCTACGCCGTCGTCGGCTGGGTGCTTCAACTCGCGGCCGGCATCGCCGCGAGCGTGGCCGTGGGATTCGCTGCGGTAGTGGCGGGCATCCCGCTCGGCATCGTCGGCCTCGTCGGGATCGGGCTGCTGGGCGTCGCCGAGATCGTCGGTGGGATCGTCGTCGCGATCGCCGCCGTCCTCTTCGGCCTCGTCGTGCTCGCGCTGGTCCTCCTGGTCGGGGTTCCCGTCCAGGCGTACCTCCGGTACCACGCGCTGTTCGTCCTCGGTGACACTGACGCCGCGTTCGACGTGATCCCCGAACGGCGGCGCGCGGTCCGCGAGTGATCACAAGAGGAACAGTTATGTGTGTCTGAGACAATATTATGGTATGGAGCAGAACGTCGGCCAGACTGACAGTATCGTTCGGATCGCCCTCGGCGCACTCGCCGGCGCCGTCTCGCTCGGCATCCTCGGAAATGTCGTCCCGGGCTCGGGCGTCCTCTCGCTCGTCCTCGGCGTGGTCGCTATTATGGCGCTCGGGACGGGGCTGACGGGGCAGTGTGGGCTGTACTCGCTCATCGGCGTCGATACCTGTAAGGCCCGCTAAGCCGTCAGTTAGCGGGCGACGACGTCGAGGTCCGGTCCCCCGGGGTCGCTCCGACAGAGCGCGTGCAGGAAACACGTCTGTTCTGACATATCGAGCAACTCGCGGGCGAAGTCCGCATCTTCACTTGTTTCGACGTACGCACACGTCTCGACAGGGGCCCAGCCCGCGGGTGTGGCCTCGTCGCCCCGGACGCCCGCTGTGACGTGCGTGTCCTGGACGATTCGATACGCCGAGAGGTCGGCGTCGACGATGTCTGCGTAGCGACCCATCTGGGTCATGAAGCAGAACCCGAGCCCAGCGGCGACGTAGGTCATCGCGTCGGGCGCGCGTCCCGCGCCGCCGCGGCCCGACGGCTCGTCGGAGATGAACTCGAAGACCGTTCCGATCGGGCTGAACAACTCGACGGCGACGTGCTTCGTCCCGTCCGGACGGACTGTGCAGGTGCCGCGCAGGTGGAGCACCCGGTCCTGATCTGCGGAGAGACTGGAGCCCTCGCCGCTCGTGTACGCCTCGTCGCTGTCGGGGAGCGGCTCCGTCGTCGCTCCCGTTCGATGGATGATCGGCGGGTCACGCTCTGACGCGTCGCGGGGCAGCGACTCGAAGGTCTCGATGGGGTCCGCCAGGGTGGGGCCGTCGCGTTCGTCGACGCGGTCGGGGTCGATCTCGCGGCCGTTCGCGACGAGGGTGAACACGCTGTCGGTGACGTCGTGGATCAGTCCCGAAACCGGGGCCGACTGCACGGCGTCGTCGACCAGCGTCCGGAGCGCCTGTGGTTCGGCGTCGGCGTCGATCTCCACGTCGAGATCCACCGGCAGCGCGCCCGCGGTCATCGTCCCCGCGAGGGCCGAGCCGTTCATCGTGTAGTAGTTGTCCTGCACCAGCGTGAGGTCCTCGACCTCGATCCCGCGCTCGTCCGCGAGTGCGAGGACCTCGCTGGCGAAGGAACTGACCATCCCGGTCGTCAGGTGTGCCAGCGGCGCGGGCGCGATGTCCTCACCTTCGAGGTACTCTCCCTCGTCGCTGGCGAGTCGCCAGGTGGTGCCGGTGGCACTGTTCGTCACGAGCGCTTCCTTCTGCATCCCGCCGAGCGACCGGACGCGCGTCCGGTGCGCGACGCCGAGTGACGGCTCCGGAGCGTCGAGCCCGTCGACCCCTTCGTCGACGGGGAACACGAGCGGGTAGCCGAGATCTTCGAGCGGAGAGACCATCGTATCAGTCACCGCTTCCTATTCTCTCAGTATGGATTATGAGGGTTGTGCCGCCGGCCGCCTGCTGTCACGTCCCAGGGGCTCGCGCCTTCGCCCAACGGCTAAGTTCAGCGCGTCCGAGCATCGATCGAATGCCGACCGACGACCCGAGCGAGCGACTGGCGGCGATCGCCCGCGAACAGCCTGACGACGTCGACCTCGACGCCCTCGGCATCTGTCTCGACGCGGATTCGGCCGCCGTCCGTCTCCGTGCGGCCGAGGCCTTGGCTCACCTCGCGCTCTCCGGACGGGACGTCAGTCGGCTCGAAGACCGCATCGAGTCGCTCCTCGCGGACACCGATCTCCTCGACGAGCGGGTACGGCTGTCGGTCGACGAGAGCGATGGCTTCTTCCAGCCCAGCTCGGTCGGGTTCGCGGTTTCGGCAATGGTGCTCACCGGGCAGGCCGATCCCGAATCGCTGCTCCGACTGGCCGCCCGCGCATACGAGCGTCACCACGCGGCGTTCGACGCGGTGCAACAGGGATACGCGGCGGTCAGGGACCTCGGCTGGGCGCTCGCCTCGGTCGTGATCCTCACCGACGCGTACGAGACGGCGCTGATCGATCTGGTCACACACGCCGATCCGACGGTCCGCCGGATCGGGACCGCCGGACTCTCCGACGTCGCCGAGGAGTACGCCCCGATCCGCGGTCGGCTTCCCGCGGAGACGCCGCGACTGGTCGCTACGGCCGCGGACCGCCTCGCCACCGACCGGGATCGTCGCGTCCGCTACTACGCCGCGTTCACGCTGTACGAGTTCGCCCTCGACGACGCCGGGGCGGTCACCGGACGATCCGACACGCTCCGTGCGGCGCTCGACGACGAGTACGACCTGGTCCGCAAGGAGGCGGCGGGCGCGCTCGGGACGCTCGGTGCCGTCGAGGCGACCGCCGAGATCCGCGAGTTGCGGGACGACCCCTCGGCACGGGTCCGAGAGGCCGCGGCGTCGGCGCTCGACGACCTCGAGTGAGTGTGGGGTCGGGACCCCGGCGACGCCCACCCCGTGACCGGCCGGAAACCAAAGTTCGTATATCGGCGGCCCCGCGTATTGGCTCACAGAATGATCGACGTGAGCGTCATCGGCTGCGGGAATATGGGGAGTGCCCTGATCACAGGGCTCTCTGAGGCCGGCGAATACCACATCACGGCCTACGACGTGGACCCCGACGCCTTCGAGCGGATCGAACAGTACGCCG
>ENA-ORCS01001177-ORCS01001177.1-marine-metagenome-genome-assembly--contig:-NODE-1177-length-12256-cov-3.173003_pt1 | contig 12256 bp, 13 predicted proteins | sample MGYA00237781_ERZ508513 | MGnify/ENA primary metagenome ERZ508513 (study PRJEB26184, sample SAMN06268793) | marine metagenome | isolation source: Eden Landing Ponds, San Francisco, CA, USA | place...
GTGGCGTTCGAGTAGTTCCTCGATGATCGCTTCCCGCCGCTCCGCTGTGATGTCCGAACGAATGCCCCTCGCGAATGGGTCGCGTTTGAGGATCGATTTCCGGTGAGCGTCGATGTTGGCGTCGCTCTCGGCGAAATCGAGGATCGCGTCGAACTGCGCGACCACGCGCCGCCGATAGGTGGCGAGTTCCGGTTCGACGACGCGCTTGCGGACGGCGTCAGAATCGTTCAACAGCCGATCGACGACCGACCCACCGGGCCCGTCGATGCCCCGCCTGAGCGCTCGCGCCACGTCGAAGTGCTCGGCGGTGGCCTCGACAGCGTCGTTGACGAACCGATCGAATCCCGCACGGACGGCTGCTCTGGTCACAGTCATCTTCAGGACGAGCGCCAGTTGAATGTGTCGCCCTCTCGATCATGGGACTCACCCACACACCTGCCAAACGCTTATTCGTTCATCGGGGGACGGGCTGATACGGTCGGTTGTAAGTCTGTTCCGGATCGATCGCATCCGTTATGCGATCGTACCGGTAAATCGTTACAACCGACCGTATGAGTATGTTTCCCGAAACTATCGAGACGGATCGGCTCCGGCTCAGACGCCTCGGCCCCGGCACGGTCGACCCGTTGGCGCTGTACGAGCACGCCAGTCGAGACGCCCCTCACATCGAAGAGATTACACGCTACCTCTCCTGGGGTCCCCACGCGAGTCCGAAAGAAACCCACGAGTTCCTCTGCGATGCCCGCCAGGCCTGGGACGAGCGCGAGTCCGCACAGTTCGTCGTGCGACCGCGTGGGGGAGAAGACGGCGCTGGTGAGATTGCCGGTTGCGCGGCGCTGGTTCCTGACTGGGATCGGCGGCTGGCGACGCTCGGCGTCTGGTTCCGAAAACGGTTCTGGGGCCGGGGCTACTCGGGTGAGCGGGCCGCCGCTCTGCTCGAACTGGCTTTCGAGGATTTGGATCTGGATGTCGTCGCGGTCACCCATCACGTCGAGAACGACAACTCCCGGCGGGCGATCGAGCGGTACGTCGAGCGGTTTGGCGGGCACAGAGAAGGTACGATCCGCAACGGCCACCGATACGAGGAACCGGTCGATGTCGTCCGATATTCGATCTCGCAGGCCGAGTACCGGGACGCGGTTGCTGAGTGAGCGGTCCTACCGCTTTTCGACCAGTCGCGATCCGACGACGAACGCGCTCGTGAGCACGAGCAACAACTGCTCACCGGTGGCAACGAGCGGGAACGTCCGCTCGGTCGTCCCGGAATCCACGCCTGATTCCGACGGCTGTGGGTCAACTCCAGTATAGTACCGATCACCGACGCTGTCCGTCGAGCCAACCGAGACTTGGCCACCGTCACCCCTGGTTTCGGCCGGTGAGAGATCCACGAACGTCTGGACGAGTCCATCGCTTGTCGACAACTTCATCTTGCCGGTGAACTGATAGAACTGGTCGTGTATCGGGTACAGGAGGTTGACGCCGTTCGTGAACAGGTCCGGGCCGATGCCGGCAAAGAGCACGGCGACAGTCGCGACCCAGGCGACTCGAGGGCCACTGTCCCCGAACTGCTCTCTGAGCAGCGACCGCTCGCGATAGCGGGTGTCGACTGCGATCGCGACCGCAAGCAGCGCGGGCACCAGTACCGTGTGGAACGCGGCCCGGTGGGCGCCCTCGATATACAGCCCGAGGAACGTGTCGAAGTCGACAAGGATCACTGCCCCGAGAACGGCCCCGAGCGACCGCAATCCGAATCGATCACCGAGCAGCGCGGCCGCAATGAGGCCAGCGAGGGCCACGTGGACGAGCGTGGAGACCATACTTATGATACCATTGCACGTAGTCAAGTCGTTTCCGCCGGTCTGATTCGACGTGTGTCGATGGCGAATTCGACACCTCTAATCCGCTTCGGGCTGAACGGTCCGCATGGACGTGGACGCGGACGCGCGGCGTCGGCTGGCCGAGCGGATCGCCGGCGAGATCACGCTCAGTGAGGATACGGGTGCGACCGTTCGGAAGTGGCGGACCGACTTCGAGGTCAGCCAGACGGAACTGGCCGATGAACTCGACATCTCGTCGTCGGTAATCTCTGATTACGAGGGCGGCCGCCGGACGAGTCCTGGGAGCGGTGTTATCCGCCGGCTCGTCGAGGGATTGCTCACGATTGACGAGCGCCGCGGCGGGAGCCGGATCCGCCAGCACGCTCGTGTGCTCAGTGCTGGATTCGACCGTGAAGTCGTTCACGAACTGAAAGAGTACCCGGCGACGATCGATATCGACCGCTACTACGACGCGGTCGGTGCAACGGAACTGGTCCGTGGCCGTGAGGACACGATCGCTGGTCACACGATTATCGACAGCATTGCGGCGATCACGCGGCTCTCAAGTGAAGAGTTCTACCGACTGTACGGACAGAGCGCTAACCGGGCACTGGTGTTTTCCGGCGTTACCCGTGGGGAGTCACCGCTCGTTGCGATGCGCGTTGTCAATCCGACGCCGAACGTAGTCGTCTTGCAGGGCCTCAACCACGAGGACGTCTGGGAACACGCGGCTGACCTGGCGCGGGTCGACGGCTTCTCGCTTGCAGTCGTCTCAGCGGACCTCGAGACGACACTTCAGGCACATCGAAATCTACCCTGATAGTGGTTACTGTACTGATGTACCGGTGTGACCGCACCACTCCGTGCGGTCGACCCGGAACAGACGTACAGTAATTACTATGAGACGAATTGTTGAGACAGTGGACAGTCGTATGAGATGGGGCGTCCGGCTAGCTGCGGGCCGCTTTTGCGATGAGTTCGTCATCGGGGTCGCTGGAACGTTTCATTTCCAACCGCTTACGGCGTAATTCGATCGACGTGGTATCGAGGTGCTCCTGTTCGCGAGCGATCGAGTACGCTGCCTCCAAGTGATCGTCAGCAGCCATATAGAGCTGTTTGGCCCACCGTTCGTGATCGTTTTCGGCATGCCCGTCAGCATCGGTTTCGAGCATGTCTGCGTACGCGCAGTGAGCATCGACGAGATTCGCGTCGACCCACGCAAGTTGAAACCGAATCGCTGACTCGTCGGATACCTCTCGGCGTGCGTCTTGATACAGCGAGCGGGCCTGCTCCCAGTGCCCAACTTCGGCTTCAGTATCTCTGACATTACACGCCCGCTCCACAGCGTCGTGCGCCTCCATAACCGGATGCACTTCGAGGTCATACAACCGTTCTCGAATCGTTTCAAGGCGCAGACGGATCTCTTCGGTCGAGTCAATGAGCGCACATTCTTGCGCGTTTTCCAGCGCGGCCTCGTAGTGGTCACAGGCGCTTGCGAGCCGTGAATCGGCACTGTGAACGAGTCCGGCTGCTAGCCTGTCGTCTGCCTGATCGACTGTCTGTTCGCCCTGCATGGCATACCAGCGGACACGCTGGAAACGAAGTTGCTCCCGCAACTGTTCGATCTCGGACTCGATGGCGTCGACAGCCACGTCGAGGCGACTCGCCCCGGACTGTGCTTTCGACAGCGCCAATTTCGCGCGGTGTTTCTCACGCTCGAGCGGACCGGGACCGCGATCCGCTAGCTCCTCGTCTAAGGTTTCGATCGCTGCCCGGGCAGTCGCGAGTCGAGGTGCAACTCGACTCCACGCCCAACTTGTCCGTCTGAGAAATTGAGCGACCGAGTCGAGATCTGACCGCTTGCCCGGCCGCATTGTGTACGTGCCGTCAGCCGTTTCGACGACGAGAGTACGCCGCACAAGCCCGCCAACACTCACGTCTTCGATATCGGCCAGTGGGACCGTCCCGATATCGTCGACTGCTGTGTCATCCCCATCAGGTAATACGTGAATCGCGCGGTTCGTGATCGCGACTCGTAGTTCCGAGTTCGCTTCGATCGACTGAGATGTCCCGTCAGTCGACTCATACCGAATACCATTTGAACGACATTTGACAACCGTCTCGATGTCAGTATCGTCTCCAGCTGCCGACAGCGTCGTCTCGAGTGATTCATTCTGTGACCGTCCAGCAGTCGATGTGCGAAGTGACGCACCCCCAATATCGATCATTCGGATCCCCCTACTCGTTACACCACGCCCCTTCATAATGAAATTATCGTTTCCTCTGGCGCGGTGACTAGTATGGAGTCTGTCAGTCGGCTAGTTGTGGCTTCGCTTGCCCCTTGCTACGGAGCTCTCGGATCGAACTGACGACGATCGCCCCGCTGACCAGTGTCGCGGCCCCGAGGATGATAATTAGACTCACCATGTCCAGGATCGGCATTTCGACCAGGCCACCGACTTCCCGGACGGCGACTGCGACGGCCCCGAGCAGCAACATCACACCGAAGTAGACCTTGATCTCCTCTTCCTCGACGATGCTGGTTGCGGCCGCACCCAGGCGTGCGCCGAATGCGCTCCCGGCGAGCAGCGGGGCGACGATGGTCAGATCGACCGCACCGTCCATCGCGTAGAGAAAGCTGCCGATCCCGCCCGAGAAGACGATCTCGAACAGGTCGGTCCCGACCGCGACGGGTACGGGCACGCCGACCAGGTAGAATAGTGCGGGCATGCGGATGAACCCGCCGCCGACGCCAAGCAGTCCCGAGAGCAGGCCCGTGGCGAACGCGACCAGCAGGATCATCCACAGCGAGACAGTCACGCCTCCGCGTAGCGACATCATCGGCGGGATCTCGTAGGACTGGATCGTCTGTGCGATCTCGGGTAGCTCTTCCTCTGACGGCTCCTCGGCTTCGGCGTCGTGGCTGAGCCCGCCGTCGCCGTCCGTGAGTGCGTTTCGGGTGATGAACGCACCGATCCCGCCCAGCAGCGCGACGTAGGTGACGCTGACGAACGTGTTCGCGACGCCCAGATCCTGCATGAAGTGCAAACCGATCCGGCCGACCTCGATGCCGGCCGTCGTTCCCGCGATCATGAGTACGCCGAGCTTGTAGTCGACCTGACCCAGATCGCGGTGTTTCAGCGTCGCGATTACCGACGTGCCGAAGACGAACGCCAACCCCGACGCGACCGCCACGTCGGTCGGATAGCCCATCACCAGCAACGCGGGCGTGACGAGGAAGGATCCGCCCATCCCGAAAAAGCCGAACAACAGTCCGATCAGCACGCCGAAACCCACGAACAGCCCGAGCAGACTCACGGCGATGCCGAACAGTTCCATATTCATTCACCCCGAAGCAAGCGCGCGATGCGTGGCCCGAGGAACCGCTCAAGCGCCCCATAGCCCACGTACAGCACGATCGCTTCGAGCAGGACGATCCCGATGAGCACGACCGCACCCACGGGACCGCCAAGCGTCTCAATACCAAACATTCGCTCTCACCTGTGGCCGTCGTGTGTGGCTCATAGCTCGTTGTTCGAGTAGCTCTATCCGTCGACCACCCTTAATAGTTTTGGGAGGACTATACAATACTATATCTGGCTACCCTACGTATGGGTTCGCATAAGTTATGGCTATCATAGCGGGCTTACGTTCATAATAAGTATACAACCCCCAATTTGTGGGGCATATTTATACTGTCCGAGATCGCACAACGGAACGTGCCGGGGAAAGCATATTTTGATGATCAATTAGAATTGTGCCTTACATACAAAACTCTTTTATCTGTCCCGCCAGTACCCGACGACGAGTACAATGGATCCGGACGACTTCCCGACACCGGAGCAACCGGTCGACGTGATTACGCCCGAGACACTCTACCGTCGTATCGAAGACGGCGAGACCGTCACAGTCCTCGATACCCGCACGAGCGGGGACTTCGAGGAGTGGCACATCGAGGGCGAGTCCGTCGAAATCGCGAACGTACCGTACTTCGAGTTCCTCGACGGCGTTGATGAGACACTGCTTGCGGACGTGCCGGTCGGCGATCCGCTGGTCGTGCTGTGTGCGAAAGGCGGTGCCAGCGAGTACGTCGCCGGGACGCTCGCCGAGGAAGGCCGGAACGTCGCCCACCTCGAAGACGGGATGAACGGCTGGGCGAGCATCTACGAGTCGTTCGAGGTCGAGGGCTACGACGGGCCGGGAACGCTGGTCCAGTACCAGCGCCCTTCCAGCGGCTGTCTCGGCTATATGATCTACGACGACGGCGAAGCCGCTGTGATCGACCCGCTCCAGGCGTTCACCGACCGCTATCTCGACGACGGCGCCGAGTTGGGCGTCGAGGTAACCTACGCCTTCGACACGCACATCCACGCCGATCACATCAGCGGCGTGCGCGCGCTCGACGCGGAAGGGGTCACCGGCGTCCTCCCCGAAGAAGCAGCCGACCGCGGCGTTACCTACGCTGACGAACTCGAGACGGCCGCGGACGGCGACACCTTCTCGGTCGGCGACGTCACGATCGAGACGCTGTACACGCCCGGCCACACCACCGGGATGACGTCGTATCTGATCGGCGAGAGCTTCCTGGCGACCGGCGACGGACTGTTCGTCGAGAGCGTCGCCCGTCCCGACCTCGAGGAGGGCGACGACGGCGCACCTGCGGCGGCCCGCCAGCTCTACGAGACCCTTCAGGAGCGGATTCTCGAGTTGCCCGACAACGTGATCGTCGGGGGCGGCCACACGAGCGACGCGACCGAACCCGCCGCGGACGGTACCTACACCGCGCCGCTGGGCGAACTGCGCGAGGAGATGGACGCGCTCACCTACGATGAATCGGCCTTCGTCGAGGCCGTCCTCGAGGATATGCCGCCCCGGCCGGCCAACTACGAGGAGATCATCGCCACGAATCTCGGTCAACGCGAGACCGACGAGGACGAGGCGTTCATGCTGGAACTCGGCCCGAACAACTGCGCCGCGAGCCAGGACTCGATGACGGGCGATTGAGCGGTCTTTCCCGCCCCATCTCTTCACACATGGATCTCGCTACACTCGGACTTTTTTTGCTCGCTGGCGGTGCAAGTCTGTTTATGGCGTGGGTCATCGGCGCGGGTTCCAGCGGCGCGACCCCCTTTGCCCCCGCGGTCGGTGCCAACGCTATCTCGACGATGCAGGCCGCGTTCGTTGTCGGGATCCTCGGATTCCTGGGGGCGGTCCTACAGGGAGGGAACGTCACCGAGGCGGTCGGCTCCGGGCTGGTCCGCAGGGTGACGCTCACGCCCGAGGCGGTCATCCTCGCGCTCGTCACGGCTGCTGGGTTGATGGCTGTCGGGATCGCGACCGGCTATCCCATCGCAACGGCGTTCACAGTCACGGGCGCCATCGTCGGTGCCGGGCTCGCGCTTGGCGGGCACCCTGCGTGGTCGAAATACGCCGAGATCGGCCTGATGTGGACGGTCGCGCCCCTGGTCAATGCCGGGCTCGCGTACGGGCTTGCGAGCGTGCTCCCCCGGGAGGACGTACCCGAACGGTGGTCAGTCCCAGTTCTCGCCGGGCTAACTGGCGCGGTGGTATCGCTACTTGGGTTCGCGATGCTGGGGCCGGGCGCAACGAGTCGCTCGATCGCCGCGACGGTGGCAGCCCTCGGTCCCGCCAATAGTCCGATCGGTGCCGTCGCAATCGGAGTGGCCGTCGTCGGGGTGTTCGCGCTTGTCTCGGCACTGGTCGTTCGCGCCTGGATCGGGGCCGACCAGCAGCGCGGCCTCCAGCGATACCTGCTCGTGCTGGGATCGCTTGTGGCTTTTTCTGCCGGCGGCAGCCAGGTCGGGCTGGCGGTCGGCCCGCTTGTCCCGCTGCTCGAAACTGTCGACGTCTCGCTGTTTGCGGTGCTCGTCGGCGGTGCCGTGGGTATACTCGTTGGCTCCTGGACCGGCGCGCCGCGGATGATCAAGTCCCTCGCACAGGATTATGCCTCGCTGGGCCCGCGACGGTCGATTTCGGCACTCCTGCCGACGTTCCTGTTCGCACAGACTGCCGTCGCGCTGGGCGTCCCGATCTCGTTCAACCAGGCCATCGTGACAGCGATCATCGGCAGCGGCGCGGCCGTCGCCGGCGGTGACGGCGTCAGTCGGTCGAAGATGGGGCGCACGCTCGGCGCCTGGGCCGGCTCGTTTCTGCTCGCGCTGGCGATCGGCTTCGGGACGCTCTCGGTGCTCTAGCGGTCTCGGATCGTCCCGCCGCTGAGCCCGTCCCATTCGACGTGGTAGCCGAGCCGCGAGAGGACCGCACTGGTGTCGTCGATCCCGTATTCCTTGAGGACGGACTCCGCGTCGCCGAGATCTATCCCCGCCTCGATCTCGCCGGCGAGCGAATCGAGTACGCCGGGGTGGACGAGCGTCCGGCCGACCCGCTCGTGCTCGGGGAAAGATGTGGCCTCGATCGCGTCCTCGCTGACCCCGTGTGTCTCGGCGACGGCGGCGAGCGTCGTCACGTCCTCCTCAGGGACGAGTTCTGCGGGGAGATCGGCCGCGCTTTCGGCAACCAACTCCTCCTCATACGGTCGTAGTGCGTTCCGGACGTCTTTCACCCGAACTGACTCCGAGTAGGCGATTGCGCGGTGGTCGCGCGCCTCGACCTCCGCGTTCGCGTCACCGGTTTCGGTCAGCTGGTCGATGTCCTCGATCTCACCGACCCCGAGTGAGTTCTCAACGGCCACCAGCAGTTCGACATCCTCCAGTTCTGCCAGGCGATTGAGCTTCTTTGTAACGTACTCCGGTGTCCAAAATCCCATAATCTCGAAGTACACCCGGAAGTCCCCGTATTTGTAATCGAAGGCGAAATCCGGGATGACGACGTGCGCGCCCGCGGCGAGTGGTTCGGGCTCGCGAACGAGATCCCAGTCGAGATCCACCGCCTCGAATCTGGTCGCAAAGTCGGCTTCGACACCGCTGTCGAAGGTAACCTCGGTGACGGGTTCGTGGTCCGGGACTGTCACGTCACCGTCGGTGAGGACGAGCCGACGGTCGGTGCCGTCGTCGTCGACCGTCGCGACCAGGCGCCACTCGGCGGTTTTCGCGACGCTGCGAAGCAGGCGGGCGAAGCGAGTGCCGTAGCGACGCGTTCGCCGGAAGAGCGTTGTCGGGCCGGTCACGACTATCTCTCGGCCGTCGCCGGCTCGCTCGATCTCGTACATCAGTCCCAGGCGCTTGACCGCCGAGATCACGGCCTTCGGGTCGTCGCTTTTGATCCGGACCTCGATCGCGTCGAACAGTACGGTCTGAGCCAGCGAGAGGTCGTACTGCTGACACAGTGAGTCGGGATCGTAGCGCGTCGTGACTTCAGCCAGTGTCTGTCGGTCATCGAGGTCCGCATACAGCGACGATTCGAGGTCATCCGGACTGGTCGCGAGGCGATCGGCCGCCTGCGAGAGCGCACGTTCGCGGTCGCGCTCGGTGACAACGCCGACATGCTCGGCGGCCTCGAAGGCGCTCCGGCGAGCGCGTTCGGGCGGTAGCGGTGCCCGCGTCTCGAACGTCGCCTCGCGTGCAAGCAGTTTGGCGAGCCCACGGACGAGCTTGAAATCGGGAGCCTCTCTTTCGAGGTCGGTCAGCGCCGTTTCGAGTTGCTCGCGCGACTCGCCGACGTGGCCCTGATAGGTCCCGATGACGCGGGCCGCCAGGTCGCGGTGATCCTCTCCAACGAACTGGGGATGGTAGCCACCACCGGCCCGGGAGACGCGGAGCAACTCCTTCGTGAGCACAGTCGAGGTTCGGACAGCCATACCCATAAGCGATGCCAAGGCACTTGACGGTCGCCGGTGACTGACCGACTATGGGAAAGACCAGGCGTGCGATACTGGTTGGATTCGCCGGCATCGCCGCCGGGGGCTGTCTGTCCCCTGAACCGGACCCGCCACCGCGAACGACCGTCACCGAACAGACGCCACCGGAGACAAACAGTATCGACACGGCGACGCGCACGCCGACAGTCACCGACCGGCAGGTCAGCCGTGGGCCGGACGGTGACGTGCGAATCGGTGTGACGATTCAAAACGACGCTCCGTCAGAATTCCACGGGTATCTGCTGGCCGAGCTCGACTTCGAGGGTCAGACTGTTAGCGCCCAGACCCGCTTCGAGGTCGGACCGTTCAGCCAGCGGACGGCCTCGCTGACCGCACCGATCGACTACGAGGCGTTCGACGTCGACCCAACCCCCCGTCTGTCTATCAGGACTGAACCGCCCTCAACGACAACCGCGTGACAGCCGTCCAGTCGTGTGGGCCCTGTCGTGTCGCGGGCGGTCGGATCGCGACCCACAGTGATATGTATTTGGAGGGTAAACAACTCGCAGAGAGCTGATGTCAGACCCCGACGCACCCGTCGTGCTCATCGTCGAAGACGAACCGGACGTCGCCGAGACGTATAATCTCTGGCTACAGGACGGATATGAGGTCCGCGTGGCCCAGAATGGCGACGAAGCCCTTGATATGCTTGATGAGGACGTCGACGTGGTCCTACTGGATCGCATGATGCCTGGTCTGTCTGGCGACGAGGTCCTCTCACGGATTCGCGACAGTGGCTATGACTGCCGGGTCGCCATGGTGACGGCGGTCGAACCGGACTTCGACATCCTCGAGATGGGCTTTGACTCCTACCTCACGAAGCCGATCCGTAGCGACCAACTACACGAGACAGTCGAGAACCTACTCGAACGGTCGACCTACGACGGACTGTTACAGGAATATTATTCGCTGGTGGAAAAACAGGCGACGCTGGAGGCGACAAAGAGCAGTGCCGAGCTCGCTGAGAGCGACGAATATGAAGAATTAACCGGGCGAATCAACGAGTTACAAGACGACCTGTCACAGACGTTGGGGGGTATCGAGGACGATGAAGATTTCATCGCGACGCTAAGGGGGCTTGGCAATGGCGACGAACACTGATCAAACCGGGACAATGTACGATCTCACTAACGTACTCGATATAGACGCACTGTCCTCGGTCAGACCCGGTTCCACGATTCTCATCTCGGGGCCGGCCATGACTGGGAAAGAGGCACTCGCATACGACATGCTGGCGGACGGCGTCACACAGAACGAGGGAGCAGTGATCGTTTCAACGGGCGATCGCGCTAGCAGCGTCGTCGCTGACTTCAGCGAGCGAGTCGGCCAGGAGTCGTTCCCGCTGGGCGTGATCGACTGCGTCTCCGATACGTCCGGCGGCGAGACGACTGACAGCGGTGTCTATATGCACCACGTTTCCTCTCCGGGCGACCTGACAGGCATCGGGATTGGGATCACGAAGGCTCTTGAGGGACTCCACGAGACTGGCGTCGAGAACGGCCGCCTCGCACTCTCGTCGCTGTCGACGATGCTGACATACACCGACCGCAAAACCGTCTTCAAGTTCTGTCACGTCCTTTCCTCTCGGCTGGACGGGGCTGGGTATCTCGGACTGTTCACTATCGACTCGGGCGCACACGACGACCAGACGCTACAGGTCATCAAGCAGGCGTTCGACGGGATGATCGAGATCCGCGAACGGGACGGCACCCGCCAGGCGAGGGTCGTCGGCCTGACCTCTTCGCCCTCCGATTGGCAGACCCTAGAGTAACTGGCGATACCCCGGTTCGCCTGGTCGACGACCTACACCAGTTGGTCGATGAAGTTGACCCACCGGCGATTGCTTTCGACGTATTCCTCATGTGTATGTTGCTGAAGGTCGGGTTCGCGCAGACTTTTCAGTGCGGAGATGGCCCGGTCGATTCCGACGATCGTATCAGCCAGTTCTTCGGCCTCATCAGGCGAGACCGCCTTCGTTCGGAGCCGATTTTTGAGTCGATCGCGCTCGCGGTTGAGTGTCGCGCGGACTTGCTGGACACTCTCGCGTTTCTCCGGCGGGACGACACCCTGTTTTTTCGTCTCCCAGACGAACGACCGCAGCGCGATTGTCTGGTCGTCGACCGTCACCTCCTCGGGGATCTGTTCGCCGATCGTCGCGCCGCGTTTCGAGATCCGATCGAGGAGTTCCGATCGGCGCTGTTCGGAGACGACCTCCTCGTCTGTCTCGCTGGTCATACCTGTACTGGACGGCCCGACAAAGCCAGTCTTTCGGTTCTGCCCGTCTCGAGATGTGTCCCCGTGCATACTGGATAGCAGGTATTATCTCCCCGCCGGTATCGAACGTGGGTATGGACGTTCGTTTGCTCGATGCGACCGACGATCCCGAGGAACTGATCTGCCAGGCGGCCCGCAACGACTACGCCTCGGAGTTCATCGCCGACCAGTCCTTCGAGGAGGTTATGTCGACGATCGACGGCGACTCCCTTGCGGACAAACAGGCGACGCTGATCACGCACTTGCTGGAGCACGGTCATTTCGGGCCCTTCGAGCACCCTCACGCCACCTTCGCCATCGAAGGGGTCAGCCGCTCGTGTATGGCCCA
>ENA-ORCS01001178-ORCS01001178.1-marine-metagenome-genome-assembly--contig:-NODE-1178-length-12252-cov-3.832936_pt1 | contig 12252 bp, 11 predicted proteins | sample MGYA00237781_ERZ508513 | MGnify/ENA primary metagenome ERZ508513 (study PRJEB26184, sample SAMN06268793) | marine metagenome | isolation source: Eden Landing Ponds, San Francisco, CA, USA | place...
AAGACCGGCACAAGTGATATGAACGTCTACGCACAGGAGTGGAACTGCCCGATGGTGACCTACGGCCCCGGCGACTCCGACCTGGACCACGCGCCCGACGAGCACCTCTCGCTCGCGGAGTACGACCGCGCCGTGGCCGTCCTCGAAACCGCGACCGAACGCCTGCTCGACGACTGATACAGACCAGACCCATGACGAACTTCTTAGACGTCGACGACCTCACGACCGACGAACTGGCGACCGTCCTCGACCGCTCGGCCGCGATCAAGGCCGACTATCGCGCCAACGGTGCGAACGGCACGCTCGACGGCCAGACACTCGGGATGATCTTCGAGAAGCCGTCGACGCGAACCCGCGTCTCCTTCGAGACGGGGATGACCCAGCTGGGCGGGCACGCCGTCTTCCTCGGCCCCGACGATATCGGCCTGAAAGGCCGGGAACCCGTCAAAGACATCGCGAGAGCGCTCGGTCGCTACGTCGACGTCGTGATGGCGCGCGTCTACGACCACGCCGACGTGGTCGAACTCGGCGAGTACGCCGACGTGCCGGTGATAAACGCCCTGACCGACGACGCTCACCCCTGTCAGACGCTCGCGGATCTGTTGACCATCCGCGAGCACTTCGACGACCCGACCGTCGCGTGGGTCGGTGACGGGAACAACGTCTGCCAGTCGTTCGTCCTCGGCGCCGCGATGGAGGACCTCGATCTGACCGTCGCCACACCCGAGGGGTACGGCGTCGACGAGGGCGTCCTCGAGCGCGCCGAGGGGCTGGGCGGGGCGCCCGGGACGACCCACGACCCACAGGCCGCCATCGCGGACGCAGACGTCGTCTACACGGACGTCTGGGTCAGTATGGGCCAGGAAGACAAGCGCGAGACGAAACTCCGTGACTTCGAGGGCTTCCAGATCACGACGGACGTACTCGGCGACCGCGCGCTGATGCACTGCCTGCCCGCCCACCGCGGCGAGGAGGTCACCGACGACGTCGTCGAGAGCGACAACGCCATCGTCTGGGACCAGGCCGAAAACCGGCTCCACGCCCAGAAGGGGCTGCTGGCGTGGCTGGCCGAGCAGGAATAAGTCCGCGAGCGGCGTGGGGAATCCACTGCACGACCGCGACTGTAGTCAGTTTTCCCCGTCCGGGTCGTCCCCACCTCGAAGGCGCGACCAGGCGCCCACTCCGAGGCCGACGAGGCCGGCGACCGCGCCGAACCCGGGACCGTTCCCGGTCGTCGTCGGCGTGTCGGTGGGGGTGGCCGTCGGCGTTGGCGTTCCCGGCGCTTCGCCGTCGTCGGTGACCGCGTAGACCAGGCTGTCGTTGCTCCCGAAAAACACCGCACCGTCAGTGACCGCCGGGGAGGAGAACACTCGCTGGCCGGTCTCGACGGTAAAGAGCGCCTCCTGGGTCTCGATGTCGACCGCGTGGAGTCGGTTGTCGTTGCTCCCGACGTAGAGGACGCCGTCGGCGAGGGCGGGTGAGGAGAGGATGCTCGCCCCGGCGTCGTAAGACCACTCGACGGCGCCACCGTCGTTTCCACTGCCCGCCGTGAACGCCCAGACGGTGCTGTCGTAGCCGGCGACGTAGACGGTGCCGTCGGCGACGACCGGCGAGGCGAGGACCCAGTCCTCGAGGGGACGCGCCCAGATACCGTCGCCGCTCTCGGCGTCTATCGCGTAGATCCCGGTTCCGTAGTCGCCAGCGTAGAGGATACCGTCCGCGACCGCCGGCGAGCAGGGGACTGGACCGGTCGTCTCCTGGGTCCAGGCCTCACTTCCGTCGGCGGCGTCCAGCGCACGGATCCCGCCCTGGTCGTCCGACAGGTAGTACCCGACGTAGACCCGCCCGTCGGCCACGGCGGGCGTCGCGTCGACCCGGGCACCGGTCGAGACTGCCCACTGTTCGTCGCCACTTTCGGCGTCGACCGCGTAGGTCGTCCCCCCCTGGCTGCCGACGTAGACGGTCCCGTCGTGGTAGGTGGGCGAAGAGAAGACGTTCCCGTCGGCGTCGAAGGCCCACTCCTCGTCGCCGCTCGCGGCGTCCAGCGCGTAGAGCGTCTGGTCGTGACTCCCGACGTAGACGGTCCCGTCGACGACCGCCGGCGAGGAGAGCACGCCGTCGCCGGTCGCGACCGACCACTGCTTTTCCCCGCTCGTGGCGTCGAGCGCGTAGACGCTCCCGTCGGAACTCCCGACGTAGACGGTGCCATCGACCACTGCTGGCGAGGAGAGCACACCCGCGTAGTCACTCGCCGAGCGGGTCGCTGTCCCGGTCGGCGTCGGGAGCGACTCGTTGGGCTCGCCGGTGTCGTAGGTCCAGGCGACCGCGCCCGACCGGGGTCCCGTCGCACCGCTGTGGCCGCTGTTGGTGACGTCGGCCTGAAACTGCCGCCAGGCGCGGCTGTCCGCGACGGGGCCGTCGTCGTCACTGCCGCCCTCACCGGCAGTCGTCGTCACCTGCGCGGTCGGGTCGACAGCCACATCCGACTCGACGCTCCGGGCATCGCTCTCGGCGCCCGCGACGACGCCCGACCCGGCCGCGACGCCGGCGACGCCGATACCGACCGCCCGCAACACGGTTCGGCGGCGTAACGACTCACTGTCTGTCATTGCCCGAAACGACCTCGCCGCGGGAGTAAGTCTTCTGTTGTTAGTCGAGCAGCGTCGTGACGGGCCCGTCGAAGTTGAGGATGACCGCCTGTGCGCGGTCGCCGAAGACGGCCTTGCCCGTCGGCGACCGCTGCCTGCCGGTCAGGAAGACGTGGTCGGCGCCGGCCTCTTCGGCGGTTTCGAGGATGCCGTCGGCCGCGGCGCCCTGGTCGCTGATGACGGTTCCGGTCACGTCCCACTCCAGGTCGAGGTCGTCGTAGTGGTCGCGGACCGCCTCGCGGGCCTCCTGTTTCGCCGCGTCGAGGACGGTGCCGCTCCCGTAGCCGGTGTGTTCCTCCTGGGCGACCGCGTCGAGCGTCTCGGCTACCTGGTCGAACTCGTCTTCGGTCATCAGCGCCAGCACCGTCAGGTGCGCGTCGACCCCTGCCGCGAGTTCCCCCGCCTCCGCCAGCAGTTCGATCCCGTTCTCGTCGAAGACCGCGAGCGCTTCGTCCATACCCGGTCGAACCACCGATGGGTACTTAATACTGGCAGATTCGGTGACACGCGCGACCGACCACCCATCGACGACCGATCGGTAACCGACCTGCACCCCTTCGAGACGGTCGCCGTCGGTCACTGGTACCGGCCACGCCCCTCGACCGACCGCAGGCGTCCCAGCACCGCGTCCGGGTGCTCGCTCGTCTCCCGATAGGCCGCCTCGGCGGCCCCACGGAGTGTCGAAGCATCGTCGGCCGTCCCCGCCAGACTCCGGCCGAAGACGTGCAGGTCGACCGCGTGGTCTTCCTCGTCCCTGCTCGTATACCCCAGCCCGAAGTCGATCAGGTAGGTGCGGCCGGCGTCGTCGGTCGCCTCGTCGGCTTCGGGCGCCGAATCGCCTGCGGACCGCTCGACTCGGACGTTGCGCGTCGTCGGGTCGCCGTGGACGATCCCCGCGTCGTGTAGCGTCGCGAGGTGTCGGCCGACCGCCCGGGCACGCGCTGCGTCGAGCGCCTCGCGCAGGTCACAGTCCCCGACGTACTCGAAGGTGATCGTCGTCTCGGCGGTGTCGACGTCACGGACGACCGGCGTCGGGACGCCGCGCCGCCGCGCCTCGCTCGTGAGACGCGCCTCCTGTCTCGTTCGCTCGCGGCGCAACCGCTCGTCCAGTGTGGGGTGGCGATACGTCCGGGGGAGGCGGCGCTTGACGACTTTTCCGTCGACGAACTCGACCGTCGCCTCCGCGCCCTGCTGCCCGGTCGACCGTTCGCTGGCGTCGCCGGGTCCGACCTCCGTCACGGGGTTCTCGGCCGCCCGCCAGGTGACCGGCACCTCGTCCGGACGGAAATCCGAGTCGATGGCCGACGCCGCGACCGAGAGCGTATCGCCCGCCGCGGCCATCTTTGCGCCGAGCACGGCGATCATCCCGGCGTTGTCACGGAGAAAGCGGTCCTCGGGGACGAACAGCTCGGCCCCGCGCTGGGCGCACATCTCCCCGAGCATCCGCTGGAGGCGGTCGTTCTGGCCGACCCCTCCCCCGAGGACGAGTTCGGTTCGGCCTGTCAGCGAGAGCGCCCGCTCGCTCACCTCGGTCAGCATCGCGAACACCGTCTCCTCTAGGCCCCGACAGACGTCCGCCACCGGGTGGCCGTCGTCGACGGCCTGCTTTGCCGCGGAGGTGATCCCCGAAAACGAGAAGTCCATCCCCTTGACGACGTAGGGCAACTCGACGTACTCCCCCTCGCGAGCACGGGCTTCGACTTTCGGGCCGCCGGGGTGGGACCACCCGAGGTGCCGGGTGAACTTGTCGATAGCGTTGCCGACGCCGGTGTCCATGGTCTCGCCGACCATTCTGTACTGTCCGTTGCGGTAGGCGAGGACGTGAGCGTTCGCACCGCTGGCGTTCAGACAGACCGGCGCGGAAAATCCCGACCGGTGACGACCGATCTCCAGGTGGGCGACCATGTGGTTAACTCCCACGAGGGGGACGTCGAAGCGCTGGGCGACCGCTCGCGCGGCGGTCCCGGCGATTCGCAAGCAGGGACCGAGTCCCGGCCCGCGCGAGAAGGCGACGGCGTCGATATCGTGATTACAGTGCTCCAGCACCCGCTCGACCACCGCGGGCACGGCGTCGCTCATGTGTTCGGCGGCCTCGCGAGGGTGAATGCCACCGCTGTCGGGTTCGTAGGGGTCGCTCTGGATCGTCACCTCGTCGCGGGCGACGTCGTAGACGGCGGCGCTGGCCGCCCACGCGGTCCCCTCGATACCCAGCACTCGTCGCAGTCCCGAATCCGCGAGTTGCCCGGTCGACGCCATCGATTGCAGGATGTCAGCCCCCCGCGGAAAAGACGACTTCGGTCCGCGACCGGCGAGTCGAGTCAGGGAAGACCCGGCGCCGGGACGGACTCGGGGTCGAGGCAGAGAGCGGTTCCGGGCCGGGGGTACCACGTCCGATAACGCCAACACGTGTCGGGGTGAGGGGACGGTATGTTCGACGTTCACGCGACGAAGTGGGCGACGTATCCAGAGGCGAGCGCGACCGAATTCGTCGAGGGAGTAGCGGGCGCCGGCGCGGACGGCGTCGAGTACCTCGGCTGGCGCGACGCCGACGTCGACGAACTCATCGCCGTCTGCGAGGACCACGGCGTCGACTGGACGAGTACCGGCGCGGGCGGCGCGGCGGGCAACGTCGGGAGCGACGCACCCGGGCTGACCGACCCGGACTGTCACGACGACGCCGTCGCCGCTATCGAGGAGACCTGTGCGACCGTCGGCGAACACGTCGACTGCGTCGTCGTCACCGTCGGCCCCGACCGGACGGGCCTGGAACGGGCGACCCAGACCAGCGCCGTCGTGTCCGTCCTCCGGGACGCCGCCCCGGCCGCCGAAACGGCGGACGTCACGCTCGTCGTCGAACCGCTCAACACGCGCGTCGACCACCCGGGGTACTTCCTGGAAACCGTCGACCACGGCGTCGAGGTCGTCGAGGCCGTCGACCACCCGAACGTCCGCCTGCTCTTCGACGTCTACCACCAGCAGATAACCGAGGGCGACCTCGTCTCCCGCATCGAGACTTTCAGCGAGTACGTGGGCATGTACCACGTCGGGGACGTCCCGGGCCGCCACGAACTCGGCACGGGCGAAGTAAACTGGGCGACCGTCTTCGAGGCCATCGCCGACACCGGGTACGAGGGGAGTGTCGGCCTGGAGTACGTCCCCTCCGACGGTGCGGACACCGGCGAGACCATCGCCCACGCGGTTTCGCTCCGGGACGACGCGTACTGACACGCCGTCTCGTTCCGGGGCGACGCGTACCGAGCGCGTCTGTGACGGTCCCCGCGGTCACCTCCAGGGGTTCGAGACGAGGTCGCCGGCCACGTCGGCGCCGACTTCGAGGCGGCAGTCGGTCCGCGGCGTCGCGACGCAGGTGAGGACGTACCCCTCCCGACGATGGCGCTCCTTGAGCGCCCGCGGTTCCCGCAGGTGTTCGACTTCCCCGTCGAGCAGGCGTGCGGTACAGGTCGCACACGCACCGGTCTCACAGCCGAAGGGGAGTCCGATCGCTGCGGCTTCCGCGGCGTCGAGTATCGTCTGGCCCGGTGGGACCGCCAGCGTCTCCTCGGGACCGTCCCGCCAGGCCAGTGCCACCCGGTAGGTCCCGGCCATTCACTGCCAGACGTCGCTCGTGCAGTCGCCGTCGGGCCAGCGGATCTCGTGGGCGCGGGCCGGTCCCTCGGGCATCTCGCCGAAGTCGACGAGGAAGTCCTCGTCGAGTTCCATCGTCCCCGTGCGCGGGTTCACGTCGGCCTTGAGCATGACCGACCCCTTCTGGCCCTCCTCGGGGAAGAACTGCTCGTCCCAGGAGGAAAACAGCGACGTCGTCCAGTAGAGGCGCTCGGCGTCGAGACTCAACTGGAGCATCTGCGGGCCGGCGACGATATCTCGTCCCTGGACCTCCTGGATGTCGCCGAAGTAACCCCCGATAGAGATGGAATCGGCCCGCCGGGGATTGGAGGGGTCCGAGACATCGTACATCCACACCTCGCCGTGGAGCCAGTTCGACCCGAAGAGATAGCGGTCGTCCATCGAGACCAGGATGTCCGTCACCAGTGCCGGGACGGGCATGTCCCAGTCGGGGTGTTCGCGGTCGTCGAACTCGATGGCCGGTTCGGCGCGGTACTCGCCGTCTCTCTCGTGGAAGTGGATGATGTTCGACGAGAGGGCCGCCCCGACGAAGCCGTGCGTGGTTTCGGGCGTGTGGAGGAACCGCGCTTCGAGCGGGATCAGGCCGTCCTCACCCAGATCGATGGTTTGTTCGACCTCGCCGGCCTCCCAGTCCCAGAAGTGCAGGCGCTGGCCGTAGTTGCCCGCCTCGACGTCCTCCAGGTCGAAGCCCGGATAGTAGGTCTTCGGGGCAGCCCACTCCGTCGAGAGCATGACGTTCTGGCGTGGCTGGTACCAGAAGTCGTAGTTCATCTCGATGTCGCCGGGCGTGTCCCACCGCCCCTCGACCTCGAAATCGTCGTTGAGTTCGAGGAACCCCCCCGGAAGTTCGCCCTCGGCGTCGCCCAGCATCGAGATGAGGATCTCCCCGTCCGGAATGCAGTGGACGGTGTGGGGCGCGGAGAGGTCGTACTCGTATACTTCCTCGGGTTCGATGACGGTCTCGAACTCGGGGTCACGCCGCTCTTTCGTGTCGACGACGTGGATCCGCGAGGAGCGCTGGCCGGGGATGATCAGGTGCTGGCGCTCCAGGCCATCGACGTGACACGACGAGGAACAGGCGTTCCACCCGAAGTGGTGGAGTTCGTCCCCCCTGTTCGGCATCTCCAGCCTGTTGACGACCTCCGCGTAGGTGTCCGAGTCGGGGTCGACGTCGACGACCGCCAGGAAGTCCGGGGCCGCGACGTCCGTCCCCTCGTATAGACCCATCACGTACGCCGTCTGCTCGCGTTCGGCCTCCTCGATGGCCGCCTGGGGCGTCGCGTATCCCGGCCCCTCGACCCCGTGGTCGTGCTCGTGGCCGTGGTGTGCGTGCGGTTCCGCGGCGCCAGGGTCTTCGGCATCACTCATATCGCTTCCTACGTGATCGTTCGTTATAAAACTGCAGTGGGGGGATCGCCACCGCGTCCGGTCACACGTCGGGCCGCGCGAGCGGACGAGACGCTGGAAGAGTGATCGCCGCGCTCAGCGGGTCCCGGAGCCGGTGGTCGCCGGCGGGTCCCTGCCTCGGCCGTAGGCGAGAACGGCTGCGACGAGCACCGCCTGGGTGGCCAGCCCGGACACGACGGCGACGACGGCGGCAACCCGCCCGAGGCCGACGATACTCCACTGTCCCCCAGCGCCGAGCGCCTCGACGACGACCGGGAAGACCTGCTCGTAGCCTGCCAGCGCGCCGAGCGCGAAGAGTGCGAGGCCAGCGACCGCCAGCGCCCGGCGCACACCCGCCGAGAGCGGGAGGCGGGGACAGGACCCCGCGAGGAGGGCGTCACGTTCGCGGTAGCACACCACTTCGAGCGCGAAGACGAGCCCGATGGCCGCTCCGACCAGCAACTGCAGCAAAATCACGTCCCAGGGCGTGACCGCGACGACGGTCCCCGAGACCTTCGATATATCCGCTTTCAGCGCGGACCAGGCGACCAGGCGGACCCAGAGCACCGTCGTCAGACTCACTGCGAGAAACGTTACGACCGCGGCGACGACCGTCAGGAGGTCGTCACGAGCTGCTCCGAGGAGGGCCCGGAGTCGTCCTGGACCTCGGGAGTTGGGCTGGGAACCAGTCATTCAGCCAGACAGTACGCACCGCTGTGTATCAATCTTGTGCGACCGGAGCCGTCGCCGCTCGGCGCTGGCCGACTACTTCCACTCGGTGTAGCCGCACTTCCCGCAGTGTTTGCGGTCGCCGTGTTCGGCGAGGAAACTGTCGCCACAGCGGGTACACTGTTCGCGCTCGGTGGTGCCGTCGTCGTCGTACAACTCGTGGCGGGGCATCTATGCTTCCTCGGCCTCTTCCTCGCCGTCGGCGGCGATCTTGTTGCGGTCGAGCATGTGGTCCTGCTCGACGTCGCGGGCGTGTTCGGGGCTGTCGTAGACCTTCGCGTAGCCGACGGTGTGGCGCATGCCGAACTTCGTGTCGAGTTCGTGGACGACGACTTCTCCGGCGTCCTTGTTGAGCATCGCCGCCAGCGAGTCCCGCACCGACAGGCGCGAGGGCGTCGCCTCTTCGTGTGTGACCTCGAACCGCACGTCCGTCCGGTGGAGCATGGGGTTCTCCGATTCTTCGATGATATCGACGTCCATTGTTACTCTCTCTCCCCGCGAAACGCGTAAAAGGATTTCGAACGGACCGCACCGACCGGCCACTCGCGCCCGTCTCTCGGTCAGTACCCGGCCGGCCGTACCGACCGGCGCCGAACGCATGGGCGTCCAGTGGTCGTCGGGTCACACTCGCCGTGAGGATCGAGTCCTCTGGCCTTGTTGTGTCACTATCACTTCTGGAAACCGGCGCGATACGTCTTTAGGAGTCCAGTCGAATACGCGAGCAATGACCGACAGACTGCAGCGGGTATCGACCGGCGTACCCGGACTCGACGAGGTCCTCGACGGCGGGCTCGTCGCCGGCCGGAGTTATCTCGTCCGCGGTGCCCCCGGTTCGGGCAAGACGGTGCTGGGCTATCACTTCCTGACGGAGGGCGTCGCGGCCGGCGAGCGGACCCTGTTCGTCAACCTCGAAGAGGACGAGGCCGACGCGCGGGCCAACGCGGCCTCGCTCGGGTTCGACCTCGCCGACGTCGACGTGCTCGACCTCTCGCCGTCTTCGCAGTTTTTCGCCGAGGACCGTTCCTACAGCGTCTTCGCCAGCGACGAGGTCGAAGGCGAGGAGTTCACGGGCCGGATCGTCGACCGCGTCGCCGACGTCGGCCCCGACCGGGTGTTCGTCGACCCCGTGACGCAGTTTCGTTACCTGACCAGCGACGACTATCAGTTCCGCAAACAGGTCATCTCGTTCATGCGCTTTCTCGAAGCCCAGGACGCCACCGTCATGTTCACCTCCCAGGGTGGGGTCGATTCCTCGGATCTGGACCTGCAGTTCGTGAGCGACGGCATCGTCGAACTCGCCCACGACGGCGACACACGGCGGATCAACGTCCCGAAGTTCCGCGGGTCGGACAAACAGAGCGGCGACCACGGCCTCGTCATCCGCGGTGACGGCCTCCACGTCTACCCGCGACTGGTCCCGGGCGAGCACCGCACGGGGTTTACCACCGAACCTATCGAGTCGGGCATCGACGAACTCGACGAGTTGCTGGGCGGCGGTATCGAGCGCGGGACCATCACGGTGGTCAGCGGCCCGACCGGCGTCGGCAAGACGACCACCGGGACGCAGTTCCTCGCGGAGGCCGCTCGGCGCGGCGAGCGCTCGGCAGTGTACCTCCTGGAGGAGTCCGCGGCGACGTTCAGACAGCGCTCGGAGGTGGTCGACATTCCCGTCGAGGAGATGGAAGCCGAGGGCGACCTCGTCGTCGAAACGGTCGAGCCGTTGTCACTCACGCCCGAAGAGTTCGCCAGTCGCGTCCGCCGCGAGGTCGAAGCGAACGACACACGGGTGGTCATGCTCGACGGCGTCCGGGGGTATCGCGTCTCGCTCCAGGGCGAGCGTGAGGATCTCGTCCGGAGACTCCACGCCCTGGGCCGGTATCTCAAGAACATGGGCGTCACGGTCGTCTTCGTCGACGAGATCGATGCTGTCACCGGCGAGTTCCGGGCGACCAACGCCGGGATCAGCTACCTCGCCGACAACGTCGTCTACCTGCGTTACCTGGAGATCGAGGGCGAACTCCGGAAGGTGATCGGTGTCCTGAAGAAACGAGTCGGCGACTTCGAGCGCACACTCCGGGAGTTCGAGATCACGGGCGACGGCATCGTCGTCGGCGACCCGCTGACCGGTCTTCGCGGTGTCCTCCGGGGCGAACCCGAATTCGTCGACAGTGAGCCCGGAAGTACCCCCGACGTCACCAGCGGGGTCCGAAGACGAAGCGACTCCAGGGACGACCGAGTGGAGTGACCACGAACGAATGACCGACCGGATCCGACTCATCGTCGACCACGACCGCAACCGCGACCTGCTGGCCGAGTGGCTCGCGGACCGATACGAGGTCGACGCCGGAGCTGGCGAGGGCGCTATCGAGGAGGCGGACCTCTGTGTCCTCGACGAGGCGGGATTCGAGCGCTATCGCGAGCGCGTCACCGACTGGAAAGACCACATGGATCCGGTGTTCGCGCCCGTGTTGCTGGTCACCGAGGACAGCTACGACGACCTCGACCCCGACACCTGGGAGTCGGTCGACGGCCTCTACGTCGTCGACGACGTCGTCGTGGCACCGGTCGAGCAGACGGTCCTGCACCGCCGTCTGGAGAACCTGCTATCTCGGCGGGAGCTCTCGACGGATCTGGCCGACTCGTACCGGCGCAGCGAGGAACGGTTCGCCTCGCTGTTTCACGCCATGCCCGACCCGGCGCTGGTCCTCTCGGACGGACACGTCACGTACGTCAACGACGCCTTTTGTACGCAGTACGGCGTCGACCGCGACGACACCAACTGGCGTCACCTCAGCGAACTGGCGCCGTTCCCATCCGAAACTGTCGAGACGATCGAAACCCAGGTCGAGCGAGCGATGGGACGGATCGACCCGGCCGATGCCACCGACGGGGTCGGGGAGGACGTGGACCCAGTGGGTACGTGGGCGAACGAACGTGGTGGGACCGGTGCAGGTGCGGGGACAGCGAGCGCCGCGCGGACGGACGACCCGCGCGGCCAGTCGCCGGCCGACGAGACAGGGGCGGTCGACGGTGGCCGGACGGAGACGGTCGACACCACGGTGCCAGAGACGGCAGAGAGCGGAGATAGCGCACAATCGGAGTCGGGGACAGTCGAGGACGACGCGGTGCCTACCGAAACCGGGGCGGCAGCGAGCGCGTCGAGCTGGGGCGACGACACGGAGACCGTCGTCGTCGAGACGGCGAGCGGCGACCGGCGCTACGTCGAGACCAACGTCAGGCCGCTGACCGTCGACGACCGCCGGAGTGTGGCGCTGGTGATGCGGGACGTGACCGAGCGCCGCGAACGCAAGCGCCGGCTCGAACGGCAAAACGAACGCCTGGAGGAGTTCGCCTCCATCGTCAGTCACGACCTCCGGAACCCCCTGCAGGTGCTGGCGGGCCGTCTCCAGGCCATCGACGCGGAACGCGACGCCGACGGGGCGGTGCACCTCGACGAGCACCTCCCGTCGATGCAGCGGTCAGTCGACCGGATGCAGACGCTCATCGACGACCTGCTCACGCTATCCCGCCAGGGCGAGGCCGTCGAGGACCCGACGACAGTCTCGCTCGCGTCCGTCGCCGGGCAGGCCTGGGAGACCACCGACGCACCCGAGGCCGACCTGCACGTCCGGACCGGGCGGACGGTCGCCGGCGACGATTCACGGGTCCGACAGCTCCTCGAGAACCTCTTTCGCAACGCCGTGGAACACGGTTCCACGAGCCCTGACTCGCGGGCTCAGCAGGACGCCGTAGAGCACAGCTCTACGAGCCCTCGGTCGCAAACTCCCGAGGACGCCGGAAGAGCAAGCTCTTCCGAGCCCTCCGTCGCTGACGCTCCGGAGGA